>Ga0307931_1001043_pt1 | contig 18204 bp, 11 predicted proteins | sample OrgLakmetageno47_FD_201816 | JGI IMG/M metagenome (GOLD analysis project Ga0307931, IMG submission 201816) | Saline water microbial communities from Organic Lake, Antarctica - #47 | ecosystem: Environmental > Aquatic > Non-marine Saline and Alkaline > Saline | place: Antarctica: Organic Lake... | reverse complement strand
TCCTAAGCTAGCTGCCTGTTGATATCAAGCTCAGCGCAAGAGAACACCCATGCAAACACGAGATGCACAACGCTTACCCATTTCTTTCATCTTCTGTCTACATTACTATGAATGTGACTGCGAGGCAAACGGACTGGTAGTAGTACGAACGCGCCGTCCTCAAGGGCGCCGCGTCGTTCCGTCCACAATGCAGCAAGCAGCACCTGCTAGTGGTGAGCACACGACGAATACAGGCACGAAAAGTCGCACCAAGCACAAGGTGAATGAGGCAGGCGATGCATGTCACAATCAGAGACGTGCCCGTTTGATCGACGCCATTGAGAGGGGCAATGCACAGTGCTACAGTCATACCGGGCGACAAAAAGTGAGCACCAGACTTCGGCTCAGCAGAGTTATTGTTCGTGGGCGAGTTCACGGTGCCCCAAGGGACAAAAAATCGATGGAGACATGCTTCCTATCGTTTACGAAGCCTCTATGACCTTTAGAAGCCTTCAAAATGTATTTAAGGGCCTCCTAGGTCCTCAGAGAGCTAGCGCCCCATAGCACCATAGCTACAAAATTTTTTTTTTCTGTACTCAAAAAAGTGTGTTACCCTGGGGTCCAGATCACTGTTCTGTAATGATGTTCAGAAAGAAGTCATTTCAAGACGAAGTAAGAAGTAAGAAGTAAGGAGTACTGTAGTGAAGTAACGACGTCCATAATAACGCGCTTATTTGCGAAGCGGGCTTTTACTTGTGCTCTGCGAAGCAGGTTACTTAACATCTCTTGTCGATTATAAATAGACCATTTGCTTGTATGCACTAAGCGAAAGAATAGACGGTTGGAGCACCGCAAACCCAAAAACAAGTGGCACGAGCCAAAGAGCCCTCTGGTGCTTGCCTCGGGAGCTTGGGAGCGAGATTTATGGACTAGCTAGCGGACACCTCGCCCCAAGGCAACAAAAATTTACGTATATTCTTGATTGTTTTAAGATATGGCTGACGAAGATCGAGCTGCAGAGCTAGAGGAAGAGCTGGAGCAGGTGCGCTCGGAGCTTGAGGAGCTGCAGGTGAAATATGATGCTGGCCTCGACGAACAAGACCAAAAGATCGCGGAGATGGAGGACGAGTTCGACCAGCGTGCCGCAAAATTGGCGAAGGAGGCGAAAGATGAGCTAGAAGAGGTTCAGGCAGACTGCGAGCAAAAGGTCGACGACATTACGGCACAGTTAGACAGGCTAAGGCGGGCCATGACCGGTGACAGCTGCGGGTGGGCAGAGAAAAAAGACAAGTCGGGCGACGTTGTGTATGAAAACTCGGAGACGGGCGATTTGGCTTATGAGAAGCCTGAGGTGCTAGTGTTCGCAGAAACTGTTCGAAAGGTAGACGGTGCCGCTGACGACAAGGCCGCTCTGGCGAAATTGGAGGCCAAGGCAAAGGACGCTGACTCCAAGAAGCGCGAAGCAGACGTGAAGTACAACGAGTCGCGTGCGGAGACTATCAACTTACGAGGTCTAAACAAGGGCTGGAAGGAGTCTGCGGAAGTAGTGTATTATTGCCTCACAGCCTTTGACGAGCAAATCTCATCCACAGCCGCCAAGCTCTCTGCCCGCGCCGACTATCTGGACGAAAAAACGGAAAGTGTAACAATAGCGAGGCGCGGCGTGGAGGGATCTACGGAGAAGCTGCGGGAGACGCAAGACGTGCTGGAGCAGCGAGAGCAAGAGCTGCGGCGCCTCAACAGGGTTGTAGATCGCTTGTCGAGTGCGGTAGCGAGGGCGGAGGCTGAGGCGGAGGCGTTGCGTGAATCGGTGGCGGTGCAGATCGAGCGGGTCGCGGCGCCGCTGCGCGATGAGCTAGCAAGCGCGTACACGCTTCTCATGGCGGAAAAAGCTGCGCGCGAACAAGACCGATCGCACCTCGCTGATCTGTGGCCCCCAGGTTGGCTAATGCCGTCGATGCTTCAAAAGTACCGGACCCTCTCAGCCGAGGAGCGGGCGGTGAAGCGCGCAGCGGCCGAAGCAATCGACGCTGAAAGTCGCCTCAAAATGGACGTGCGAAGTGCCGTGGCGGAGGCGCTTCAATGGAGCAGCGGGTACGACGACTTTGGGCGCGCGTTTTACAAGCACGCAGTTACTGGAGAGCAAGTCTGGGAGCCGCCAGCTGCGATGCTTTACGTGCCGCCACCCGGCCGAGACGAGCTAGGGAACAAAGTTGACGGGCATGGGGCTGAAGGAGCCCGACCTAAACCACCTGCTATGCAGCAACAAAAAGCCAAGGCCGAGAAAAGTAGTGAGACAGATCAAGACGTTGCGAGTGGATGGGAAGCGGTGGACGACGAGTGGGGACAAAGGTTTTACCGGCACACGGAAACAGGCGAAGAGTCGTGGGAGCGGCCGGAGGGTGCAGAGAAAGGAAGCGAGGTCGTGAGCTTTGCAGAGGAGCTTGACCCCAAGACCCGAGCGATTCATTCCGCGCGCTGTGTGATAGCGTGGCTAAGGGCGACGGGCACGCGGCGCGCCATCGCTGAGGACGAAGACGACGATCACGTGGCCAATGTGGAGGGCGAGGACATCGACGAGGAAGCCGTGCTGTACGACATGAAGTCGGTGGAAGAGCTCGCGAAAGAAGGCAACGACGGCTGGACTTACGAGCCCGAAGAGGAACCAGAGGACGACGACTCCAGTGACGACGATTCCGATGACGACGACGACGAAGGCGATGACGTCAGCGACAACGAAAGCTTGGAGGCCGGCGGCTCAATCGGGAAACCGGTGCGTGTAAAGAAGGAAAAGAAGGGCCCTCCCACGGTGGCTGCGATGCGTGAGATGGTTTACGTGGCAGCAGTGGCCGAAGAAGAACTTGATGCGTCGCTGAGGCACGCCCGGCGAAAAGTGGAGCGTTTGTCGAAGCAGCTCATTGACCGCATCCACGAAGTCGGCAAAGAGGAGAAGGAGAAGTTGCTCCCCAAGGGCTCGAACATGGACGATGAGGGTAAAAACGCCATGGCGTCAGCCCTCGCCGAATTGGAGGCGTCCATGGCTGCTGCGTCAGCGACTTTCTCAGCGGGGGGTATGGGTTTGAAGGAGAAAGAGAAGGACCCGGAGGACGAGGCGCGGGAAGTGGTGAAAACGCTGGCACCAGTGGACCCCGACACGCTCTGGGCTGAGATCAACCACCGGCGCCTGCAAGAATGCGCCATGCCCAGAGGCCGCGTCGCGGATCACTTGTGCTTTGAGCTCGCGGCCGAAGCAGTCTGGGCGGGGCTCGCTGCTCAACCTCTGCAGGAGCCGCCACCGGTGTCAAGAGGCAGCAGCAGCAGCAGCTCGCGGGCCTCAGAGGAGGACGAGGAATGGCGCACGCGCGCTTTTTTTGCCCGCGCCGAAGAGGCCGAGGACAAGCGAGCAAGTGAGGCGCCGCGACCCATTGCTGTCACTTTACGCGAGCGAGAGCGACACCGCGTTGCCACTGCAGCAGCTCGTGAACTCTTCGAGAAAACTCGCACGGTGGCTCTGCGAGAAGCAGACGAAGAAGCTCGAGATTGTTTGAGGGCGGCAGCGTGGGAGACCGCGGTCACCGCCAACTTTGTTCCTTTTCCTGCACCTGAGGAGGCACACGGTGGCTTCGTGGTGAGAGGCGACGCTCTAGTTCCTGACGGCGACACCATTCGATACGCTGGCTCATCTCTTGACACCGAAGCTTCACCTTTTCCTGATCCTCGTGGCGACCGACTGAGAGTCGAAGCGCAAGGCGAGAAACGAGCCCGCGCCATGCATGCGATCTTGGACGCTGAGCCCGTGAAGCTGAGTGAAGGAGATGAAGAGGTTGCAGGCAGGGACGCACCACCGGCGAACAACAAGACGAAGAAGAAGCCAAAGAAACGAGTGCGCAAGCGAGCAGCGTACGAAGCCCCCATGCCGAAGATTGTGGAGGCAGCGGAGCTTCAGGCAGCGATGCTCACACCTTTGCTGGAGGAAGCAGACAACTTGAGGCTTCAACTTTGGGACCAGCACGAGGCAGAGACCGAGCGCCTGCAGGAGGTTGCAGAGGCGCTGCGCAAAGCCAAGACGCTCCTCGATGACCGGGCAGCCGGGGTGAAAGCTCGGCAACTGGAAGTGTCTGGAAGCTTGCGCGAATTGATGGTGCCTCAAGTTCCACCGAAAGCACCTCAACCGGCGAGCCTCGACGGCAAGGAAGTACTTTTGGAGATGGCTGGCCCGGATGCTGCGCTCGATTTACAGGCAGACTGCGCCCTTTCCTTGGCAGACGCGTTCGTGGAGGACGCCTTGACATCGATCGAGAGTGGTTCACAGGACGGGCGTGTACTCGAAGGCCCACCTGGATATCACGCATCCGAACAACAGCTAGAAGTGCTGGAGGCAGCCGTCGCCACCCGCAATGCCGCTAGCGCAGAAAGAGAGCAGAAGCGGTTTCAGTTTGAGACCAAGCGCTTTGAGCGGCAAATGTCCGAATTTAAAGCCGCTGAGGAAGCGCGCGGAGCTGCCCTTTTAGCGTGCCGCAAAGCGATGCAGGAAGCGGACTTGGAGGACAGCGCGGTGATGGCCGCCAAGGGAGTCAACGGGCGATGGGCGGCGTGGGTCACGCACGAGCTCCGGGTGTGCAGCGTGCGAGCCGACGGGATGTACACCGCGGAGACCAGGGCCTGCGCAGTGCGGGCCAAGCAGGCGGTGGAAGCGGTGCGAGGCGCGGAAGCTCTGGCGCGGCTCCAGGACCAGCTGCACTACTCCCTCGACGAGCGCCGGCGCGCCACCAACCTTCCCCAAGGAGCTAGAAATGCGCTGGAGCGAATCGCGTTGGAGCACGACAAGAGCGCCGCTCTGGCAGCAGTGCGAGTGGAGGTGCTGCGGCTGCGAGAAGCGTTGGTGGAGGAGGGAAGGCGGCGGCGCATGCTTTACGAGGAGGAATTAGTGGGGGCCCAGGCTGAGGTGCGGCGGTTGCGGGACTTGGCAGCGGGAAGCGCCGAGCGCACGGCGTCATGCGAAATGGTGGGGTCGTTCTTCGCTGCGGTTCGCGACGCTACTGATTACTTGAGCCAAGTGCGCCAGGAAGAAGCGGCCTTGAGCAGCACTCCCATTTACGCGTACAGGTCCGAAGCCCACGCAGTTGCGGAGGCGAGTTTGGCTCTGCAGGAAAAGTGTTTGGAAGCGCTGATGCAAGGGCGCCGCGGAGGGCAGCTGAGGGAGCGGCGGGAGGTGGTGGAGCATCGTGGCTTGCAGGTGTTTCAGCTCCCGCCGCACCCGGATCAGTGGACCTCGAGGGCCGAGGCGGCGCGGCACGAGGAGGAAGTGTGGGGTCTGCGGTCGCGGCTCGAGGCCACCGTGCGCGAAGTGGGGAGCCAAGTGGCCGTACATGTGCAGAGGCGCGAGGACGCAGACGACGAGATGCGCCAATTGCGCGCGGCCGCCCTCGCGAAGAGCCGAGTCGAAGAAGGCGCCGCGCGGTCCATGCGAGAGGCCTGGGAGCACTCCGCCACCATGCTGAAGCACATGCTTGACACCCAGCGCAACGAACTCACCGCGGAAGTGCAGAGGTTCCAGCGGGCCCTGAGCGAGCTCGCGCGAGAATACGCCACAGTGAAGAGCTCTTTGAGCGGCAAAGTTGAGCATTTGGAGTTGAGAGTAAAGGACTTGGCGTCGTGGCTTGCTGCGTGCCGCTACGATTTGAGCTGCGAAACCGCGAAGCGGCTCATCAGCGACGCCGAGCGCAAGCGCATCACATTCGCGTGGCGCAGGGAGAGCGATGCCCTGCGAGCGGAACTGATGTCGGAGCGCATGCATTCGGCCAGGTGCGAACTTTGGGTGGGGGCCATGCGGAAGGACGTGACGAATTTCACCAAAGAGATTTGGCTGCGTGATCGGATGCTCGAGCTCCAGAAAGAATCCAACAATCGAGAATTGAGAGCTTTGAAATACAACGCATGGAGGCACGCAACGGGTCTTCACTTGGTCTCCACCGACGTGGGTGCCCTGTTCTTGTTCTTTGCGCAGCGAGTGGCGAACCTCGCGGGCAGCCGTCGCCACTACAACGAAGCCCTTCGCGACAATGGAGCCGCTCTGGTGCTGGCCGCCATGTGTCGGGGGCCGCGGCAGGACTTACGCCGCGCGGCTGCGCAGGCCCTCGGGCGCATGGGGTGGGACGGCTACATCGAGCAGCGGCTGCTGGGGTGGGACGCGAAGAGGAGTTGGGCGCTGTGGCTGGACCACGCCGTGCCACTCGAAGAAGCCCGCCTCGCGAAGCTCAACCTGTCGTTCACTGACCGCGCGCCAACTGCCGGAGACGTCGAAGAAGTCTTCGAAGCGCCAGCAGGCGTGAGTTTGCGCGCGCTCATTGTGGCGAGGCGGCAGTGGGCGCTGCGGAACGTGAGGCGCAAAGAAGGCCCGAATGTGGCGAACATGAGGTTGCTGGGAGCCCACCCGGAGGTGCTGTCGGTCCTCGTGATGTTAACCCACGAAGCGGACCTGGACGTGGTGCGGAGCGCCTGCCTGGCTCTGAGCGTGGCGGCCTTCCACGAGCACAACAGCGGGAGCATGGGCCGTTTGCCCGAGTGTCTGGACGCGGTGGTGAGGCTAACGGCTTCTGAAGACCAAGAGGTGCAGGCCCAGGCAGCAGCTACCCTCGCGAACTTAGGCTACGGCCACCGTGGCAACCAAAGGTTGATTGGAGAGGCGCAAGGGGCGCTTGAGAAATTGCTTGACCTCTGCACTGCCACCGACGTTGATGTGATTGAAAGCGCCAGCGCAGCTCTCGTGAATTTAGTGTGTTTCGACAAGAGCAATGCGGCCTCGCTCGCTGCCTTGGGCGGTGTGCAAATTCTGTTGAGGTTGCTGGCCTCGGCGCAAACCGTGAACTTGCTCGACAACGATCAGCTGGAGGAAATTCACGCCAACGCCGCTGAGGCCCTGGCCAACGTCGTAGCATCCCACGATGACGTCATCGCGTCCCAGGTGCACCACCTCGGCGTAGCGCCCCTCGTGCTCCTGTGCGGCAGCGGCCACCTCCAGGTGCGGCGGCACGCGCCTCTGGTGCTCGGCAACATTTGCCAGAACGATGCTCAGCGAGTGGCTGTGGGGCTGCGCGGCGGAGTGGAGGCGCTGTTCTTAGTGTGCGAGCAAAGGGACGAGCAGACCCAGGCCAACGCCCTCTGGGCCCTCGGTAACCTCGCCTGGAACCCGTTAAACCAGGACCGCATTGGCCGCTACTTCGGAGCCCTCACCCAGCTCTGCTTCACTTCGCCGTGGCTCCCCGTGCGCACCAACGCCACCATCTGCCTCGCCAACGCGCTCTTCTACCACGACCGCAACCGAGCCAGGCTTGAGGCCCTTCCCGAAGCGGTGCAGGCTCTGGTTGACCTCTGCGCTGGCCCGGTGCATCTAGCACCCCAAGACGGCGATCTATTGAGGGGTGCCAACAGCGACTCTAGCAATGCGTCACCGCCACCTCTGCAGGAAGCAGCTCTGAGGGCTCTGGTTTCACTGAGCTACACGGATCGAATGAGCTCGAAGCTTGGGATGGAATTGGACGTGCTCCCGATGCTTCTAGCCAACTGCCAGCATGCAGGGGAGCGCTTGGCCGCTCAGCGGTACAGCCTCATGGTGGTTCTGAACCTCAACGCGCTGGACGCCAACAAGCGGAGGCTCTTAGCGTGCGGGGGCGTGGAAGCGCTCGTGGGCTGCGCAGGCAGCGAACACCCGGAAGTTCGAGCCTTGTCGGCTGCGGTGCTTCAACAGCTGGCCGACTTGAAGTCTGTGGATGAGTTGTGGCACGCCAAGTCATCGTTTGGGATTGCAGGCATGCTGGAGCTCATTCAAAAGCCTTCTTCTTCAGCCATGCAACACCCAGTTGACTCTTCAACCTTGCGACTCGCTGTGGAGTCTCTGGCGGAGCAGGTATGGCTCGAACCTCACAAACAGGACGAACTCACCGCCTGCGGTGGCCTGAAGTTCTTGCTCGAGCTCATTGGCTTGTGGCGCAGCCAAGACGAGCGCGTGCTTTTGCCGGCGCTATGGGCGCTCCGGAACGCCACGCACGATCATTTGGGCAACCAAGACTTGGTGGGCGAAGGCAGTGGTGTCCAATTACTCCTTGACCTGTGCCGCCACAACAGCAAGCAAGGGCAAGGTGACATCTTGGAGTCAACGCTGTCAGCTCTGGTCAATCTTTGCATCGGGCACGAGCGCAATTGTCGGCGCCTTCTGGCTGATGGTCTCGATGTTTTGCTTGACGCCGCCGAAGGCCCGAGTGATGCAGAGGAGAAACAGGCACCATCAGACGGCTCAAGTTTGGCGTGGGACGAAGCAATGGGTGATGCCGAGCGAGCAAGAGCCAAGGCCAGAAGAGCGGGTGCTGTAAAAGACGTGACAAGCACCAACCAAGCCCTCGCAACAAGCCTTCTTCAAATCGTTGGCCCCTATAACTGGGTCACTTGCGCGAACTGCTCTCAGAAGAGCTCCGGTGGGGGCACCTGCCAATACTGCGGGCATGCCGTATCATTTTCCTCTGAATAGAGGCGCTCTGCCATTGTTACTTCTCGACTCGATTCGATTATAACCCCCAGTTATGGAGAAACGCAAACAAACACACAAAGCGGCGTATTCATAGATCCACCAAAAGAAGTCCACTCTGGCCAAGCCAAACTCGAACTACTCGATTAGACTAAATTATATATTAGTCCCCAATTCGTTATGAAATCAAGAAGTATTAGACAATGCCATTAATTCAGTGGAAGTATAGGCGTGCCTTAATTATGTCTTAAGACCTACCTCAGACTTCACAATAAGGAATACACGAATTTAATACTCTTCGACGTAAAGAATATTGGATATTGGTGTCTGCGCACACCTCTCGTTCGTGATTTCTACTATGCTCGATGTGTCGGCACTGTAGTTAACTTAAAAAGGAAAAGGCCAATAAAAATACTCCGCCACGAGATGAGTATTTGGCCTTCATAATTTTCTATGCAGTACCGAGATCGAATGCTGCTGATCACGAAATATCGTAAATACATTAATATGGCCGTACCATATTCGGCGAAGAATTACTAGCCTCCTCATGGGAGAAGGAGAGGGCACAGCTTCTTGACGGATGCAGCGATATTTGGGCAACGATACATCTCGAAAAAAACTCACCCAGTTCGTGATAAACGCAACTTCACTGCTGCAGCATTCGATACTTGGCCTTGGCTGATTACTCAATTTCAATGTTTGCAGCGCCCTCTGAAGAGCATTTCGCACTCCACTTGGCGTTGCGTAATCACTGGTTTCTAAAGCAAAGCATCCAGCGTAATTCCCTGCAAGATTACCACGAATATGCGGAAGATGACTTCGCAGGTTCACGGCCATAACACCGAAGCTGGGAGACTGAGTTCGCAAAATACTCGACGTTATGATGTCATTCGAAGATACCCTGGCGCTTACGTTCGTTGCTCGTCTCTTTTCTTCTTCAATCCACGAAGGATCGATTACTTCGAGAACATTAGGCAGTTGCTTATTCATTATGATTTTTGGAAGACACAAGATCGTTTTGAAGCACAAATGAAGCATTTTCTTTGGCGAAATGGGCACAGCCTTATACAACAATTTCGGGGAAAGAAATCTGGTTCCTGACGCATCTTCATAGGGCTCGACCCGATCAGGAATCATGCTGTGCGAACCTGGCCCACATTCGCTGAGCATGTGCACAATATCAAAGAAAGTACAAGCATCGCCGAGGACGTGACACATGGATACAAAAAGAACGCATTTATCCAGTGTTTTGTGAGTAATGAGGGTTACTTTCCAAAGCGGTTCCTCTGTATTAATACACGCACGACCCGGAAGTGCGAATGCTGCGTCAGGTAGTTTCATTGACGCCTCAGCTAAGTTTTCGACTTCAATGTGGGAGAAGCATCGATCGAGATGTGTTTCAGAGTCGTCGAGTTCTGGCACCCACAAGGATACTGGGGCATGTTTTCCGAAGTCGGTTTCGCAGAGACGCCCAGCTAACCATGGGTTCGTAGTCAAGACATTGCGAACACGCTCCCGCAACCATAGAGTGGGTCGAATGTAATCTTCGCTTTCAGACTTAAAAGTCATTGAAAGATTGATCGCTCCCATGTCGTAAGAATCGGCATCAGGTCGATTCAGATTGATGAGGCGACCATTAGTTGACAATGAAGCAATCAAATTGCTCACTTTTTCTTTTTTCTTCGATTTCAAAGTATATAAGTGGTATAAACACGCGAGAATACAGAATGAGATGCTTTGCAAAACCAATGACATGACATCATATGAACGAACGTTGTCCATGTTGAAATTATTGGTTTCATTGATTTGTCATACAGATTGCCACTCTAAAACACTGCTCTCCCTACGAGGGAGTAAATCTACGCCAAATTCTGAGAGTAGATCAACGTAGTAGTAGATCAACGTAGTTCGATGTTTAGTACTGACACGACCAAAAAGTGCCTACCAAGAAAAATGTCCCTCTGTCACGTCACATTTTTATCTGGGTAACTGCGAGCCTAGGCTCGCAGTAACACGCAGCTCGCAGCTCTTCGTTGAATCCGGTTGACCTACAATAAGTTCATCTTATTTAGTTTAAGAATTACTTAAGGGGGCTAAATTTAAGCTTGAATAAGTGCCTAAATTTAGCTCAAAAGAAGCACCTTAAAATGGTCTTAAAATGGATGAAACCTCCTGGGTATGGCGACCAGGAAATGCGAATAAAAAAGGGGGGAGCTCAATTTAAGCTCAAATAAGGGCTCAAATAAGGGCTTAGATTAAGGTCAAAATAAGGACCTCAAAATGAGCTAAAATCGTATTATCATTTCAAGTATCCTATTTTTGATTCCAACCCGTGGTAATTTTTTTACCTCAGCGCGATTGAATGCTTTTTCTTCAAGTCTTGTCTGACCTCTTTCGTTGCACTTTTACTGTATGTCTTCGAACTGCCCTTTCAATTTGCCTCTTTTGGTTGGTTTGCGTGAGCTGTACACGGTGCACCAACTGGGAGTGAGCAAAGTGGATTGGACCTGCCAAATGCATTTAATGATAGGAAGGAATAATTCAATTGACATTTCATGAACAACAATCATATGGAAATGTAAATATGTTGGGAGAGCAGAAAAATGATACAACGAATTGCGGTTTCGTGAAGATTCACTCATTTCAGGTATCGTTCTATAAAACGACGTCATGAGGTGTGCTCATCTACTTATTTCTCTTATCCGCTTGGGTGTGCTCTCCTGGCTTCGAGTTCGTCGGCGACCTCAACTCCAACTTACCCTCCGCTATGGCTCGCCCTTCCTTGGAGTTGACTGGGTGCACTTTGATTTTGCAATGATCTCTCAAGAGACCTCTTCGTCTTAGCTCTCAGGCGTCTGGCCCGCGTCGTCTCTGGGATCCGGGAACTCAGTCGAGAATGCACTGCCGAGCCTTTTCATCTACTACTATTTTTCTTTTTGCGTGCCCTTCGTTTGGAAGCGGGGAGCGAGATTCCAACAAGCAAACAATTCCCCCGAATACCATTTACTGCCTTTTTGAATATCGTCACGATTACTTGCTGTTTTGTTGGAGGCAGTACGGCAGTGCGGGGTAGTGCCGAAAATCTAGAGTGTTGTTGCGCTCAACTACTAGCTAGTAGATTGCAATGAAGTTGCTACCCTTGGAAAAACGAAGGTACTGTGAAATGCCTGACTCATCCCAAGAAATGGACATACCTGGTCAAATGTGCTTGGTTGTTTGAAAGTTTTCCTGCGGAAATTAGGATTTAGTAGGATAGGGTGTCTGATTCTTTTTAGGACACACGTCGTGTCAAGACTCATTTCTAGCTCTTACGCTTCGCGTGATTCAATCCATGTGACGTCTACTATGGGCAGCACCATACTCCTCAGCACCTTTGCTACCCGTAACATGGTGAGGTGCCAAAAGGTGCGCTTTCGCGCCTACTGTTCGTATGTCGTAGTCCAGCTTTGGGACGATTTGTGCACGTCCGTTTCTGAGATCAAGCATGGCAATCACTCATTTACCAAATAAACACTTGCGTAATTTTCATGATAACCTGAATTATGATGTTTTGTTCATAAGCTTAAGTCTAAGAAGGAATGTGTATTGATGGCACACACAACGTTTTTGGAAAAGTCGAACACAAAAACTAAACCAAAACTATTCATGACAATAACTCTATCATGCAAAAATTAAGTACGATTATCAGAATTTTGGTAGAGTTACTCCCTCGTAGGGAGAGCAGTGTTTTAGAGTGGCAATCAATATTATTTTTGAAACAAAAATTTCATATCTGAAGTATAGTACATTAGAAACTGCAGCGGCGCGGGTGCGCCGCGCCACGATCAACGAAGGTTTTTTTTATGTCGATACCGTTGTCGATTGTCGATACCTTGAAATGGATGTCGTGAGAGAGCGTGAAGGAAGTTTGAATGGAAGCAATGGCATGTGCCGCAAGATCCTTCGAAGTGGGGCTGCATTGGAGGCGATCGTTAGAAGGGGAAGTGCAAGAAGTGTCGTCAGAAGGTGTACAGTTTGAGATGGTGTCGAAGTGTAGAATCTTTGTTTCAGTCGCCAGTACTTTTTGACTATCGTCACCAATGTTGCTCTGTATGTCTTACTTCCCGATGATATTATGTGCCCTTGTTCAATCTCCTTGTTACTCGTCCGCGTTGTTCGTTGATGAATAAGAGAGAAGTACACGTCATCTTGTTACACTTTTTATGGTCTACCTTGCCGACTTGCCGACCTCTTGTTTGAAGAAGTAACGCGCTACATGTTACTGCACACTTCGCACGACCTCGCGGTATTCTCATCGTCGCTCAACCTTCAAACCATCGAGGTCTCCACAGCGCACAAAACGTCGCTATCTTGGTTCACCGAAAGATAACGTTGTATCAGAGGGACGCCAGGAGTTGGTTAATGCATATCAAAAACATCGTGCTGCATTTCTCGTGCGTTATGGAGGTTGGTTTGATGTAAACGATAACGACATCAACCGTCGCATTCGTATACATCTTGAAGCGAAGAATGAGAAGAAGTGCTCAGTTGGTGCTTGGTTAAATGATATGGATCTTGCCATATGGAGCATGGATCGTGAGCAAACCGTGTACGTTGTTCCACATGGTGCAAGACTGGTTGAAGCATTTTCGGGTCTTACTATACCGTCGACGTACTGCTGCACAGCGCTACAGAACTATGTATAGGAGTACAGTACGTACCAGCGCTATCGCCATGTCATAAGTCACACATAAGTCACACATGTGAGACCATAGTGTAAGTATGCGAACCTATTTTAAGCACGTGCTAACATACGACAATGTGTCAGAACAAGCACGCAAGGGTTTTTGTGTCTGTGATGTAACAGAGTGACTGAGTCACGGACACACAGCACTTTTGGGATGCCGGTACAAAACATCAACTATGTATGTTGTCACACTGCTTGCGCTCTACCTTCTCGACCTCTTCTATGAACGCTTTGGTGATATCACACCTGTGAGGCGTATGTGTAAGCACGCAGCCTACCATGGAGATGTTATTTAAAAGCTGACAGGAGTTGACCTGTGAAACTACAGTACAGAACATGAATGTTTAACCTACGTTATTAAGCACGTGCTAGCATATGACAACGTGTCAGAACAAGCACGCAAGGGTTTTTTGTGTCTGTGATGTGACTGACGGAAGGAAGGAAGGAAGGAAGGAAGGAAGGAAGGAAGGAAGGAAGGAAGGACAAAATTCCTTGGTAGGCACTTTCTGGTCGTGGTCGCTTAAAACATCAACTCTTCGTTGATCTACTGCAGCGGCGCGCGCGCCGCCACGCCACGATCAACGTAGTTGATTTCAGTGACGTGACAAGGTGTCAGAACACGGTTGATGTCAGTGACAGGAGTTGACCTGTGAAACTACAGTACAGAACATGAATGTTGAACCTATGTTATTAAGCACGTGCTAGCATGTGACAACGTGTCAGAACAAGCACGCAAGGTTTTTTTGTGTCTGTGATGTGACGGAGTGACGGACGGACGGACGGACAAAAATCAGTGAGAGCACTTTTGAGATGCCGGTACTAAACATCAAACTACGTTGATCTATTCAGTATGCTGAATGTTCATTCATACGATGCCATGTCATTGGTTTTGCAAAGCAGCTTATTCTGTATTCTCACGTTTATATACCACTTATATACTTTGAAATCGAAGAAAAAAGTAAAAGAGAGCAATTTGATCGCTTCATTGTCAACTAATGGTCGCCTTATCAATCTGAACTAATTCGATGTCATCTCTTTCGACATGAGAGCGATCAATCTTTCAATGACTTTCGAGTCAGAAAGCGAAGATCATACTCGACCCACTCTTTGGTTGCGGGAGCGTGTTCGTGCTGTCTTAACGGCGAACCCATGGTTAGTTGGGCGTCTCTGCAAAACTGACTTAGGAAAATATACCCCAGTATCCTTGTGGGTGCCAGAACTCGACGACTCTGAAACACATCTCGATCGATGCTTCTCCCACATTGAAGTCGAAAACTTTGCTGGGGCGTCAATGAAGCCACCTGACTCAGCATTCGCAGCTTCAGGTCATGCGTGTATTGATACAGAGGAGCCGCTTTGGAAAGTAACCCTCATTACTCACAAAACACTGGATAAATGCGTTCTCTTCGTATCCATGTGTCACGTTCTCGGTGATGCTTGTACCTTCTTTGATATTGTGCACATGCTCAGCGAATGTGGGCCAGGTTCGCACAGCATGATTCCTGATCGGGTCGAGCCCTATGAAGATGCATCAGGCACCAAATTTCTTTCCCCGAGACTGTTGTACGAGATTCCGTTTATTTCGCCAACGAATATAATTCATTCATGCTTCAAAACAATCTTGTGTCTTCCAAGAATCATCATGAATGAGCAACTGCCTGATATTCTCGAAGTAATCGATCCTTCATGGATTGAGGAAGAAAAAAAACAAGCAGCGAAAGTAGGCATCAGGGTATCTTCGAATGACATCATAACGTCGAGTATTTTGCGAACTCTGTCTCCAAGCGTCGGTTTAATGGCTGTAAGCGTGCGAAATCATCTTCCACATATTCGTGATAATCTCGCAGGAAATTATGTTGACAGCGTTGCCTTAGAACCCAGCGATTACGCAACGCCTGGTGGAGTACGAAATGCACTTCAAAGAGCGCTTCAAAGATTAAAATTGAGCAACCTGCCAAGGCCATCTATCTCTTTCAGTGACGTAACGTTTGTCACGAACTGGGCGAGCTTTTTCCGAATTATGTCGTTGCCCAAATATCGCTGCACCCACCAAGAAGCTGTGTCCTCTCCTCCACCCTTGAATGGCAGGCTAGAAATTATTCGTGGAATATGGAACGGTCATATTGATTCCTTTAAGTTATTCCGGCAACAGGATTCCATTGCGGTGCTACATGCAAGAATTGCTATATAAAGAATTTTTTAAAAAAATAAGAAAGAATACTCGAAAAAAGAAGAAGAAGAAGAAGAACAAGAAGATCGAATATTGCTTCTATCGGTATAGAGCAAGGCGCCATTTGGCATTTGGCGGTATTATATTCTCTACTAGAAATAATCTGTTCCGTTCATAATTTTTATTCATATGCTACAGTCAGAGCAGATCTCTGTTGGCCTTAAATCCATTTGGCTTATTTAAGCTCAAACTAATATCAAGGAGGCTTCGATGAAGCTTGAGTCTAGTCTGGTCTAGTTAATACTCTCCCAAAAACAAAGAAAGGCAAGTACACAGCAGTCACAGAGGCACATAAAGAATGCATTTGAGCTGCAAATGCGCAAGCAAATTCGCTCCAGAAGGCCAATTAAGGCTTGAAGACAGGCCTAAATCGGGCTTATAAAATTATGTTTCCGCCACCACATCACTTCCGCTTTTGTACTGTACAGGCGGCCTCCTGAAAAGGTTCAAAGGTTGGATCTTGGGATCCAGACAAAAGCCTTTTACCAGACAGCAGTGCAGTAGGCAAGCATTTTGAGCTACTTCTCAACTATGGTAAAATCGATCTGGCTGAACTATGCCCGCTCAAAAACCGATAACCCCAGATTCCCCATGTAAATTCGCTTATTAGGATTTTCCCTCTTTGCCCCTTTTCGTTCGTTTGCGTCGCACTAGCACGAGTCGGTGTGCTGGGCAGCGAAGAACAGAGGCGAAATCCCAAAAAGCGAAGCACTATGGTCTGATATAAGAAATCTATGCAAAAGTCGCCTATATCGATACGCACGCGCTTCGTAATTCATGGAGTGCGCTTCCCTCGGCAAAATAGCGCTAAATGCGCCGCTTTTCGCGTTAAAAAAACAAGGCAGGGTACCAGGGCAGTGCTATATCTACTATATCGCCCCAGCCACAGCAGTGCTAAGTACACATGCGAATTATCACAACTGCGCTTCTTATGAAAGAATGAACAACAAACGGGCCTCATCTTATAGTAGCTTGAAGTCGAACTTCTTATTTGTACATCGAACTCCTGCTGCTTTCTGCATCTGCATAGGCTATTCATATACAAAAACTTCCGACATGTCCGCGTTGGGTTATCGTTATCCCGCCTTCTGCAATAACTTCGACTATTCAGCCCTTCATGTGCCAAGTCCACGTACCAAGAAGCTCCCCTTAAAATCTAGTGCTCAAAATATTCGAACATGGCCCGCTAAGCTGTTAACTCGTTGCTTTCTGTCGGCTCCTTCGAACCCGCGTCACCGCTCCGCCCCACCACGCACACGAAACGCCGAGACCAAAGAGGAGCCGCTCGCTGTGAAAGAGAAATTGAGATATTACCTTTCCAATCAAGATACTGCTAAGCTATCAATGCAGTCCTTGAGTTAGACCAGATGCCGTTATGAACACAGTAGAGAGTAGCCCATCTTCCTTGTATTTTCCACACAGCCGTCCACTTTCCACTTTCACCACTGAAGTGCACCCTCCATGACAACCCCATCAGGGCAGCACGATGACTAACACTCGGTGGTCGTGACATACTCTAGGGATACATATTATTCATGCACCCTGTTGTGCCCTGCCCTCTTTCCTTGATAGCGTCTTCTCTGCCCAGCTCAAGGCCACCGAAGACGGTATCGAGCTGGCTAGCTTACTCCTCAATAGCCAACAAAAACATTCAAAACCGTGTCAATCGTGATGCTTTGCTACACTGTCAGCTGGCAATTTGTCACGACAGTAGCGTTGGAAGCAGCTCGCAGCATTGTGCGAACTTCTTTGTCCAAGGAGGTACTAGGTTCCAGATCGAGCGCGTCGAACTTGCGGAACATTTAGACATCGACCCTCTTTTGTAAGCCATGGCACAGAGTATATTTCAGCTAATCGCAGATGCCTGCTCGCACGTTCTTGTTTTGTATTGATTGCATCCTAGGTCATCCAATTTCCACGTCGAGCGCGTTGGTCTTCCTGCGCGCACCAACAAACGAGGTGGAGGTTGAGCAGGAGAAGGACGAGGATGATGATGATGGGTTGAGATATTGGTTAACATAATAACGCATATTTCCTGCAGAATGCTGAGCCTTTGCGCTGACTATTGCATACTTCGAAAATTCTAAATTCTAGAGGAGAAGTGCAACCGAACCATCAGCTAGGTCAGAGGTTTCGATCTCAGGCGAGTGGGCTTGGGGCTGGACGGGAATATGGTGAAAGTAAAACGCAGCAGTCTAGACAGAGAATAAAGCGAAAATACCCGCGCTAGAGCGTTGCTTATCCATAGCTATGCTCCATTTAACTCACTCTATCACTTAAACGCTAATCCACTGCGCAGTCAGGTCATCCAAAGCCTGTGCCGGTGTAGCTTCTTGATAGATACATTTTTCTGTTTTCATGGTGTGCTCCATCTGTACTGTACTGGTTGCGTACTAGGCTCCTAACGGGGTGGCTACGCCAAATTCTGAGAATTCCTTACCGGATCAAAGCGTGCTCATCATTACTATCTGTAAGTACTACATATAGTTCTCTGAAAAAATGTCTGACTGAATGAACGAGTGCTACTGAAGTTAGTGTAATTTTATGACCAACATAAGCATAGAAAGTACGTCCAGGTGAGTGCTAACAAGTATCGAGTCTCCGTACCTTGTTCCGTACGTACTAGTCTAGTCTAGTTAATACTCTCCCAAAAACAAAGAAAGGCAAGTACACAGCAGTCACAGAGGCACATAAAGAATACACTTGAGCTGCAAATGCGCTAGCAAATTCGCTCCAGAAGGCCAATTA
>Ga0307931_1001041_pt1 | contig 18210 bp, 20 predicted proteins | sample OrgLakmetageno47_FD_201816 | JGI IMG/M metagenome (GOLD analysis project Ga0307931, IMG submission 201816) | Saline water microbial communities from Organic Lake, Antarctica - #47 | ecosystem: Environmental > Aquatic > Non-marine Saline and Alkaline > Saline | place: Antarctica: Organic Lake... | reverse complement strand
TCATTAAGGTACTGAAGGGCTTGGTTGGTTGGTTGGTTGGTTGGTTGGTTGGTTGGTTGGTTGGTTGGTTGGTTGGTTGGTTGGTTGGTTGGTTGGTTGGTTGGTTGGGTCTTGTTGTTACTATGTGCTCCTGCTGCTGCTGCTGCTTTTGCTGCTGATGCAAATCTGGTTGCAAGGACACACAGAGGGGGATTATAATTCGAAGAACATTTATTCCTCTCCTTTCCATCTCTTTCCTTTTCATCTCTTTCCCATCATCTGCTTTGCTTCGTTTCTACTCCTTCATACCTACACTATTTCCCATCTTTTCATTTCGTTTGCCATGCCATGCCCGCATCATTTTCATCTTCATCGTCCTCATCCTCTTCATCTTCAATCAGGTATGGTTTCGCGATCTGCCGGTGGGTCTCTACAACGACATTCCGCAGATGACCATTTACAAGGTCGCCGAAATGCCGTACGATGCAGGGCTGATCATGCAAGAGGTAATGGATGCATGAAGGAACTAATGAATGAGCGTTGTTGTACTCGTAGTAATCGTAGTGCCTGAAGAGGACCATACAGCAAGACGAAGAGTTCTTTTGGAGGAATATGCGGTCTAAGTACGTACTATTACGTCTGTGGTAGTTTGTTTAGTCCCTGTACAACCCACTGTTCTATCATGAACAAAAGTATGCGTTTACAAGATACTGTTTTTTTTGCTTTTTGCTTTTCTTCTGTTCTTCTTTTCCGAATTCAAGGTGCACGCCCTTCCCGAGCCGTGCAAGTCGCTGCTCCTGTGGCTCCTGGACCTCATGGCCAACATCGTCACCAACGAAGAGCACAACAAAATGGGTAAGAGCGCGAGATTGGCATGATGACGATGTTTCAGGAAACAGAAAATGTCGTCATATTTTCTTTTGTAACAACCACTGAGTCGCTTGTTGAAGAATGCACTTGCGTACCTCATTGCGTGAAGTCTTCGAATATGTTGATTTTAACTGCTTATTTCTCGAGTGCGTCAGTACTATGAGACTCGTCGTTGCAATCGCATGTGACTTTTGCTGCTTACTTTAATTTATCTGGTATGTGCAGGTGCGAAAAACATGGCGATTGTGATGTCCCCCAACTTGTTTCAAATCGGCGCCGCCTCGATGGATAACCCCATGGCCGCTCTCACCATGGCCCAAAAGGTATTTCTAGAATATTTTAAATTTGGGAGAAGTGCATGATTAGAGTTGCGTGTACTTGTGTATTTTTTGGGTTTGGCGTTGTCCCATGGGGACCCTCACCATGAAAAAGTATTTGGGAGTATGTACGAATATTTTATTTTCACTTCTTTGTCTTCGAAATAAAGGTTGCGGATTTTACCACGCGCATTTTGGGTGGAAGGCTGATGGAAAAATTCGGGTACGACGCCAAAATTCAGTAGAAAAAATAAAGGAAAGGAAGAATTCGAGAAGAGAGAAGAAGAAAAGAAAGCTGAGTACAGCGAGATGGCGGATGTGTAATGCTATGGCCTTAGGCATCGTCGCTGTGACCGCTGTCGCATCGGGAGCTGGTACTATTGCGGCTGCAGCAGCGGCGTTGTTGGCTGATGGGAGTCCGCAATTTGCGATAATAGCGGAATGCGGGGTGAGAGTACGTGGGTTAATGCTATACGAGGGATATGTAGCGACAAGGAAGTTAGTTGGGACGGAGAGGAGCCAGACACAAGACACAACGAAAGTCTTACGTCAAACGGCGCCATAGCATAGCCATAGCAATATAACGAAGGCTTCTGCGAAATGTGGTGAATATGTTTGGCTGAGTTACACGAAACGCAACAAGACTAGATTACGCCTCTTGAAAGGTGGTAACTGGGCTGTTGCATGTTGCATCTACCAAGCGCGTTTTTTTTTGTTTCTAGAAGTGGCTAAATCGCCCTAATCTAGTAAGCACAGCTCTGAACAGAGCACAGAGCACAGGAACAGGGAACAGGCCTCATCAAAATAAGGACGCCGATGCCGGCAAAGACAGGAAATGAGATATAGCACATAGCAATAGTACCGGCACCATTATTCTCAGATACCCAGATAAAATACAAAACGGCAATTCCCACATGAATTCGCCAAATCAGATGCGATAAACTCACGCCATTTCTTCAAGCGTGATGTCAAGCCAGGCCCCATGTCCACTCGGATTCAAGACCAGGTACCATTCTTCCAGGAGTTTCTGGTGCGTAAGTGGCTTTCTACTTCGTCATCATGATTTCCTACGTAAATGAGAGAGGAAAATAATTCTAAAAATGCCGAAAGCATAGCTCGAAATATGCAAGGAAACGGGTGTATTATGCGCAAACAACAGGTAATTAGAAATGGGAGAAATCCGCTATTAAAAAAAAATATGAACCCATTAGTTCGTATTACTACAAAAATAGCCTGTCAGAGAAATGGTGCGTCTTCAATACTACGCCGCCAAAAACTGAATGAGGTGAACGAATAAAAAACACATAATGTAGATAGGTACCTTGCAAGAAGGCGTAAGGTGGTCGCCTTGGCAACGCAGCGATGTCCAGGTCTTGACGTTCGAGCATTTTTCAAAAGGAAATGGAAGGTCGCCTTGATAGGTCTTGCATTCATAGTCTGGGTTGTCGCATCTTCAAAGATAGCGCAACGGAAAGCCAGAAAATAGACAAAATAAGACAAGACAAGAAAAGACTATAGAAAGAAGAGACAGAGAAAGAATAGTGAGGTGGCCGAGGGAGGGAGCGTACAGTTACGAAGAGGATGGAAAAGAAGAAGTGCTAACCGGGCTAATAGGCAAGCAGACGCGTCAAATCTATCCTAATCAAAAGGAGCATGAATTATCATATTCTTGTGTCGTTTTAGTACTTTCGGTCGCAGGAAGCGCTGCGCGCAAACGGCGTCGGCAAACAATTGTGCCCCTGTATGCGCCTCCCCGGCATTGGCGGCGTCAAAAACAAGTCCAAAAGGGCAAAGCAACGAGAAGCCGACAATGCCCGGCGGCTGCGCGGTTCTGGAGCAGCAGAGGCACTTGCACCAACGGCAGCACCAGCTGCACCCATCGTGGCTCTAGCATTCGTATTCGCACTTGATCCACCGCGCAGTGATCTTAAAGTGTCTTTAGAAAAACTCTTTCCTTCTGCCTCTGTCACATCTTGATGCTCTTGCTCTTGGTCATTGTCGTGAGGAGAAGTGAACCCAAAGTAGCTCAAAGCGCTACTTCCAGGTAAAGGTAATGATAATGATGTTGGTATCACGGCAGGAACTCCACAAGCCTCCTCTAAAGAAGGGAAATCAGCGCGCAAGGTCTTGTAAGCAGCTGCAACAGCTTCGAATGAACTTGTTACCAATTCTACACGAATCGGTGCGCTCCATTCTCTAACGCCTTGTCTTCTTTCTCTATCTCCTCGACGTGGAAATTCACTTCCAAAGGCAGTAGAAAGCAAATTTGACATCTGCTCTTTCAAGCTGTCTCTTGTGCTGCTGCTACTAGTGCTGGCGCTCACTTGTTGCACCCAGGATGCTACCCATGCAAGATCCAAAGACACAACCTTTGCTTCCTCAGATACGGACGAAATGGTTGTCTCTTTCGCTGTTTCACCGATCAAAAACCACTGTTTCAAGACGAAGGCGTCCACCTGAGGTGTGGCGCATCAAGAAGAATGCATTCATAAAGCACAACAAGGATTGGTTAGAGCAAAATTATGGGCGGTGTACATGCATAATAGGCGCAGAAAGAAAAGATTCGAAAGAAACAGTAAAATAAAAGCTATCTTATTACTAAGTGTCTTGTGTGCTCCCAGGCTAAAGAATGAAGAAGGCAATGTGAAAAAATGAACATGCGCACATGTAGTCTACCATGGTCAAAGTATGATTTTCAACCATTGCAACAACAATCCCTTTGTACTTACCGCTTCCCAGGTCTCAACGTCAAGCATCGCGACCATGTCACCACTGCGGTTGCCTTCTCCTGGCCAATCCTCGTCTTGGTCTCTGTCCTTATCTTCTTCATTGTCTTCCCTGATAAAATCTTCCCTGAAGATGCTGTGCCCACTTCTTCTCCTAGTATTGCTGCTGCTGCTGCTTCTGCTATCAAGACTTGTGCTCTTGCTGTCAGTGCTAATATAGTGCCCTAAAAAATAATTAGCGAGGCTCACAGCCCGGGTGGCGGCCAATAGAGTAGCCGCACAGAGTCGGCGCTGGTCCCACGGTAAGTCCTTCTTCCCACTACAGGGACCGGTTGTTTGTGTTCCTTTCAATGTCGTAGATGTTGCCCATGCCACCTCAATTCGACGTTTCGTGCTATCTCTACTGCTGCTTCGGCTGCTACTTCTGCTACTTCCAACATTGATGCCAGCGGTGGATGTGGTGGCATCAGCACCTTGGTTCTTTTTCCTGGTACTGCCTTCAATGTTCTCGTTCCGGCCCTCTTTGTCGTTGTTGTTGTGACCGTGCAAGATTGCTTCCAGTTCTCGTTCGCGGTTTTGCAAGCGCCGAAAAGTGGCGTTTAACACATGAGCGTACCTGTACGCATTTGTGTGCGATTCATTGCGTTTAAAAGGAGAAAGCAACAATCAAAACAGCCACCAAGAAATAAATCAAGAAAAGTGAGCCATTGAGGGCAGTGAAGAGAGAAAGCGTAGATGTTTGTAACACTGCTTTTGCATGTAGGAAAAGCTCAGGAACACGCACAAGACCATGCGATTATTTGAGTACAGTTCATTACATGGGCATGTGTTCTCTCGGGCCGGTCACGATGAGCTCTTGCTTGTGCTTCTGTTGCATGGCTAGCATGTCATCTAGTAGGGGTGCTGCTGCTGCTCTAGGATTGTTGTAATAACGTTGCATGTTTGGGCGCTGCCCCATAACTCTTGTCGCGATTGGTCCAGTGCTGCCACTATTGCTACCGATATTGCTGTTGAGAGCACGCCGAAAACGATCTCCCCACCTGCAAGTAATCATCATAACATACCAGGGGTTATTTGTTCCTCGTCACATTCCTAGCAAGGAGAACATGAAAAAGATAGCATAGCTTTCCAAAATATAACACAAAAAGTGGAGCAAGAATCGCTGTTTCGTCTCCTTCGTCAGTCATGTTAAATGTACTTATTCACTTGATTGTCTTCTGTCTTCGACCTCACACTCACCAGCCCCACGACGTCTGGTCCCACGCGCCCGCAAACACCGACAGCAAAATGTTTTCCCACATTTCCCGCGCAGGCTCCGAAGCCGAAGTGTACCCAAAATAAAAGTCAAAAGTGCCCGAATGCGCTATTGCTGTAGTGGCAGCGAGATGCGACCAATCAACGGAACCTAAGAAACAAGCAATCATGAAGAGAAATCAATCTGTATTCTATCTTTTATCCCCTTCAATTTCACTTTCGCTAGCGTTCTCCAAGTGCTGCTTTACACGATTCCATCACAAAAGCGAGTAAAAACATCACGAGCACAAGTAAGCGTGCACAGCAGCACCAGCAGCACCGGCAGCAGTACTATATATCCTCGTATCACCTTCTGCGAGATACACGTCTAAATCCATCACCGCGGCATGGTACCCCAATTCCACGGCTCGCAGCGCGGCGGTGGCTTTCCCGTGGTGAGCCAATCGCCAGCTCGGCATGCGCCACCGCTCCACGCACCACGGGGTCAGAGGGCGCCCGCTCAAGGGGGGTTGGTAGATGGCGCTGATGCCTTTGGCTTTCAAACTGGATGTTGGTAGATTGAAAAGTGCGAGAAGTTCAAGTGGGAATTAAACGATTGGAAGCACAGCAACTTCGAGGGGAAATTGAATGATTGGAAAGTAGGAGAAGAGAGATACAAGCGCGTAAGATAAGCACGATGTAGACAATTGGGTAAATTGAATGAAAAAAAAGGGCAAATTGAGACTTACCCTAGGCAGGGAAAACGCAAGTAATTCAAAAAGCAAACATTACTCGCGCTCTCTTCAAAGGCATGTGCGCACACACAAATGCAGCAAAAACAATAAAGTAAACCCATCACCTGAAGTAGCACGGCAAGTCTAGGGCGACAATGATCACCGGCATGCGTTTACGGGAATGGTACAGCCACCAAGCCTCTGCATGCTCCAAGTATTCCATGGATGCTGGCGCAAACACCTGTATGTTGAGATTCGTGGATTGATCCGTATTGCTGCTTGTTTTTTTTCTATTCTATTGTTTTATAAATTTTCCGTGTTGTTAATTAGAGCAACACAGGATGAACTTTCTGCAAAACAAGCATTGAGGCCTACTCAACTTTTCAAGTTTTTCAAGCTTGATATCAAAACAGAGGTAATTAAAGAATGCACATCTGAATCCGAAATCACATACCACTGTGCTGTTGACCGCTATAGCTTTCATCGGTCCACGTGGGTCTGACCAGGACGCCAGCAGCGATCTGGGGGTTGGTAGCATTACCGGCCGAACATTCTCAGAAGTGTCTCGAACAGCACGAGCACCATCGCTACTTCCAGCACTCGTACCAGCCGAAGCACTTGCCGTGTTCATAGTGATAGCCGTGCTACTAGCTGTGCGACTTGTAGAAGTGCTGCCACCACCACCATCAACCACATGCTTAGGGGTAGGGTTTAGGATATGGTTAAAGCTAGGAGCGCTGCACGCCGCGCCCCGTTGCCCACGCCATTCCGAAGGGCAGGCAAATGCGCGAAGGAGGTGGCTCCTAACAGTGGCCGACTGATCCGTACCTGCTCTACTAGTATTAGTTTCGCGAGGACCGCCTTCGTTGACAATGCCGTACCCAATGCGAATGCCATTTTTTCTATTCATATGGTCGTTGTGAACACTACTACTATCATTCCGATGCACATTGCTGTCTATGTTGCTGCTGCCACTACTTAGACTATTGATGCTGCCACGGCTGTTCATCGGAAATGAAACGCGCTCGGCAACAGGAAAGAAGCGCGTCAGAGGCGGCGTCCTGCCTGGACGAGGTTGGTTCAAATAGACCGTGCACAAACTGACTCCATTGCCCATTTCCTGAATTGAAGGAACGTCAGCACAGAAAGAAAGGGCCAAACGATCGACACAAACAAGGCGAAATGAGAAGAAGAAGAAGAAGAAGAAGAAGTACTGCAGATGAGAGGAAAGTGCATGCATGTACTTCGGTGTGTTTCCCTCACCTTCGTCAGTGGGCTGGGGCAGGTCTTCCCCTTGGGGTCATCTGCATGCGAAGGTCCGCCCTCCTTCGGTGAAGGTTCGCGAAACCAGTACCCTAGGTGCCCTGCCCACAAGTGGCCCATGACGAGGCCCCACCTGAGTAGGGGGGGGGGGAGGGGGGTTAAAAAAATGTCAATTACGCTCAGAAGAGGAAACTAATCGAGAACTGCGCAAAATGTGTAGTGGAATGAGTAAGCGTATTTTATCGAGCACGTCCAGGAATAAAACGTCAAGAACGGCAGTAAGGTAAGATTCGAATGAAGATGGAGTACATACTGGGGCATATTACCCATCCCCAAAGACCAGACGACCGTCGCCAGGTTCAGGAAAGATGAGTGCACTCGCAGTGGAATGGTCAAAAGTGTCAATGTGGTGCCAGCTATGGTGGTAGCTGATATCATCGGTAGCGCCAAAGGTGCTGATCCTGCTAGTGTTGTGCTGAAGTTGCGGCTCCACTGATGATGAGCTTCCTTTAAAGATATGCTCACTTTTCGTGTTAGTAATATCATCTTTGTTGAATGAGCTAGAACTACTGCTGCTGTCGCTGCGGCGTAGATAGCATATCTTCGTAGCCGCAGTGCTGCTACTGCTGCTGCTAGGGCTGCTAGAACTAAGAGGCAGTCCAGCAGCTGGCTGAAAGTGCATAGCGCATTCGAAACGCCTGAAAAACACGTCAGCTTCGGACGGGCCCAACGCAACTGGGTTGGCATAGGTGGCCGCTGTAGGAGCAGAAGCCGCTATTCCTATCAACACGATGCTAACTTGAATAGTGTGCTGCATGCTAGCCACTAGCTTTAGGCCGGCTCGAATGGTGATAAGTTTCCGTCAGTGCTACAAAGCGGCAATTATAGGATTATTAATTCAAGCTAGATAGTTCGCACTCTTATTACGATGCTCACGAACGTATGGAGTAAATTAAGGCTTACTGTAGTGTTAAATGTCAAAGAGCTCTACTTGGCAGCTTCACAGACGCTGCGACAACTGCTGCCACAGCTGTTTCGCTCTGAACTCCCACGAAGCACTAGATAGACAGAGCTACACTGCCATCGAGTAGTCATTAGCCATGAGCCAGCAACCATCAGCAGGTCAGCAGGTCTGCAGGTCTGCAGGTCAGCTATCAATTTCCTACATTTAGTCACGCTCGCTAAGGAGAGCTACATACATTGTACGGACGAACGACTACTACAGACGACGACTGTCACACAGTCACCCAGTTTGACTGAACACAACTCAGCACACACACACATGCACACACATCACAACGACTACATACTGTATCAAGGGCGCTGTACTCTCTTCTTTGCATGACTGCATCAAGACTAGTGGAGGGGAATTCCCGGTTTTGTAAAGTGGCCTTGGGAATTCCCAAGATTCCCGGGAATTCCCATGGATTCCCGGGAATTCCCGGTAGTTTTGGGAATCCAAGCCTGTCGCAAGGGCTCAAGAGAGGACACCCCCAAGCGGGGAATTGACTCAACCACAACATTTTTCACGTAGACATCAGTGGCGTGTTCGAAGTTTGGCAACACAGAAAGAAAAAATCCACTCTCCTATAATCTTCATACCGGCCCCGAATGGCCGCTTTTGGCGCCCGTTCTCTTCTGGTTTTGAAGCCGCAAGTGCGGATTATTTCAGTGGCGCAATGTAGAGGCACCTCCCTGTAAATAAATCAATACCACCCTGTAAATAAAAATCCCCCCTGTAAAGCCAATAAACCTCCTCTGTATGGGAATTCCGAAGAAAACGCCATTTTAGAAAAGGGAATTCCCGAGGAATTCCCATCGATTCCCGACCTCGGGAATTCCCGGTTTGGGAATTCCCCCCCACTAATCAAGACTCTAGACGAATGCATCATGAGCTAGCCTACTAGCTAGAGTATAAGCCCCGCCACCATTTCATCATAGAGAGGAAAAAGGGCGCCGCTAAAGCTAGCTTTCGAGCCTGGGCCAATCCTACGAGCTTCTAGGGAGTTCCTACAATTTACGCAACGCTTTCTGTGAAGCCTCATTGTAGCTCTTTCTTGAATATTATAACTGAAGACACCATGAGGTGCTATCTTACGATCATATTAGCCGTTTTCTGCTGCTTGAGCGCCCTTGGTAGCATCAACGAAGGGCCTGGGGGGGCTGCGTCTTCAAATCCCAAAGCAATGAATGATGGAGTGGAGGAAAGCCAGCCTTCTGGAGATAATTTACCGCCAGATCTGGTACGCATTGTTTCTTTTCTTGTCTTCACTGAAAGCACATGTATTGCTACTTCCCAATCGCGTACTTAGTTCCTTAATACTAAAAAGCGTGCCAAATCATGTATAAATGCATGAACAAACCAATTTAGGTAGCATTGCGGGACAAGATGGCGGAAATCGACAGGCAAGGCAAAGCAGAAGTTCAAGCACGCGCGGATGCTTTCAACTGGTGCGTGAAGTTTTGGAGTGCTTGTGCGAGAGTGTGTTGCTCGTGTTTGTAACAGCACTTTTGTGTGACGCAGTAAACAAGCATTAACCCTTTTCATTTCACAGCATTGCGCGTAGGTTCAGATACACCTTTATTTGTCCCTAAATTCTTACGGTTCTCGCCGGCTTTTCTAGGTGGAACCCATTTTCCAAAATTCCAGACCGAGACAACCCTTTCCGGCGTGGGAAATCTTTGACAACGGCAGGCTCATTGAAAGAGTGAGTTAGGCATAATGCATACCGAAGATAATGCAAACTTGATTTACTTCTGTGTGTATTCTTTCTATTTTTTTGAACTGCTCTTGGCTAAAATTGTGCGTTTGTATGGTAACGTAACTTCGCCCGTCTTTCTTACTTTTTTGGTCGTTCGTTCAAACTTCTTCTCCGTTGTTTGGAGCAGATTTCCATGGAAGCTCGCGCTCGGATGGGTATGCTTTGTGCTAGCTCGTGTATTTTCAGTTCTTATCTTGCCTGAGTTTGCATGACTGAATAATGTAGCCAACTTTGGTTGCTTTCATTTTCACCTCATGAATTCTTTTCGAACTCGTCCGCGTGGCATCTGATAAATGAACCTTCGCTTGATTTATTAGATGTATAGCGACGTTAAGCCTACTTACATCGGCATCTCTTTTTTTGTTCTTTTCCTCTTTGCCCTCCTTCAAATCCTCGTGCCTTTTTTCTGCTAACTTTAACCTCTTGGGTTGATTGACACAGATGGCCGTGGCCTTTGTTGTAACTGCTTTTGGTAGCAAAGGAAGTTCGCGCAGCGGGCGGGCATCCACCAAGAAATACAAGTGAATGTTTTGTAGCTGACAGAAGCAGGTGCTATCTCCATGCGCAGTATAAAAATTACCGGTCATCGGCTATCGGCGGCCTCGATCATGAATTTGGAGGCGCGAGGCGCTTGCGTTTAGGGATTGATATATCCAATCAGCCCTACATCCCGCTATTAGGATTTGACCTAGAGGTTACTGCAAACCGATTGTGATATTAATTTAATTGGGTAACGGATCTCGATTTGCCTTGGTACAAACTTGGTAACAACTAACAACTGTTTAAAACCCCAACTGCACCAACGCAAGTAGCAGCAGCCGTTAGAACTTATTCACTGCTATTGGTACCTGCGTTGGTGTAATTTACGAGGTATCCAGATGCCGATATCTAGGATCTATAAGGCGCTAGCATAAGCATAAGAAGAAGTACGGGGAGCGCGCTATTATTTTACATGGAGATGAAGGAAAGGACTGAAGACTAAAGGCAGTCGCGTGTGTGTTCATTTGGTGAAGTACTTCGTATTGCTGTTTCGCTCGATCCTCTTTTCTCCGAGGAATTTTCAGTTCTGTTCACTTGTACGAGATCCCACCGAGATATCATTATGAATCATAGGTCATAGCGAAGATATGCCCGTTGGACACTCAAAAAGGTCCTCCTGTGCGCATGCAACTTAGTTGTAGCACAAGCCGGAAAGGCTGGGGTAAGCACCCCCGTTTTGGAAGTAGTCGACATCCACATTTCCGCTGATGCCAGGCACCGTAGCTGCAGCGCCACCGGGAGAGGTGGCCTAATGGTAACACCAAGCACAACACAAAAGAAAAACTGACTTTAAAAAAAAATACAACAAAGAATATGAAATAAAAACACAGCGTCTTTCAATGCGATTGAAGAACGGAAAATAAATGCATGTGAAGACGAAGTAGAAAGAACTGAACAAAATGAAACAGCCATGCGCATCGAACTCGCACCGAAGCCATCCGCACACACACACACCTACTGTGTACGCGTTCATTTAACAAGCTCACACCCAGATTGCTTCCAGGTGTGCAAGATATCTTCCTACTCTTGACTTACTCCTAATCTAATCAGCTCCCACTCTAATATATTACTACAGTATAAATATACCCCGTTGTCGTCGTACTGCCAGAAGGCCCACCCCACGCTGCTCCAGGCCGTAGGGGTGCCGACGGGGTTTGGGCTGGTGTAGCTGGCTATCCACAGGGGGCAGTCGAGGTTGTTTGTAGGCGCGCCGACCTGATAGATGGTTGAAGAGGTGGATGAATGGGTACATTGGTCATGTTAGGGGGTTTGGTGCGTCGTTGAGAAATCGATTAATTGTGATCGATGAAATCACAAGCTATAATAATATTCAGGGTATTTATCAAGAACAAGAAGACGAGGCGGCTGGAAGAGATGATGCCTCAAAGAAGGCGTGCAGAATAAGCGACCGTTTTGCGTGTTTCGCAATAAGAGCATGTTTGTCTCTCTCTCTCTTTACTCACGTTATCGTTCCAGAAGTAGTAGCCCGTGTAAATGGTGCACGGACGTCCTGTAAGCACTTTGATCTAATGCAGTGCATCAAAGTGAAAAAGAAAAAAAGACGCCGGAAACAGCGACACGAATCAGAAATGAGTGCGACGACACGAGGGACAGGAAATACTTAAAAATACTCACTAAAAAAGCGAGAGAGATAACGGAAGAGGAAAAAAAGAAAAGAGCTGAGTTGAGTCGTGGGACCGTGTCCAAATGTAATCCCACCTTGGCTACGAACGTTTGCACCCAGGCCCACACTGCACTGCTGCTCAAGCCGTCCGAATCTTCCAGATCCAGCACCTGATTGATGATAAGTGTAGGTTATGGCGGGTTGGCGGGTGTTGAGGTTGAGCGACGATTGAGGTTATTGTTGGTTTCTAATGAAATACAGCAGTATGACAGATAGTACAGGTGTAGGTAATGCATACTTGACTGAAGAAAAGAAAGGGGGTCAAAGATGGCAGTGTGAGGGATCGATACATAATGAGTGTGGTTCTAGTGGCCTGGCCTTCGTGTGCACTTGCTCGTAGGCTTACCAGTTGCATGGTGTTGTGGTTGAATGCATTGCTCGTCGCATTCACAGTGGACACGAAAAACTCCGCCTGTGATGGATTATGATAAAGAATGGTGGATTAGATGACATGGCTTCGAGGACAACCATTATTGACTTTAGCCGTCACACTTTCGAAGAAAATAAGAGATGACGCTAGACTTGCGAAGGCTTAAATCTTTGGTGCGAGGGGGTAGAGGCATGGGATTATAAAGAAAGGCTGAAAGAGAGAATTTACATCTACTCGGGTCAGTACCTGAGCGTTTGCATCTTCTGAAGGGTGAGCAAAATGGTAAGCGCCGCGCACCATCCCGACATCCTGATGATTTAGAAAGAAGAAATATCACGCGGTCGCTTAATTTTGGGTGTTTCAGGTTGTCGTTAGGTTTGAAGTGGATTATCTGCCCCGAGTGCCCTCCCCCTCCCCCTCCCATAAGATCTCAGAGAATGAAGTTACTTGGAATGAGACAGTGAAATGGGCAAGCTCAGGGAATGCGTCCTTCAAGGCGCATATTGTGCTAATTCCTATAAACAACACCTGAGAAACACGGCATTTTACCTGAATGCCTTCGAAGTTCACCGCAAACATGGGGTCCACATAACCGGTGCCTTCGGTGGCTTTCGTCATCGCAAACGAGAGGCCAGAGGCAGCCACTTTCGACCAGTCGATCGTCCCCTGTATATATGTACACACATATACACACGTGTAAGAGCAAGGAGTTAATATTACACACGCCGCCCAAGCGTGAAAAATACACTCACTCATAAGTACAACCAACATGCCCCTCGATGAGGATGAGCGCCGCCGCTGACAACAACAGAAATGATATATATCCACAAGAAAATAACCCCTAATATTTGGCGGCACCTGGTAGTGCGACACGTCGATGCCGCGAAGGTAAGACGAAGTCGAAGTGGCGTTTTCAACAACTTTCGTATCCTTGGCGGTAGTCCTGACAGCAGCGCCGGCATCACCAGGGAAGTTGCGGTCAGTCGAAGGGTTGATATCACTGGGCATTGCGTGCGCAGACACCACAAGCAAGGCCATAGCCACTGCCTGAGCAAAACCAGAAGGTGCCATGTTCAATGCGAGTTTGTGTCCTATACTTCGTGATGCCTTCTTCGCGGCTTCTCGAATTCGCGAACGAGCTGAGATTCAGATGCAACGATCAGGCGAAAGATCGATTTGGAGGTGTGAGGTGTGGGTGTCTATGCACTTTTCATTGGTGCAAATATTTCCAAATCACTGATGTAGTATTTTTTCGCTCCTGGGACTGAAAAAAAAAAAAAATCAGGACTGGTGTTTAGTAGCTATACAGGGGAAGGGCGCCATTTAGGCGGCATCATAGGAATCCCCTGGCATTTTTCAGCGAACCCAATCTCGTCATCAGCTCGTCCGGTTGTGCGACGAGCGACGAGCTCAAAGGCCGGAAACGCTGCTCGCTTTCCAGTTTTTACAAGTTTTTAGGCAGTAAGGGCTCACGACAACAAGCTACCACTGCACTACTCTACTGAACTAATTTTAGATTTGTTTGAACGTTTATTTGTAAGATTTTAGTTTACTTAGACTAGCATCGCTGGTAATCATGGTAGAGGCACAAACTTACGGCCCGAAGCCGTCGCGGCGACGGAAGGCACCGGCGTCGCCACGCACGCCCATTCTGCAGGAAGACGCACTGTTGGAGTGCTTGGAAGAGCACGACATTAAGCTCGTGAACGCCATGAAGCTGTGGCGCTGGGTGCTTGCGCATCCGCTGGAAAGTGAATGGAGTTCAGTGCCCTGGGAGGCTCTAGGGTTGCCCAAGAAAATGGCGACGGTAGTGCCTCAGTACTTCGTGTTGCACAGCTCCTCTGTAGCTGAGCGATTTGACAGCAAGGACGGGTACGAAGACCTCTGCTAGTGTTATTGATCCTCCAATGTGTGAGCCTATGCATGCTAGCTTGTCACGAGTCCCTCTTTTGCCTACTTATTCAACCGCGCCTTGTCACTTGTGTGTATTATAGCTCGCTACATACTTGCCTGGCGCTGGCTCTGTCTAACCGCTGTGGCTATTTCGTTTTCCACGACAATACAACTATGACTTATTGACAGGTCCACCACCAAGCTTCTCGTGAATTTGCACGACGGCGAGAGGGTCGAAGCAGTGATCATGCGCCACGGAACTCGGGCCACCCTGTGCGTCTCCTCGCAAGTCGGGTGCGCCATGGGCTGCACGTTTTGCGCCACGGGCACCATGGGCTTGCGCGGCAACTTGAGCAGCGGTAAATTTGTTGTCATGGGGGGGGGGGGGGTAAATTTATTTTTCATTGTTTTAATGAATGAACTAATTTTCAACCAAGCTGGTTGAAGCAGTGCCTGTATTTGTTCCCTACTCAAGAGTGCGCACACCGCACGTGTGCATCTTCCCACCTCAAATTATGTGCTTGTTTGCTTGTTTCCTTGCTTCCTTTACTGTATCATATTCCCATATTCCTACTAGGTGAAATATTAGAGCAGTTGCTGCATGCCGGCGCGGTGGAGACCATTCGCAACATCGTCTTCATGGGCATGGGCGAGCCTCTGCACAACTACCCTGCGGTGCTGGCGAGCTTGAAAGCCATGACCGACACCAAACGATGGTGAGAAAATGTTGACTGAGGCTTTGCGTGGCAAAGGAAAAAGAAAGGGATAGGGATAGACGGTGTTTATGGTAACAAGTTCGCTGAAATGAGGCGGTGGGCATGAAAAGCTTCAGAACAAGCCAAAATGAGGGAGCAAGCTAGGCGAAGGGAATGTCGAGGGATATCATCAACAATGAGTCCAACTTTGCTTTAGTATAACATGTTTGTGATTGTTGTGGGCTTCTCTTCTTTTATTACCCTATACTACATGTGCTAGGTCTCTTCGGCACGGCCACATCACGGTGTCTACGGTGGGGGTGATTGGGAACATGCACAAGCTCACCGCTGACATGCCAGGCATTTCCCTAGCTCTCAGCTTGCACGCTCCGACGCAGGTGTGCGTGCATGTGCCTATTGGAGCGCCCTTTGATTTGATGGATTTGACGAACTTCGTATAGGTTTATTTGATTTGATGATCAAGGTTCTCCTTTTTGAAATTCAATGACCCGATCTTAGTAGAGACTTTCGTAAACTTCATTTTGCCGGGAATATGCACATTTTTTAAAACCACTCGCATTTTTATCATGAAAATTTCACAGGCAATTCGGGAGATTATTGTGCCCACCGCGAAAGCTCATCCGTTGCCGCAGCTGCTGGAAGCCCTCGACCGGCATTTGGCGAATTGCAAGAAGAAAAGCAACAGCCCGTCCACGGTAAAAAATGGATTTTGCGCAGTGGTAGCGGTGATATTCGAAGAGTTGACTTCGTATGCTTGTATGTCATCATCAGGAGTACTATTTGGCATTTGTGCGCTTTGAATATGATTTGTCTCTTCCATGTGTATATATATATCTGGACACCTACCCTACATAATTGAAGGTGGCGGGGATGATCGAGTACATTTTGATTGCGGGTGTGAACGACTCCAAAGAGTGCGCACATTTGCTCGGCGAGATGCTGAAAGACCGCAACGTCATGCTCAACGTGATTCCATACAACGACACCACGCAGGTACGTGCTTTGAGTGTGTTTATGTGCGCTGTGCTGTATTCCTAGTGTGTTGCTGTGTCTCGCTTTGTATGCTTTTTTCAAAGGGATTCATAGGGGAAAGTTATGGTAGTTTATCAAGAAGAGGTTAGCCCCTATAGGACCTCTAAATCTCAGTTGCCTTGTATCTGATCACTTCATACATGTGGCACCACTGCTACATGGTATCAGGTGATTGTGAACAAGACGTTCAAAGCGCCCACGTGGGAAGCCACGGACGCGTTTCAGAGCGAAGTTGTGAAGTATGGAGTCATCACACGGTGAGTTCGAGCTTCGGAAATGAAGATGAAGTAGTGTAGGAAGCGATAGAGAACAATATGGTAGCATTATGAGAGAGTTTGAAGGATATTACCAGAATGATTCAACTTATTCTCTCTATTATTGAAGTTTCTTGTTCATGAAGACACTACTGCACTTCCATCCCTCATTACCAATTTAGTATTCTTATGATGTCTACACGTTTTCTTGTGTTTGCTCTAATATATATCCTTAAAGCGTGCGGCGGGAGATGGGCGATGACATTGCTGCGGCTTGCGGCCAACTAGCTCTCACCAACGAGGCCGACGCTGCAGCGGGAGGGCCAAAAACAAGTGCTACTTTGCCATCTCCGTCGCCAACTTTGGAGGCGTGCGCTGCGAACAACCAGACCGCTGCAGGTGCTGCTGACCACTGCTCCTGCTGTATCACCTTTTAACCTTTTTAAAAAAAGTGACTTTCAATGGTGCCGATTTTTTCGCACCACCAATGCTACGAAACCTTCAATTCAAAAAAAATGCGTGATCATCATTGCCATTACATACCACCACCACTACCCCCCCCCCACCAGGTGCCGGGATGCTGTCTGGAGACATGGAAGATTTCGGCCGCCCCAAGGGATACCCCAGCCAGCCGCAGAAGCACCAATACACCGACGTCGCTGCTGCTGCCGCTGCTTCCACGAGCAATAAGGAAGGAGGGCGCGTGAAACCGACGGGCGCGAACGTGAAAAAGGTGAGCGCGCAAAACATTTCGAAGAACAAAAGATGTGAAAAAATGTCAGGAAAGCAAACGTCATGCAATGCTTCAAGTAATTGCCATCATTTTATCGCTTTTTTATTAAACGTTAAATACCTTTCTTGTTGTAAAAAGGATTAACCGGGCATAACTTCTTTTAGGTTGGCTTTTTGAACATTGAACAACTTGCTTTTTTTCGCAATTCCATTTTTTTTCCATTATTCTCGTTTTCTTTGTCTGTTTACAGGTAATTGGCACCAAACCGCCTCGGACCAATGTCCTAGGTGGCAGAACCGCGAAAATCCAGCCACAGCAAGCGCGTATCGTGGGCAGCGGTCCGTACACTGGCCCTTCGCCACTTGTTGCCACTGCTGCAGCAGCGCCAGCAGTGCCAGACACAGCTGCGCCAGCAAACGCAGCTGCTGCTCCTGCAACCACCAGTGCCTCGTCAGTGCCATCGACCGCTGCAGCTGCTGCAGTGGCATCAGCTGAGGCGCAAGTGGCACAACTGCACGCGGAGGCCACGGAAGCAATGGCTACAGCCGCTAAGAGCGCCGTGGAGGCACAGAAAGCTGCGGACCGAGCGATAGTTGCGGCGATGGTGCTGGGAGCGGTAACCACAGGAGTGGCGCTTTGGATGCAGTACAAACAGGCGCAGAAGCACTAAAGTGGTGATGGTGTTGGTCGTGTGGCATGAAAGAGAGCAAAAAAAAACACCCATAAAGAGGAGCTAAGAGGAGAGGGGTGCCCCAACCGCACGCGCATTTTGAGAGCCCGTGCTTCCTTGGTTCTTCGCGGGATGCATGTTTCGAGTTGCTTTGCTTCTTCTCGCCTTGCGGAGTAGGCGGAATGCTTTTTGCCGTGGAGTTGAAATTGGAGTTCGGAAAACTCGAAAACCCAAGCCCGATGGGGGGCGGGCTGCTTGTTGTTGCTTCTTCGGTGCTAGGAGGAATCATATACGATATACGAAGTAAACACGCCTTTCCGCTAACACGTTTAAATTAACTCCGTACATGAGTCTTTGTCTGTGAGTGGTTGTCCAGGATGATTTCGAGGACAGTATGGACTGCAAACTCCGACGGAACTCTGACACCGGAGCTC
>Ga0307931_1001040_pt1 | contig 18234 bp, 22 predicted proteins | sample OrgLakmetageno47_FD_201816 | JGI IMG/M metagenome (GOLD analysis project Ga0307931, IMG submission 201816) | Saline water microbial communities from Organic Lake, Antarctica - #47 | ecosystem: Environmental > Aquatic > Non-marine Saline and Alkaline > Saline | place: Antarctica: Organic Lake... | reverse complement strand
ATTTCTGTCTTCTGCTCCTTTTTAGGAAAAGCGAGACCTTGAAGCTGAATTTGACGAAGTCTCGAAAGCTTCCGAGGAGCTCGAGAAGTTGCAGAGAGCTGCCACAGAACGGGCAGAATATGCTGACATGGTATGCGTTAAAACACATGTAGTGCTATTTTGATTTTTTTTTTAAATGTTTGCGTTACTTCTGGTTGAATCGAACCCTGTATTCCTTTAAAAACTTATGCGTGTAGATGTACAGTATATAGTTCGAATCCTCAAAACTCCATATCTAATTGTCAATTGCCTTTCTCAATTCCGCCAAATCCCAAAAGGTGGAAGCCGAGCGCAATGCAGCCCAAGAATTGGCATTTGAAGCGCAGGACAAGGCCTCGGAGACCGAATTTCGATTGTTGCAACAGGCTTCGGCTACAGCGCAAGTGCGTTTGAAGTAGCGGCAGCACTGTCATTCCTAACCTTTTCTAAAATTCCATTGATTTAAAATACGAACACATACGCACGCGTATGCCCCTACTTACTTCCGAGTTTTTCATCTAAGCATGTAAGCACTCATGTGTATCCGCTAATCCTTGATTGCGCCATCACTAGGCCCAGGCGGAGGTGGCGGAGGCCAGAGCTGAAGCAGCAGTGGCGGTGGCAGCGCAGGGAAGGGCCGAAGAAACCGCCAAACAAGCGAGGGAAGCCGCAGATGAAGCATCAGCGCAAGCGCACGTGATGGTGGCAGAAGCGCAGGTAGTAATTGTTAATTTGTTCTGGGGGGGAGGGGGGCTTTGGCATGGAATAATGAGAAGGAAACTACCGCTTAAACTGCCTCTCGCATTCATTCAACGATTGCTCTTGTTTTACATGATTTCAGTATTCTTTATCAGTACGCTAACCCCCTTGGCTCTTAGTCAGTATGATGGTTATCGACCTCTCTCAATCCGTTTTAGATGATCCACCCATCCACACACACACATCACATCACGCTCCTGCAAAACTATACCATTTAGGCGGAGCTAGCTGCGTCCCAGGCCGAACTACAAGCGGCAGCTATGTCTCTAGAATCGCAAGCAGAGAAGGAAGCGGAGGCAGCTATGGCCAAAGATTTATTGGATGCTTCGATTCGGGCGGCTGAGGTGATGAGTAGTTTGTTCACTCCGTTTGTTCGGTCCTTTCTTCTCAATTGTGAATCGAATCGTGAGTTCCTCTTCTTTTTTTCGTGTCTTAAACCCGATATTGTATCATTTGAAACTAACATATCATTGATTTCATATCCTTTTCCGGTACAGGAAGAAACCACGGCCGCCAAAGCAGCAGCAGCCGCTGCCAAACAAGAACTTGAAGAGTGTGTAGCCTCCGCCGCCGCGACCTCGGCAACATTAAAGGCCGCGTGTGAAGCAAGAGTGGAAGAGGCGCAGGCGGCGGTGGCAGAGGCACAAACTAGGGAGAAAGAAGCTAGAGAAGACCTTGACCGACTCCGGTATGAATGCTCAACTTTCTTTCCTTTCTCTTTTTTTCGTTTGTACACACTTCCTCCTTCTTTTCCCTTGCCATTAAACTTCCATGCAATCGAAGTTTACTTCTGTTAGTTCTTGTGTCCAAATTCTTTCGAATTGTCACCGTGTGTAACTTTTGGAATGACGCCAATAACTTTTGCCCAAATAGGTCGTGCGTTGATGACCAATCGAAGCTCATAGCCTCGATGCAGGCCCAGCAAAAGGCGTTGGACGAGAAAGCTGCCTCGGGGGACAGCGCCTCCGAAGCTCTCGTTGAGCGGTGCGCGGCTCTGCAACATGCCCTCAACGAGAACCAGGCCAAAGCAGCGGCCAAAGAAGAGGCTCTGGCCGAAGCCGCGCACCGTGCTGCGGTCGAGCACGAGGCGTATGCGCGCAATTGCCGGGCCGAAGCAGAGGCCGCGAGAACGAGTGCGGCGAATACCGCAGCGGAGCTAGCGGCGTTAACACGCGAACGAGACAGCCTTGCAGCGGCGGCGGTAAGAAAATGCTAAGGATTGCTAGCAGAGCAGTGTAGACTATTTGAATGCAGACATCCATACTTATGCCCTTATGTGCTCAGTGCGGAAAAAATTCTTTCTCAGATGTCTTATTTCTTGGCACAGTTCTCGATTATAATGGTCCTCCACCTTCGTGTATCTTTGGACACATTTCTCTCCTGAATAGGTCCGCGACGAAGTAGCGCGAGCCGCTGACAAAGAAAACGCTCAAGTTGCTGTCGGTGCAGCGAAGGAGCTGACCACTGCCAAAGAAAAGGAACTCGCCAGTTGCCAGGTGGGCTCATAGGGGGGGGATTGAATGGAATATGATAAAGCAGTTGAACCTTAGTTTATGTTTCATCGTTTTATTTCCTTGGCTGTGCAAACTATTTTCATCAATGATTGCGGCCTGCAACAGGTTGTTTTATGCTCCAGTAGCTAATACAGGTGAAAGTGTACTTCTGTGTGTTTTTGGTAATCATCCAACATTTCCCAACAGGCGAAGCTAGCATCTCTTCAGAAAGAGCTCAGCCGTTTGCCGGCCATGGTAGCCTCCCTTGAGACGCGCTTAAGCGCTGCAGGCAAAGACAAGGCCGCGCTCGAAGCTAAACTCGCAGAAGCCGAGAAGAAGGAAAGCCAGGCAGCCCAAGCAGTCGAAGTGCTCAAGGCACAACTTGCAGCTGCTGCCAACAATAACGTCACCCCTGGTAGTGCTGCTTCTTCACCGTCAAGATCACCGCAGCAGAATAACCATCATCACCATTCTTTGGAGGCGCAGCAGTCCCCCACGGGAAGGTTGAGTGCGCGGGAGCGGCGCGAGCAGATGGAGCAGCAGCAGCGGTTAGGATCTAGCACCCCTACAGAGAAGCAGGCTAATCGACGACAATCAATTCCGACCGGCGGGCCCGACCCTAATAGCCTCATGGAGGTGAGATCGAGATTTTCTTCCCTATGTTTTCTCTCTTGCGTGCGGAACAGTTCCTCACTTGACACTTGAAATGTTCCATCACTAGGATCACCTCGTTCTCGTATTTCTCATTCACAGGTCCACGTAGCGTTTGTTGCCCTCGGCGGAGCTCCCGGTCACCCTAATGGCCCCATGCTGTGCCAACCACTGCGCGCCCTGTGCCCGAAAGACCACCCGATTTCATGGCTGTTTTCAGAGGCGCTGCGGCATGTGCAGGTTCGACATAAGTTTGTGTGCGTGTTTCGACCTCTTTTGTCTTATTCAATTGTCAAGCAATGTTTTGCCTACAAATTTATTTATCTTCGTTGCAAGTATTTACATTCCACTCTATCTTTGTGGCCTCTCAAAGGACGAAAACGGCACCGACAGCGCTCTCGAAGTCGTCGCCCTTCGCCGTCCACCCAAGCCTACCCCCCTTGAGCTGGACGTTGATTGTGGGCAAGTGCTGCGACCTGGTGACGTTCTAGAAGCCCTCTGCACCATGGAAGAGTCGTCGACGTTGTCGTCTGGCGCACCAGCGGGCAGTAAACGTCTTTTGACCAAAATCGTGTCGGTGTTGTGCGTCCTGTCGCCCGACGCCTTCCATGGGGGGCAAGGCCCGCAAAGCGCCGCGGAAGAGCGCTTGGTCACTCATGGGTTTACGGTGAAGTGCGACTCCTCCATGCCGGTGTCGTCGCTGTTGTCGGCCGTGCTGCGCCGGAGCGGGTGCCCCAACCGGTTGCAGGTCTCTAAGCTCGAGCGATTGCCCAATCTCGACAACGAGGAGGTTCGTTGTTTTCAACCCTAAGATCGCTTCTGGCTTGACCTGTGTTTTAAGTCTACTTTGCATGTGTCCCCTCCTTCTCTTTCAATAAAACACTTTTTCAATTGTTTGACCGATTCAAAGTGTCTTTCACAATGAAGCTTCTATTCCTTCGATTCAAGCGTACTTCCTGAAAAGAGCCATGGCACGTCATTGGAATCCACATGTAACTCAAGTGTGTGAGCCCTCTGCCATATTGAAGCTATTGTTCTGCTTCTTCTTTGCTATTTTAGGACCCGGATGATGAGCCACTGGAACTCGATCTGGAAGACGAGGTTGGCGCTACTCTTAACTCGGGAGACACCGTTTGCGCTGGCCCTTAGAGCGTTTCCTTTCTGGAGCGTAAAAGATGGATCACTAGATATACCTTGGTTCTGGTTCAAGGCCGAATGTTTTTGCTGAAACATTAAGTGCGATCTCAGAAAAGCTCGATTTTGCAGGTTTCTTGATCCGGGAAAGGGCGGTTCTTAGTTCTTAGAGGCCAGTATTGGCATATCTTTAAAATCGTGCTGGTGCAGCGAATCGGTTTTATAATCAATTCCATATCCGCTCAAATTGAAATCGAGAGGCGAATGGGGAGATGAACAGTGAACAGGGGGGTGGGGGCATAACACAAGAACTGGCTCAGTTCGCATTAGTTAAAGGACAACGCGCCCACGAGACAGAGCAACGGCGCGCTCTCTTCAAGACAGACACAGCAACGACTTAAGTTTGACTTCATACAACATATTTCGTGAACAGTTTCCGCTTAAGTGGGGGTATGGGAGTCCTAAATTCTTCGCCCCCAGCACACTTCCTCTTTACATTTTGACTTGCGCGCATCGCATGCGCGTGCACTTCTGCCCGCAGCATTGGCTTCTGTGTCATTTGGGTTTGTATTAGTTCGAGTTCGAGTTCGAGTTCGAAAGGAAGATAGAAAGATAGAAAGCAAGCAAAGGCAGAGACTTTATGTCAGTTGTATGGCAGCATGTGCTAATGTAGCTTACACGCCTATGCGTCTCTATGAAGCTGCCACGCTGCCATTCTCACAAAAAATTGGCGATATACCGATATGTTGTGTGTATGTACGTTTACCACTATTTTTGGACCCAATCGTTGACCCATGTCCGAATTGCGACCTCTTAACGCCAGTCGCAACACATCATTCTGATCCATGGCTTCTGTAGAGACTGTGACGATCATCCACCCCACAAGCGGAAAGGAATGGGAAGTTCTTAAAGGGCAACTTTCAAGTTGTTCGCCAGTGTTTGCGCAAATGTTCTCCGGAGAATTCGAAGAAACATCTAAAAACATTGTCAAAATCGATGACTTCGAGCCCGAGGCTTTGAGTCAATTTATAGATCTCGTTGAATTTCCAAGAAGAAAGCAGACGACATTTAAACGACTTGCACAAAGTCTCAACCTTACTTCTGATGTAGTTGGGTTCATCGACAAGTACGACGCAACTCAAGCTTTGATACCCCTCATTGTTCAATTGGTCGAAGCTTCGCCCAACTTGTCCAATATTGCCACTGTGGACAACATGGTCGCAGAAATCAAGTGGAATGAAGGAGTGCTCCAACATATAGTATTCGAAACCATGGGATGCGAACAAAAATCTGTCGGGTTTGTCGCGAAATCTGTTCGTGGTGCGGCATACCAATACCAACGAACCCCTGTAACCAAAAGGGGCGTACTGTCAACACTTTCGTCCTCAACTCTTGCTGACGTCCTTGTTGTTGTCAACAGAACTCCAATTGAAAAAAAAAAAGGAAAAATTGTTGATGTTCAGCGTTTTGGCAGCCGGAATACTTCAAAGATATTTTAGCGCGTGCCGCCTGGTTTCATATCCTGATTGAAAATCACACTTTCAAGCAAAAAAAAACGATAGCTCTTTCTCTTGTGTGTTGGATGGTTTGGTGAAGTGAATGAATACCCCATGCAATGTGCTTGTGTATGGCGTATTAAGCAGGGCAAGAAATGGACGACGCATCAAGACAAAAGCAAGTCCTTCATTAACGGCGGGGTTTATAATATGGCATATGAAGTAGACGCTAAAGCGCGCAAGGAAACTGCACATAAACCAAAAAAACAAATAATGAAAGAGAGCCTTAAGTTCTTGTTACTTTTATTTCTTAAACGAGATGCCGGCTAGAGAGCAATGGCGCAATGGCACCTCGCCTGAAAGTTATTAAACCCAGTCCACAGTCCAATCAGAACTCAGAAAATACATCCACCCCCCCCCAAAAAAAGAGAAAGGAGCCCTGTGACTTTATTGGCACTCTCTGAGTCTTCTGAGTACTATTTATATACCGGCAAGTGGTTTTGAAGAAGCTGATGCAGAGCACACCCACACCCCAGTCGAACTTATTTTGGTTTACGTTTACGTCTAGTTTACAGGGCATGGTTAGGGCAGGTGTTTATTTTTGTCTAAATTCGTCTACATGTGACTTAAAATGAGTGCTCATTTGAATTTAAACGCGACTGAGGTGTGCTCTCAGTTGACGAGGTGCACGTTGCTTGTACAGATGTGTTATGGGGACATGGCGAGTGATAACTGCGGGATTGTGGCATATACAAAACGATTATTTTATTGTCCAGATATTCTTAGTTGGCATATAAGTGCCGTTTCTTTCGAGTCAGCGGTGTTCACGAACGAAAAATTATCAAGAGGTACATATAATGCCATCAGCCGAGGCCCGCGTCAACTCGTCGAAGCGCTTCTTCCATTGTTAGCGGTTTTTGCTGCAAATGGCGCCATAGAGTTTCCTGCAGTGCCCCAAAGAGGGTATTTAAAAAGGGGTAAGACAAAGCAGGTGAATTTTTCTCCTTGCATTGTCCAGGAGTTTCGGATGCTCATGATAGGTCTGTTACCTGAAGATTTGAAGTAGTAGTCAAAGAGTTTGTGCTATTGGTAATGTGAGCGTTGCGGCCGTGAAAATCAGCTGCTTGCTGCGCAGAGCTGAGCTGTTCTCGAAGGAGATCGTATTGGCGCCTCAACAGTGCTTGTCTCGTTGCGTGCTGCATCGTTAGTCGAGAGGCTCCGCCACCACTGCTCATAAAAGGGTTGTCCAATCCTAAGTTGCTGCCAGTGCCTGTGCTGTGGCTACTGCCAGCAGATGCGTCGTTTTCTTTGTCTGATGAATTCAGTCCCGCTGCTGTTGTGCCGGTCTTTTCTGAGGCCGCTGCTGCCGCTTTGTTTGCTGCCGTCTCATTTGATGCGGCAGCTGGGCTTTGAGCGCCACCTGTGGAAGAATTGCTTGGAGTTGGAGTAGCAGCTCCTCCTCTTTGACTTCGAAGCGCGTTCAATTCACAGGTTAGCTCAGCAACTTGGCGTTTCGCAGCGGTCGCTTCTGCTTGCGCTTCGGCCAATAATCGCAGATACACGCGCGCCATGGGGAGGGTCGGGTCGGGCGCTGCTGCTACTGATGCTGCCCTTGAACCATGATCGTTGAAAAAAGAGGCTGAAGAAGCCCCCAGCGCCCAGAGAGGATGCGCCGCGCCATGCTGCTGTGTAGCGCGAAGTGCGTTTGCGGCGGCTTCGTTGCTTTGGCGAGTAAAGGCGGCTTCGCTCTCGGCTTCGGCTGCAACTCCAGCCTGCTGCATAGCTTCCGCGGTTGCTTGCGCCTGTACTTCAGCTGCTGCCCGAGCTTCCTCTGCAGCAGCAGCAGTAGCTTGACTGGCTCTAGCAGTCTCCTCCTTCTCTTTTCTACTCTCGTCCTCTCCTTCTACGCGAGTTTCCAGCCGCGATCGGTCATGGAATCGTTCCCCAGGGCGATAACCAATACCGCCACCGCTAGGAGATCCAGTAGCTGTACCCGATTGACTGCTCAATGATTTCTCCTTTGCTGCCGTCTTAGCACCGGCATTGGCAGCTGCCTGTTTCTTAGCGAGCCCGTCTCGCAGAAGCACTTTTGGCACCCCGTGCGGTGCAGTGTGGGGGTGTTGCAAAGCTGAAAGCAGGTTGAAGAGTTTCTTTCGCTTCACCGCCAAACCCACTCCGAGCTCTTTCAAATCGTCCGACGTTTCCACCAGGCACAGCAAAGAGCCTAGCACAGAGATGATTTAAAGGGGGGAGCATAACGTGAATGTAGTATCGAAAGTAAGTATAGAAAAAGACCACTAGGAAGGCAAGAAAAGGAAGCAGTCCATGTCCGCTACCGTACTATCTACTCACCGTCAATCCCGTGGGTCTCCACCAAAGCATTAGAGCAATCGCCAAAGCCCAAACCCCACAGGAGGTTCTCCACTTCTTCCAGACTTAGCTCCACTAACGGTAGGGCCTCAGCCTCTGGCACTGTTTCTCCTGAAGTCGAGGATAGGTACGGCTTCAGCTCAGCGGGGATGCTCGGTGGTTGTTGTGGAGGACGAGCAGAAGTAGAATAGTTGGGAAGGTGCGTAGAAGATGGAAACTCTGCCGGTGTATGAAGATTCCAATTGGGTTGAGAAGCTGTAGTCGTAGCATGAGTGGCCGCGAACTGAGACGCTTGCTGCTGCTGCTGCTGCCAAGTCTGAGCCGCTTGTGGAGCGAATACAGAATGGACACTCCTGTTAGAGGTCACCTCCTCGTGCACTGCCATGGTGGATGCTGCTGCTGCGGCCGAGGGAGGCGTCAAAGTGCTCTGATTTCCTGAAGCGCCCACAGTAGTGGAGAATATAGCAGTGTTAGAAGGTGGTGGTGGTGGCGGAGATAGAGGTCGTGAGGTTGAGGCCTCCCTAGTTGGAGGCGGAGGTGCTCGGCCAGCGTTTTCGGTTGTTTCCTTGTGGGTGCCTCCGGCTGCTGGTGCATCCTTAAGCTTGTGAGGAGCTGCGGGCGATTCTGGACGAAACGACGACGGCGCTGGGGGCTGCACTGGTGGTGGCGATACAGGAGGCTGTGGTGATGGCGGTGCTATGGCTGAAGCTGCTGCCTGAACTGAAGATAACTCGGGAGAAGTAGGCGCAGAGGTACGAGTGGTAGGCGACAACGGCTGCGCGCTCGAAGGACTTGATGAAGTGTGTTCGTTGTCGAGGTCTGCGTTGGCGTCAATGAGGAACTGTTCCAAGTCTACCAGTCGAATGAGAGCACCATCATTGCCATCGCTAATGCTCGTGCCGGATGCATTCACGAACCCATGCCGATTGCCAACGGCAGCGAAGAGCGCTCTCCCCAATGCTTCTCCGGCTATTCCCGAGCCGGAAATTTCATTACTGCCACTCTTATTGCGAAGCGCCACGCAAGCCTCCACTCGGAGCGGAGTGCCAAAAGTGCCCCAATACTCGTTGAGATGCTGGGCCACTTCTTCTTCAGAACACACGCCGTCGCCTTCCTCGTCGGCCCAGCTGTCGAACTCAGCTTTGCCCAAGCGTGTCAATTTCGCGACAAGCCTCTTCACTTCGGCCGCACCAACACCACCAGCGCTGCCCGCACCGCTACCAGCACCAGCACCAGCGCCACCTGCACTGCCCGCGGTTGTGGGAAAGTTGTTGGGGGGTGGGTTCTGACCGCTACGGGACGCGTGCGTAGGGGAGGGCCGTGGGGACTCATCGTCCTCGTAACCTTCTTCGTAAGCGTCGTCGTCGTCATAACCATCGTCGTCGTCATCATTGCCGTCGCCTCCTGCAGGCTTTGCCGGAGTTGTAGAGACAAGCCAGGCCGCTGTTGGGTCGGCCGCAGACTCCTCCCGGCTATCATCGCCGTATTCGTCGTCGTCGTTTTCGCCAACGTCTGGGTCCGAGGTGTACACGTCGCTGTAGGGGGATGCCAAACCAGTGCTGTTGAGAGGTTTAGCTGGGACGCTCGGCACCACGGTTCTAGCTGTTGCTGTGGTTGCTTTTGCAGTTGTGCTGGCAGCTGTTGAGGCCGCCCCCTGTGGTGCAGGTGCTGGCACCCTGGCGCTAGCCTGCGGCTGCTGCGGCTGTGCTATCGGCTTCGCAGACGAGCGGAAAGAAGGCGGGGCCGACACTGAAAGGCTGCCGTTGTAGGAGCTCACGTCAGAGGCGTCATCGTCGTCAATATCTTCGTCGTCGCCTTCTTTCAGTGCCCCCGCACTCCGCATGCTTGCGCGCACTCCCAAGCTGGGCTTCGAGGAGCGAGTATTAGCGAAGGGCACGGCAGCTGCTCCTGAAGCAGCCGGAGTATCCTGCTCAAACTTCTCAGCTTCCTCCATCGCAGCGCGCACGGCGCTGTCTTGCGACCACCGAATGGTGTCAAGGTCGTGGCGCGTTTGGATCATGCCTTGCACGCTGCCACTCAGCGCTGCTTTCTGTTCTGGGTCCATGCGCAACTCTACTGCGGCGCCAAACCCCACCGATGAATTCAAAGAGTCACGGCTGCCTGGAAACACGGGGCTGTCGGCAGTGGTGGGCTGCGGCTGGCGACGAAACTTGCCGCTCTCCGAGTCTGAGAAGCTGGCGCTGTCTGAGACGTCAAAATGATCGTCGCCGTCGTTGTCATCATCGTCATCGTCTAAAAAGTCGTCGAGGCCGTCGCTGTCGTTGTCGGACTCGTCAGGACCACTTTGCCTCTGCCTGTTGACCCGTTCGGACCATTGGCGGGTTTTAGCCACATCAATCTTGAGATCAAAAGCATAGGGATCTGCCATTTTATTTGAAGTATGTCGCCGTGGAGTTCACTAAAGGTAAACCCGTAGAAAGGGCTTTTACGGAATAGAATGAAGCTCTAGAAATCAATTTGGCGTTCGAGAGTCACACGTCCATAAAAAATCAGTGGAAATCGCTAGCATTTGCTCATTGCTTATCCTCGTGCGCAAATATCTCTGTATTGCTTAAGAATCGCAACTGCAAACGCATGGTCATGGGAAGATGCGCATTCTATAACTGCCAACAAGTTGACGAGTTGACCCTTTACCCTTTACCCTTTACCGCACAGGGGGGAGTGCGAGAAGTGTGCACCGGATCTTTTCTTTATTTTCTCGGTGGAGCTGGGAGCAAACTTCGGCGCAAAATCCTAGAAATGAAGGGGCTTCGATCATTGCCAATAACCTTAGTGCACGTGTGATACGTTGGCTAGTCTCACAATGGCATCTGCATACGCAGGTTCCGATGTCCAAGAAATTATCGGCATGGGATTTTCTCAATCCTGGGCCGAATATGCTCTCACAGAGGCCAATGGTGATTCAGCTGCCGCGCTTGAGTTCATTTTTGATCACACGGACGAAATGGACGACCTAATTTTGACGAAAAGGGGTACTTCTTGCGAGCCAACAGGCGCAAACGATCTCGATAGTCTTCATGAAGCAGTTGAACAACCTATATCGGATCAATCTTTGACTTCGTCACCGGCAGCAGTGGTTGTCAGTTCTGCAGAATCCGAGACTCCCACGCCCTCCACAAAGGGTGACGAAGGTCCTGAAATGCCATCAGGCACGGCAAGCTTTAACCCTTCTCCTCAAGAAGAACCTGATTGTGAACAGCAGGTCCCGCTAGGCGACAATACTGGATTTGCTCTTTCACTGAACAGCTGCGATTTCTTGCCACCAGTGCCGTCGACAGCGCAGTCGTCTCCTGCAGGTCTAATTGACACTCCATATCCACTCGTATTAACGCTTCCATCGGTACCGGTTCCCAGCACTACAGTCGGCCTAATCTCAGCACTGGCTTCCGGCACTTTGGAAACTGAAGTCACCGTTGCGTCTGCCGACTCAGCCGCAGACTCTGGGATTCAACGCTCTCGAACTGTGGATGGTGACGCTCCAGTTGACGATGCAGCATCTAATGCAGCAGCTACAGTTATGCCCGTAGCACAAACGGGCGAGTGGGTCTGCATGGCATGCACTTATATAAACCCAGCCCCAGACATTGCTGACGAGAGCAGCAGCAGCAGCTCCGGCGGCTCCGGCGGCGTGTGCGCAATGTGCAGTGCAGGTCAAGGCGCCACGTTTAGCGCAGCTCAAGCGGCAGAAGCACTTACGGCCGAAGCAGCTGGCGGTTACTACGGCGCAGCAGAATTTGGAGAAGGAGGAGGCGGAGCGTATCAAGTTGAAGATGAGGCAGCAGCGCGGCAAAGAGAAGAAGAAGATCGCGTGCTTGCAGAACAGCTCGCAGAACCTCGGGTGATTGCCAAACACAAAACTTACGTAGTAATACAACTGTTCTTACTTCTCCAACTACTGTATAGAGGCACCTGAGAATGGACTAAACCTCTCTTTGCAATCTCTTCTCCTGGCCTGACACGATTACCCACAGGTCGAATGCGTAGTTTGCATGGACGACGTGCCTATTTCCGACGCATTCACGCTAGACTGCGCAGCGTCTCACCGCTATTGCTTCCCGTGCGTGCGACGCCAAGTAACTCTGAGCTCAGCGGAAAAGAAAGTGGCCGCTTGCCTGCTCTGCAACCATGCCATCACGCAGCTTGAGGTGGAGGAGTGGGCCGACATGATCAGAGAAATTGCTCCCTTGTTGACGGGAAAACGTAGCTGACCTTACGTCAGAAATCCGTGCATTGCTTGTTTTCTCTAATTTCATGCTTAAAGCTTTCTCTCTCTACCTCCCTGTGCCTCGTTCACTTTCTTTACCTTTACTTGTAATCTGCCCTTCCTCTTTCATGTGCAGGTGCGGCAACTGTTCGGTGACCACAGCTCGGAGCTGGCCGCGCATCTAGACGCAGAAATTGGCAACGTGCTTGCCAGCAACAACGACCTATGGATTGGCTGCCCTCAGCCCAACTGCCAAGCATTCGCGGAAGCCACCACCCCGGGGGTACCCGAGTACTGCCGTTGCCCGACTTGCGGCTACGCGTTTTGCAGCCGTTGCAAGGAACTCTTTCATGGCGTACCGCTGGCAGCTGCAAGTCCTGACAGTAGTAATGGTATAAGCAGCAGCAACGGTGGTGGTGGTAGCGGTGCCAGCACCAGCGGCATCACTTTTGCTGATTCTGCAGCAGCAGCTGCTGTTACTGACACTTCTCTTGACAGCTTTCTTTCGGGCAACAGTGCAAGTGGAGGTGGCAGTAGCAGTAATCGAGGGGGCGGCCTTACATGTGGAGAAGCCGCGGAGACTGCGAGGCGCTGGCACAGCTGGCGCAACGGAGGACGAAGCGCGTTTATAGCTAAGAGAACGGTGAACTTGAACGTCGCCCAAAAGAAGTTTGACGATGCCACTCAAAATGCGATGCGCCGGTAAGCAATAAACTCATAGTAAACAAGTGAATAGAAGTTGTGATGTCCGCACATATCTAAGCATGCTCTGCTTTTGTTTTTTTACCATTTACCATAGGAGTTGCTGATGTTCTTTGCCTGGCTGAATATAGTCGACTATTTCCTCTGTCTTTTCTCTGAATTTCTCATTGCTTGGCCTCCTCTCATTCTTTTCACTCATTTTCTTCCTTCACGTGACCTTTAAAAGCTTCGCCGATTTAGAAGCGGACGAAACCTGGAAAGAGGAGAACTGCCGCCTCTGCCCGCATTGCTCCAAGCCCATCTTCAAAGTGGACGGCTGCAATTCGGTGACGTGTGGCCGTGACGCGTCCGACAAGGGAGGAGGCAACCGACAGGACGGGTATGCACACGAGTAAAGGAACAAAAAAGGAAGAGAGAGACGTAGAGAGGAAGTTTGATGAAATCTTTACAGGCACATACTATCCTTTATTCATGCCCTGGTGTTTTTTGCTACAATGGAAACCCCTCGGACAACTACTCCGTAATATATGTTTCCGTACACTCACACTGATTTTTTCTAGGTGTGGCAAAACCTTGGATTGGAAGACCGCTGTCCCGTACAAACGCTCAGGCGCGGACAAAGCCCGATTGCCCAAAACCCTTGCTGACGTAAGCAGACACACCCAGCATATGCTCGTTTGATACCATTTCATGGGTGGCTTTCTTGACTGCTTCCTATGGCTATTTTTAATGTATTTGTTGAGAAGCTTCGACGTCGCTGAATTTTTACTCTCCTGTAGGTATATATATGGTTTTCCGAGTTGCTCTTCTTCCGTTTCTCCAATATAATATCCCCGTGGAATTCCAGGTGGACCCGGAGCGAGCCCGGGAAGTCAAACACCACGTGTATGTCGACGATTTCGCCCCCTTGAGCGGGGTTGAAGGCGACTTGCCTCAAATGGAACGCCAAACGACAAGCGAATACCGGATCAAATGCGAGGTGAAACGGCAGAGAAAAATGATAAATCTTACGTTTCATCTTAACATAGACCTCGCTATCTTTTCAACTCATGTTTCATGGAAGTTCGCTTGAAACTTGAAGTAGGGTAAATACAGTAAATAGCGACGTGAATTGATGAGAAAGGCCGTTACTCAGCACACCAATCACTACTAACACTTTGCATGCGCGTCGCCTTCCCTTCGCGTACATAACTGGCAAATGGGCGCTTGATCAGGTGTGCCTGTCCGACATCATTGGCCCGCGCTTTACATGTGCTCACTGCCCTGGCAAATTCGAGTGTTGCCTGGATTGCAGCCACGACGATGCTGAACTCGTAGCTGCGAAGCCGTCGCACGATCCTGCTAAACTCACGCCTTTCAGGTGAGAAGACTTCATTGAAATCAGTTGGGATGTTGCACGGAGCCTTGACATTTCGTCGCCGACTATAAGATTCTCTTTCCTTGATATGTGTTTCACTTGTTCTTGGTCAATTTGTTTGCACGAGCTCTCTCTCAATCCAATGTTCGTGACCTGTGCTTTCGATCGATTAGATATTCTTCGAAGATGTGTCCGCTATCGGCGAAGGAGTTGACCCCACCTCTGAGCCCTCATCACGAGGAAACGCCAACGAAGATGACAGCGAAAGCAGTGGTGGTGGTGGTGGTGACAGCAGTGTTGTTGCTGGCCTTGGGCTGCCTAGTCGGTTGCGGAACCTTCGCGACGCCGCTGAGAATGCATTATTAGGAAACCAACCAGATGCCAGGCGCGACAATAATCCAAGTGGCCCCTGTAACCCTTCCTAGCTCACCACTATTAAAGGAAGTGCTTTCTTTGGAGGAGAGCTGGAGGGCAGAGCTAGTAAAGCGCTCTTTAACCCTTATCTGCAAAACAATCACGGTACCCTTTTATCCAGGTCTCTACGCGAAAGAATATGGCTCAATGCGCAAAACGATATATCTTTAGGCCTCAAGGCGCCGTGAAGAAGCCCCAAAGAGCTGCAGTAAAAGCGACCTAATTCACTATTCACCTGGTAAGATATTGGTACCTATTTATTTTTTAAGAGCTTCTCAAGGTTTCAAGTTTCAAGGTGTTTAAGGTCTAAGGTGGTGTCTGGTGTCTCCCGTCTCCCCCCTCTCCCCCAAACACCTCGAAATCCGAGTTCATTTGACCGACCTGAAGTACGTCTATGCGCAATAATTACTGTTCTTGTTGTTGATAGGCTATATGTACTAAGTACCAAGGTGGAGAAATACTCAGCTGTAAGATACAATGGAAACAGAACAGAGAAACAGATGGTAGATGGCGCAACGAGCAAACAGCAACCACCACGGCCCCTAAAGTAAATGGCCAGTAATTGCGATCGCATTAATTATTATTATTTTAATTCTTTTCTTTGCTTGGCTTCTAATGCGGATGTCTTTTGTGTTGGAGCAATCGAAATGGGCTCGAGTCAACGCGCGATTTCTGAGTGCGTGCGGATTGAATTGACTTATTATTGGAACTGCCATCATTACGGCTGCTGTTGTTCCTATTTTGTCTTCAAATTGCTTTACCAATACAGGTTTAGATTGCTACTAATCCAGCTAGGAGCCACGGGCTGTAAAACTTGCGATGAGCCTGGGTGCACCTCGGTCATTGGCAGAAGGTTACAGCGACTGGCTCAAATGCATCTTGCGCTCACCGGCGTAGCCTTCGAGGATCTCCACGGAAGGAGATCATGCCTCTCGGTTTGCAGCAGTCACACACGAAGCAAATTGTTTATCGACATTCGCGTCACAATCTTAAAGACTCCACCAAACAGGCAGGCCATCATCCGTGCTATTCACGCGTACGGCAGCTTTTCGACGGTTACTCGCGCCATGGTCCCAATGACTCCACCACGTAGGCATACTGTTCTCAGTCAGGTTATTCACGCGTGTAGCAGCAACACGGCGATTACTTGCACCGCTATCCCAATGACTCCACCATATAGGCAAGCTGGTGTCCCAGCCTCGTCTTTTCAGAAACGCTATCTTTTGAGAGTGCAAGAGCACCTCTTCGTAGGTCCCCACAAACCCGTCAGCGCACCGATAGGCTCGCAACCTGCCACTACCACGATGGCGCTTCTCAGCGACGTTCCCGTCATCAACAGTTCCTCCAGAATGTGGACGCTGGTTTTGTCTTGAAGAGGTCGCGAGAGGATCACCTTCATGGGCCATCACCTTCATGGAAGGAAGGAAGATCGTACTGTACTGGAGGAAAATGACGGGATTCGAGATCTCGGGATCTCGGGATCGGGATCACAAAATAGCAAATACAGTGTACTAGTATATACTGTGTACTGTGTACTGTATTCTGCTCCCTCTTTGGGGTCTTTTTGGGGCTCTCAAGGCCAGGGTCGCTGTGGGAATTTTTTCCTTGGGGTTGCTCAAGGCATAAAATTATTGAATTCCTATGTGCTAGCCCTCGGGGCCAGTTTGACGAATAATCCGCTCGGTCGTTCGCTGTTTGTTGCTTTCTCTTTCTGCTTTGCTGCTTTCTGACACAGGGCACAGACACAGACACAGGAAAAGGCCATTCAGACATGAGACATGCATACTTCATTCAAGGTCTAGGCTGTCAGAGCTGCTGGTTTCTGAACTATAAGCCATCTAACTACTTACTGGGCCTGGGTTTGAATGGGCCTAATTTCTGAGTTTATGGGCTTAGAGTCCAAGCTCTTGGAAAATTAGCAACCAGCGGGGCGGGGAGCGGGAGCGGGGTGCAGGCTAAAGGGTTCTGTCTGGGTCTAATTAGGTTTTTCAGCAGCTACATCACCAAGATTCTGGCATTGGCAGCTAAGCGATGGGCTTAAACCCAGGTTTTCGAATGCGCGCTAAGAGCGCGCCACCTGCTCCTCTAAGGCCATAAGCCGCGATTGCGTTGACTTCGCATTCGAGCTATCATCATGACGCCCGCTGTCGCTGCCTTCTTCTACGCCACCAAAAGGCAAGCCGAGTGCACGAGCATGGTCCACTACATCAGCTAAGGAGCCACAAAATCCGTCGGGGGCTGTAAACATAGCGATGCGCTTGGGTGCACCTCGGCCACTGGCAGAAAGTTGCACCGACAAAAGTGAGGTCGCACTGCTTGTGGTCGAGCGCTCAAAGGTTGCGGAGGCAGACATTGCGGCAGAAGCAGATTCGGAGTAATGGCGTGGAGCACTCATACGAGTGGCGGCCTTGCGCTGGTTACTCGAGCCGTGATCTAAATGCACCCACCAGTCTGGTAAGGTGGCCTCATCCACGCTCCGCATACGTGTAGACGCTTTACGGCGATTGCTTGCGCCATGATCTAGATGCACCCACCACCTAGGCAAGCTGTTCTCATTCTTGCTACTCATCCGGGTAGCCGCTTTACGGCGATTGCTTGCGCCATAATCCAAATGCACCCACCATCCTGGTAAGCTGGTATCTTTGCCTTGCATCTTGAAGAATTCGGCTTCTTGTGAATGCAAAAGCACCTCTTCGTAGGTCCCCACAAACCCATCGGCGCACCGATAGGCTCGCAAGTCGCCACTGCCCTCTATGGGAGGAGCGCGGTGTTTTCGCAAGGAAGGATTCGCCAGAAGGGATGCTTCGTGGGCCATGACCTGTCCGATTCATGAAATAAACCGAATTGGGACAAAGGAGTGAGTTGATGAAATCAAAATGGAAATGGATTTTGGAACACTGATATCACACTGGTGTGCGAAGGTAAATGTCTGTGCATACTGTACTTGGTCTAACAAGATGCTCGTTCGTGTAGTCATTTATGACGACTCCTTCATGAGTGCGCGCTTTAAGCGTGTTGCACCTCTTCGAAGGTGCCTTGAAAACCATCCAAAGTAACCCACAAGTTGAACCGTAAGGTGACGCCATCAGAAGTTCTTTCAGGAGCTGTAGAAGCGGCAGTTGCTGCACTCTTTCTCATGACTTCCGGGCGTTGACCCAGGCTCGTAGACGCCTGAGACCGTTGAGAGAGTGCCTCGTTGTCCGCGCGAAGACGTTCGTTCTCAGCTGCCAATAATGTTGCCTAAAAGCAGTATGCAAAGAAAATCACATAATAAGGGAATAGGGTGTTTTGTGACACTTTGAATAATTAGGGAATCATACAGCAATCAGTCCAATATTGGTCACTTGTGAATAGAAATCACCTGTTGAATTCTCAAAGCAGAAGTGGCTTGGAGCTCTGCCACCAACCGCTCGGAGGCTGCCAGCGCATTCGAAATAGCGGAGTTTTCCTTCCCCCCAGATATGGCTGCCACATCGGCCTTAGGCTCCTGTTCTAGCGCGTACGAAGAAGAAGACTCAGGCTTTTCAGCTGGAACAAATGCAGCTCCAGTTGCAGTGCTGGTTGCTTTCAGCGGTGGCTTTATCGGCGAAGGCGTCGGCATTTCTGAGGAGATGT
>Ga0307931_1001039_pt1 | contig 18263 bp, 14 predicted proteins | sample OrgLakmetageno47_FD_201816 | JGI IMG/M metagenome (GOLD analysis project Ga0307931, IMG submission 201816) | Saline water microbial communities from Organic Lake, Antarctica - #47 | ecosystem: Environmental > Aquatic > Non-marine Saline and Alkaline > Saline | place: Antarctica: Organic Lake... | reverse complement strand
GGGAAGGATTATATACTCGTTATTGTTACAGAAATGGTGAAGTGAAATTTTCATTGAGACGGGAACTAAAGAGCACAAAAACATGGAGCCACCGCGTGGAAGTACGCGAAAACCGCATTGTTTTCGGTTGATTTTGAACCGGATTTAACACTCACCGGAAGGTTCCTACGTAGTCCTTAAGGGTTTCCCAAAATGACTTGTCTTCTGCTGGAGCTGGCCCCACGGAAACGAGCTCGCACTCGAAGATAAGAACAGAGTTCGGAGGAATAGGCCCTATACCGCTGGCTCCGTAGCCTAGGTGTGGTGGAATCACGAGGTGCCGGATGCCGCCGCCTCGCATCGTCATCACTCCTTTTTATGAGAGCGAGCGAGAGAACAGCACAGATAACTGATTAGGAACTTCACATTCGTTAGGCTATTCAGACACCATGTATCTTACAATGCCTCTACCAGCACCCTTCAAAGTTTCAACGTACCTTCATCCCATCCGGCGATTACTTTGCCCCGACCTGCCATAAACCTCAGCGGCGCGCCCCTTTCTTTGGACGCATCAAACTGAGTGCCATCTGCTAGCGTCCCTACGTAATGCACGCTCACCATAGTGCCCTCACTTGGACTGGGGCCTGTGCCTACCTACAAGCAGAGCAGCCGCATTCATAATATCAGGAACAATGGCAGATACTGCAGTAAATTTGATATTGTTGGCGTGATTAGTGCTGATGGTCGCATTCGGCATTCCTCTTCGTAGGTTCGCTATACATTGCTGCACGGTGAGACTAACCACTTCGTCGCGATATTGAAGCCCCGAAGGCGTTGTGATGAATTCCTTGCCGCTGCTGAAAAATCGACTACCCAACGCAAGCACGAGCGGCCTTGTTCCGACTGGGGTAAGCATGGGGCGGTATGATGGAGATGAGAAGGCCACAGAGCTACATTTCAACGAAGCCCGCGGCGAAATTAACTGGATGCGCCGCGTTACTTGCCGGAGCCTAGGTGCCATGGAAAACATGATGCCTATATACTGCCCAGAAGTCTAGCTTAGCGCGATGTAGCTTATTACTGGTTAGCTTTCTGCTGTAGCTAGGCTAGAGAGGCTAGAGGAGCTGAAACACGCTACCACGTATTTTCTGCTTTTCTGCTTTTCTGCTGGATGTGAAGTAAGAGCGTAAGAGCTGTACTATGCTACTACAGGAAGCCATTCTGCCAAGCTTTAGACCTGCAGCCTGCTGCTGCTGCTGCTCAACTAGATTTCGAAGCCTGAAGCTCAACCCTTGGCTCTAAAAAAAAATAACTTTACTAGGATTACAGACACTATCGAATCCTCATAAAAAAGAGCTACTCATACGGCTCATACCAATACTGCGTGCAGCCAGGGATAACGAATGATGATGACATGAACACTTAGATCCTAGCTAGCCTTACGGAGAAGACTTAGACACCTCGGGAGCAATGGCTGCACAAAAGGGAGACGATTTACCGCCACCTCTGGAACCCCTGCGCCGCGAGCTTCAAAAGATCATTTCTCATTCGGCCGTGAATCCTGAGCCGGTGACTTATTGGGGTGGCGTCTCCAGCGGCAATCCTGCGTTGCACGAAGATGATCCTAGCACCTCAGTGTTGGCCCACGTCTTCCGAGGCCGAACAAAGCATAATTTAGATCCAGTCTCGGGCATAACTTCGGCAGTTTATGTCTGCGATGCTCACAGCGACGTCGTCACTGACCCAGACAAATATGCACTAGCCGTAGACGACGATGGCATCACTGCCGTGCACGCGTGCGCCATCAACGGTTACTTGGAGACCCTCAAGGTCCTCATAGAAGTTGGGGGTGCATCGCCTTTCACGCAAGTGATGCGGTCTCGGGTAGACGCACTGCAGATGGCGAGGCGGCGCGGCCATGCCGGTGTGCTGGACTATTTGACCGGCTTTCAGGGCAAGGGTGGCGCTCAACGGTTAAGCGAAATTGCGACTGCGGTAGCTACGCGCCGCGAAGAAACCGCAAAAGCAAAGGCTATTGCAGAGGGTGTGGTTGATGGTGGCAATGAACATGACGATGAATCGCAGGCGACTTCGTTGTCGGCAGGCGCGCTCTCTGCAGTGAATGCAGCTCAAACGAGGCAAGCAAAAGCGGAAGAGGCAAGGTCGGTTGCATTAGCGCGAAGCATGCAAGCCATCGCAAAAGAAGCGGTCGAAGAAGTGGAATTGCTTCCACGAGTCTTATGGCGCGCTGAATATATCGTCATGGACAATTCACGTGGGGTTGGTTACTATCCTCGCAAGCCCTTTTCAGAAGGGGAAGATTGACTTAAGCTTGTGGAGCTAACGGAGATGCCAAATGTTGCTTCCAAGAGGAGTGCGAATACCCACTGTGCACACTTCATGCGCACAGTAGCACCATTGGTGTTTTGAAAATAGTTTGCGCTTATCTTTCTTTGCACTGCTGGAGTATAAACTAGACTAGCTCATGCTCTAAACCATGCATGAATAATCGGTGTTTTTTTAAATCTTGCTCTTTACTCTTCACGGTTTTATGAAATCTGCTGAATTTGTTTTAAGGCAAAGCACCACCTTAGCTGCGTATTTCTGCTCTGTATCTCCTAATCACTTTTAAATGCTGCTACTTGTCCATTTTCTCCACGAAAAATTCTAGCTTATAGCTTATACATTCTACTTGTACTTGTACTTGAGCAAGAAGAGGAAGAGGTCAGACTTATTATGCGTTACTAACCAGACCACCAGGCGTTGCTCAGTTGCTCTTTTCTCTTTTATTCATTCGGCAATTCTTAACTCTGGCTGTCGCAAAGAGAGAGCAATCACCATTATAAGAAAAACCTGTAATCACATTAACATTAACTACAAGAACAACAAAGAACATAAATTGACCGACGATGCCATCGTTTATTAATCACTCGTAGACTTTGCACCATTTATAGCGAAAATCGTGGGCTAGGACTAGACGCCAATCTGCTTGAATCGCGGTTTAGCGGAGTCATAGGAGCAGCGGCTGACCTATCAGTGCCGGTCGAATGTCTTATAGAAGGCAGTCGCGGGCTATGAAACTCACCCTCATCGTCTCCATCTTTGCTCTCTGCTTGCGTCCGCACAGAGCCTCGTGAAAGCGACACACCGCCTCCACCAACCACGCTGCTTCCGCTGCTCATGCTGGTGCTGCTGCTATCTGCGAGGCCGTCGCCAGCTAAACTGTTTTCCCCCGACAAAGGGCCATCGTCATCGGAAAAGTCCGGCAAAATGCGGCCTTCCGCCTGCGCTTCTTCGAGCCGTTGCCGATGCCATGCCTGTGCGCGCTGAATAGCAGCAATCCGTCGCTGGTCCGTCATGCCGCTGACATCTGCTGCTGCTGGCTCTGACGCTGGATCTGAAACTGACGATACGACAGCAGCCGCAGTAGAAGTAGAATCACCGTCTCGTCGGTAGCTCCGCCGCCGCCGCTGTTCGCTGTTATCTCCACTGCTGTGCCTCCGTTGGTCACAGTCAAAGCTAGAACGACCGTCATCGTCTGCGGCTACTTCTATATCGCCATCCGAATCAGAACTCTCCTCATTCCTGCACTCACTACTGCTAATGCGGTGGAAAGGCATTCTGCTAGAGTATGCTGTTCCACCTCCTCCTGCAACCCACCCGCGACTTGCACCACCTTGAGAGCGAGTGCTACTACTGTTGAGGCTCTCATAGACGCAAGCATCCTTGGCACTGGACTCAGCCTCAGCTCCCGTTCTCAGTGGGGACGCATCCTTTGATTCTGCCCGTCGGGGTAGTGATGACCCAGAGAAGGAATTGAAAGAAGTGTACACGTGAGGCGAAGGCTCGCCGCTACGATTGTGCTGCTCCGCAATGTTACTCGTATGGCGAAGCTGGTCACCTAAGAGACTGCCAGCGTGCCTACCTCGTGACGATGCACTATGGTCGCGGTGTCTGCGTGCTGAACCGCCAACTACAGTACCCGACGTAGCGCTGGAGTGGAGTGAGCTCAGCGTTTCATCTTCTTCCACTGATGCTGCGGCTGGTGCTGGTGCCCGGGACGCATGCGAATTCTCAGTGCGATCGCGCAGGTCAAACTGATTCGCATACGTCATCTCATCGCGACCTTGGCAGGCGTGCAGCAGGTGATTGAGCCGAGCTAATTCATCTCTCAACGCATTGTTTTCGTGTAATAAGGCATGGGGAGTTGAGAAATGTTCACTTTCACAACCAGTGTCAGTTGCAGCAGCGGTTGTGGAGGGGTATTTCAGCTCAGCTTTCAGGCGTCCGACCTCGCGTCGTAGGTCAGTGACAACCTGATCTTGCGCTGCTAGACGAGACAGTAGCACGCTCCGGCTCGCATAACGGCACTGCTTCACGTGGCTTGCGTGTGCATCGAGTGATCCAACCCAAGGGCAGCCGCCGCCACCATCATTGCCACTGCTGCTGTCTCCGGTGCTTACATTTCCATCACAGCTAGAAAAACCAACGTGATCGGAGCCTCTCGAGGATGGCCCTTTGCTGCTATCGTAGTCGCTAATACGGCGTGCAAAATCGCACCGTCTTGATAACTCCCCGAGCAAGTTGCATACAATCCGGGACGGGCGGCCAATCTTGCGGGCATCGACGTGTTGGTTGCACAACGGGCAAGTTTCGCGACCTGGCGGGCGGTTTTCAAGCCATGAGAGGAGGCAGTCTTCTGCTCCAAGAAGCAGTAAACCGATCACAGTATACAAACAGGAGCACAGTATCGAGATCGGGAAAAGAAGAAGGAGCGGAAACGTTAGCACTAGCATAAGTAGTGAATAAACGACAATAACGCATTTGTTAGGGTACAATTGGGATGGGTAGCTCACAATAACATTGCACTTTGGAGGCAGTAAATGGCAGAACACCTAGGAAATTTAAAGAGCACAAATAGTCTTACCACAGAAGAGATGTTCGCATGGCGTAGCTATCGGAGGGTCCACAACTCCCTGTGCGCACACACAACCCATGCCCACGTATGAGACAACTTCGACCTAATTATGTAAACTGTAAGCACTAGCATTGAATCTTCAAGCTAAACAAATCAGCGCGAGCTACCGCACCTGACAAATAGCGCATATGAACTGCTTCGATATCTTATGCTCGTCGACAAACACCTCGCTATCAATGCCCATTTTATGGCGAGCTAGTCATAAAGAACTTCCCGAATGCTACTTATGCTACTTTGTAAGCCGACTCCTACTTAGCTACGGTAGAGTCTATTCTAAACTTTGAAAATTGATCGACTTTCAGTACTGCATCAATAGAAACATATTAGCAAAAAATGGAGGCGGGATAGGATCAAATTATGAATAATCTTGCAATCGCCACTAAAATAGCAAGCAAGAGGGCCAGCCGAGTATTGGAGGGCGGGAATAAATATGCTCGGCACAACATCAAGACAACCTGAAGCGCTGTTCGTGTTTAGAAGTTTTGAGAAGCGCCGTAGTAAAATATTTCTTATTTTCATGGAACCATATTCGAGGAGTGGAAACGCCAAAAGGCCGAAATGCCTGAAGACGAAAGCAGGACGGAAGACGATATATATGCTTGCTTGAGCAGCAGCTCCTAGCTAGCTAGAGTGTACGAAAAGTGCACGGCGCACTCCTAGTCTAAGCTAGCAGTAGCTACTAAAGCTCATAGCGCATCACAAGCCTGATAGGACAATAGGACAATTATCTTTCGGCAAATTTAAGGCTTCTCCAGTGTCTCAAATTGATTACACGGTATCACGACGAAGTGCTCTTCGTTCGAATACTACAGCAGAATGGTGCATTAGCTTCTACCATAATGAACAAGATAATGCTAAAACGTGTGAGCTCTAGCCTTCTTGTAGCTTGGCTTGTTGTTTTCGCGGCGTCATCAGACCAACATCGGTACGCCATCGTGTTCGATGCGGGCTCTTCGGGCACTCGAGTGAATGTATACGAGTGGAGCCAACCTGACAATATCATCAGCTCATCAAGTATGCTACACGCCTAGTCTCATACATTGCTGACTGATATATCTTACTTAGGTGGCTGAATCCTTAGGCCTAAAGTGTTGTCCTATTTTATCTTTGCAATTAATATTCAGAGCTCAGACTGAGTATACTTTTCGTTCCACTTATTGTTTTCAAATGGCTTTCTTGGTCGATTCTCGCTTCTATTCGTGAAATAGGTGAGTTGAGCGACCGTGCTTGGTACGTGCGCAAAGCGATCGCTAGCCTTCGCCAGATAGGCCACAAGAAAATCAAGCCCGGTGTCTCCGACTTCAAAAATGCCGTGCCTGACGGCGAACCTGGTCTGTGCAACGTTGCCACAACCACCACCACCACCACCGCCTTCGATGCGTCTGCGCTACCTTCGGATCGAGTGGATGCTACCATGAACTGGAGTGTAAACAGTACGTGTCTCGCCAACGCCATGGAAATGTACCTACGACCCTTGAAAGACTACGCTCTGTCTGCCTTGCCTGATGACTTGGTCACGAAGCTTTCGTCGCACGCCCATGGCAACCCGTTTCCACAGCAGCCATTGGTGATGTTCTACGCGACTGCAGGGATGCGCCTGGTGTCTCCACAGCAAGAAAGCAACATTTTGAGTGCGGTTCGCTTGAGCTTAAGCACAGGTGCTTTCGGTGCTGCTTTTGGGAGAGCTACCACCATTTCTGCTCCTGCTGGTGTCGGTAATCGCGACGGTAATGACGGCAAGAGTGCTGACTCATTCCGCGATCATGTGCGAGTGCTAACGGGCCCTGAAGAAGCGACTCTAGACTGGCTGGCAGTGAACGCAGCGCTTGGCCTTAATCTTCTCCCCAGCGCTAGTTTAGCGCAAGGTCCTGGTGGTTTGAGTGCTGTGCGTGGGCTGGCTGACGCAGGTGCATTTCAGGAAGAGGCTGAACTGAATGGCCACAGAGATGTCGAGCTGGAGCCTGTGGGGGCGCTTGACCTTGGAGGCTGGTCCACCCAAATCGCTTTCGCGCAAGCACCTCGCAGCAGCCGCAGCATCACCACCAATCCACAAGCAGCGCCTCTCTCTGCTCCAGCCCCTCGGTCCGCGGAGTTTGTGGCCGCGTCTCACCTCGGGTTCGGAGTCCTAAGAGCTTTCGACCTGGCGCTCGACGCTTGTGCTGCTCACGCTCTCGCTCTCAAAGAAGCGAAGCGAGGCCGCATTGGTGACGAAATTGACAATCTCAACGATGAGGCCGACAGTAACGAGTGGCACGCGTGCCCTTGCCTGTCCCCCGGCCAAGAAGTCGTGCACATGTACCGCTTGCCAGCTTACGTGCCACCGAGGCAGCGAAGGCCTGCTGCGGCAGTGGATCCCGATGCGGACGGCGTGGGTGGTGATGTTGACGACAGCCAATCATCGGAGGCCAGCGCTATGCACCGCCGATGGGCTAGGCACGGCGCCATGGCAGCAGGTGGCGACGGAAGTGAAGTCGAGAATGGTGCTGCCACTAGTGCCGAGGGCGACACCTCCGCTACTGGCTCAACTGATCCCACAGACACTGAAGTTGAAGTTGATGTCGAGAATGATGGAGAGGACGAAGAGCTGACCTTGGCGGAACGGGCAGCTCGCGTGGGGGAGTTGGCGGTGTTTAGCGACTGGGAATGGGAGGACTGGGTGAGTGCATCGGACTTGGACGGCAGCGGCGCTATTGACGGTAATGGTGATGATTTGGTCCTTCGCTTTCTCAAGTGTGCACATGAGAGGTTGCGTGCGAGAATGAGAGAAATTGTCTTGGTTCTTGTTTGAAGGGAGATGAGAAGCCTTTGTATGGAATGTTTCACTAATCATTGAAACAATTCCTTTTCTACGTTCCTCTTTTGATAACCTTGATCTCTCTACCAAGGTATCCTTTTTCTCGACCTTTTCTACTCTTCTCTACTCTTTTGCTTATCCTTATGAACCCCTCTCATGCGATTCTCTTCTGTGCTCACAGCATCCGAATTGGTAGACGTGCTGCAACGCCGCGAGCGCACCAAGCCTGTATCTCTGCAGACACCAGTTACCAGCAGCAGCCGTAGCGCAGGCCAAAGCAAGAGCAGCAGGAGTGGTAATACTCCTAGGAGCAGTCGATTTGACGCCTCGCTCGACGGGAGCCCTGATGGCGGCTTGACCTTAGCCCGGGATATTCTAGAAGTGGCCGATTTGGACAACAGCGGTGATATAGACTTTGCGGAATTTGCGGCCATACAGCGAGGAGTGCTGCAGAGCCACCCAGAGCTGATGACCACAACGCCAGGATCATCGTCATCGACTTGTAGTAGTAAAAGTGCACATGTAAAAGCAATAGATTCACAGCGACAGGATTCTAATCCTAACGAACAAGGCAGCAACGACAGTATCGACGACGGCGAAGACGTGGTTGCGGTGCGCCTGCGCGGCACGGGCGATGTTCTTGCCTGCCGAGCAGTCGCCCGTGGGATTGTGGCCGCAGGCATTAGCGGGTCTCCCGAAGCGAACGCATGGCAAAAAGCAAAGAAAGAGGGTGGCAGCAGCAAGCACGGTAAAAGCAGTAAGCCAGATGACAGCAATGGAAGCGACCGTAGCAACGATGATGATGATGCTCCCGCGGGTAGTGGTCTTGGGGGCGGCCAACACTGGAGCATTAGAGACCGAGGTGTCTTTTTTGCCATTGATGTGTTCGGCACAGTAGGCAACCAGATGCTTGAAAAGCTACTTATTCGTGCATCTTCAAACGCCTTTTCGCAGCCATCAGAAAAGAAGACAGTAATGCAGGATGAGCAGCAGGATCAAACTTCGAGCAACCTTGTTCTTGGCGTTGAAGTGAGCTCCGATGGCAGCACAAGTAGTTCACCACCAGCATCACCAGTGGACTCCGCTTCAGATATACTGCCAAGGGCGCTGCGTGAATTAGCATTAACACAACCTCTTGTACCGTACATTGACCTTGGGCCAGAGTTGGGGCACCTTCGCGTGGTAAATCTCGGCTGTAGTGCTGTGCACGAGCGGTGGGCGCTGAGCAGGGACGAGGGTTTGCAGTCAGGTCGGCGCCAACACCATCCTTGTGGTGACCCTCTCGATACCAGTGCAAACGATCATGACGACGACAACAGTAGTAGTACCAGTGGCAGCAGTGCCACACGGTATGCGGCAGCTACTGCAGCTCAGCTAGCAATGGGTGCTGTTGACTTGTGCGCAGAGCCTTGGCCTGTGTTGCTTGCTCGCCTGGGCCCTGAGGGCAAAGGCGAGAATATCCTCAAAGTTGAGCGGCTTTGCTTTGGGGCTGCGTACGTTCTAGAGCTTCTCAGTGCTTACGGGCTGTTGCGTCCCGAACATGATATGAATGCAAATGCAAATGCACCTGCTGATGACTATAACAGCACTTCTTCTGACCACGACAACGATCATGCTTTAAACAATGAAACTGCACACGCAGTTGGGCGCGATGGCAGTGGCAATGGTGGAGCGCGTGTGGTGTTCGTGGAGTCGTTTGGAGAGCTGGAAGCGAGCTGGGCACTGGGAGCGCTGGTGCACCGCCTCCTTTCAGAACCGCCGCTGCCTTGAGAAATTTTGAATTGAAGGCATTCTACGATAATTATTGCCATTCCAATTCCAATTCCAATGCTCCTTATTGATTATTGCGGCAATAATAATTGCGCGCTGCGCACTGGACTTTATGTGTGCTGGCCGTAAATTTTGAGAACCCCTATTGGAATTCTAATCATAAGTACAAAAAAAAGGAAACTTTGACATAGGTCCCAAGTCGCGTATGAGTATTCTGAGGGCTGAGGGCGGCACCTATAGGGCCGAGTCGACGTCTATTGTCCAAAGATGATAGAGGTATCCATATGCGCGGCGTACGATGCGCATCGCACATCGGTTGTCGGTTACGATTTCGAAAGTTTCCGAGGTCATTGCCTCGTTCTTCAGAGATATATGACACAAACGGATTCAAGAAATCATAAGCGCGCCGCGCTGCGCACAAGAGAACTCTCGTCGAGTGAACTTAATCGGTTGGCATTGGTTTGACTGCAAAAGGAAGGCCTTCAGGCGCTGCTGTCGAAGAAGAAGAAGAAGACGATGTTGGCGCTGGCGGAAGTGCATCTTTACCACTAGCGGCCACATCGCCGAAGTGCTCGCTCGCTGAGCTGGCTTTATTAGAAGCATCTGCACACAAGCACACAACAAGAACAAAATGAGTGAGCAAAGAATCCAGGGGAGCCCATTATGGAGGCCATCACCAATCCTATGCCTCCAACCGACAGTTGAGACCTACGAAAAGTATAGCAGTGCACCACAGTAAGTGAAGGCTGGAGTACTGACTCACCGGCGATCGCAGTGAGTGATTTGGCGACATCTTGCTTTCGTTGCACGCGCTCCTGCCTCATCACCGAAGCATCGCTTGTGCGCTTGACCGCCGCCACTGCCGTCGACTGGTAGGTGTGCGCGGGAGGGAACGGAGGCAGGAAAGCAGGGACGGGCGCTGGCCGGCCGTCGCCGCCATCACTGCTGCTGGCACTGTCCGTTTGGGCAGCGTAAGGGGTGCGCTTGCGCTTGCGAACGGGAAGGCGGGGTACTTGGGTGTGGAAAGGCTGCTGCCAAGGACCAGCCTCGCTGAACCCAAACTCACGCAACTCCTTCCATTGCACCTATTTCAGTATACATGCCAACTTTTAAGTTAGCTTCGGTTTGTAACATTCCCTCAAGATATCACCACATGCTTTCTATTTAATGGTACGTATAGTGAAATAACACACCGCTTCGGGCCCCATTTGTTTCATAGCCGCCAAAATGTCGAGGGCGTTCACATCAGTGCGGCCGCCATGTTCCGAGACAGCGTGCGCATGAGCCCCCAGAGTTGCAACGTAGTGCTTCACGATGTCTGCAAGGGTCTCCAGCACCGAAGGATACGCCTGTGTGGCGCCCACTGCGAGGCATGCATGGGCGGCTGCTTCCACCGTAACGCGGCGCTGAAACTCGGTGTCCATGTGTGGTCAGTTCTAGTTACTAAACCAACGTTGTGTCAAATGCTAGTAACCCGCGGCAAACCTGATGGGCAAGACCAAAGACTTTACAATGCCTACGACTGTAAAGCAATACATGAAGAAACAAGTGTATGCATAGATTTGAAAGACTATGGCGTTCCTTCGACCACCTCAGTGAACATTTGTGCACATTACCTTGAGTAACCTAGCTAGTACAATTACGAAGTGGCAAGTGTCGTCCTGGCGTGGAAGATGGCAACAGTGTTGGGGTGGGGGGCAGACGACTCTAGCTAGCTAGTAGGGGCAGCGAGATGCAGAGAGAATCAGGCCGAGTGTTCAAAAACTACGCAAACTTCTTGACCTATATACGCAATACAATACGCAATTACACTACAATTACAGTTTACAGTACGTGCGGCATGCATTAGACATGGTATATATATATATATATGCACACCCATGCTTTTACTACAGCAGTGAATGTATAAAATACTGGAGCTGAAATATACCAGGGCTTCCTTGAGAGCTGCTTTAATTTTTTCCTGTAGAGGAAATGTCCTATGCGCGAGGACGCGAGGACGAGGAGCACAACGCACGACACAACACACAACACGACACACGACACGACACAGCGCTTAGAGCTCTGGGACAAATGTGTGGCGTTGGAGACGAAAGTACGCTAAACTTCGATCTACACTTACGTTCATAGTTGTTCTTTTAAATGAATCCCCTCCCCCTCCTATTCTAGTTCTAAACATAAACATCCAACCGAACAATCGAAAATCGAAAACGGTAAAATCTATTCATGATAAAGGTTTAGGTAAATCAATAATCAACCGGATGTCACCTACACCTACACCTACTGTCTACTGTAGGCCTAGCCTAACCAAGGCAAAAAAAAAAGAGAAACTGATTTAACAATAAACCCCGAAAGCGAAAGAGGGGGTGAACTCGAACTCGAACTAATACAAACCCAAATGACACAGAAGCCAATGCTGCTGCTGTGGGCAGAAGTGTACGCGCGTGCGTTGCGCGCAAGTCAAAATCGTAAGGAGGGTAGTGTGCAGAGGGCAGGAAGCATAATACTTCCACCCCCATCTAAAGTGGAAACGGAAACTGTCAGAAACTGTTCATGAAATAATTTTGAAACCGGACTTAAGTCGTTTCTGCGTCTGTTTCTGCATTGAAGAGAGCGCGCCGTTGTTTAGTCTCTTGGGCACGCCGCGCCAGGAAGCTCCGCTTCTCCTCTGGTGTCAGAATTATGAGTTTGAGTTATGTGCACTTATTACTTATTTCTGATAAAAATTCAATAAGTCTAGAAGTCTCTATAACATCCCCAAAATACATGGGACATGACAAATGTGAAATACCCGAGCTCAACTCCTAACAAGAAACCACTTCCGCGCACTATTTCCCTTCGTACTACTAAGGCCATGAGGTGCCGCTGTGCATGAGCGCAAATAAGGGCGCTGATAGGAGCTGCACGGCGAGTTGAACAGCTGACAGAGCAGTGATCGCGAGCCCAAAGAGGCCCATGGCAGCTACCAGAGTAGGGCTAGAGGTAGCAGCCGTGGAATGGGCGGTGGTGGCGCGGCCAGGGCCGAGCTCAGCATCCATCGCTGCTACGGAAGCTCGCTAGGGGTGAAGGAGGAGGCACAGCGAAGGAGGAGAAGGTAGAGATGAGGGAGGGGAGTGTTAATATTGAGAGCAAGGGTTTCAGCGTAAATGAAAGGGCAATGCTAAATAAGAGTAATGTGGTTAAAGGTAATTTCGTAAAAGAGTGTTAACATTACCTGGAGGGCGACTGGAAACACGAAGAGGATTGTGAGGCCGCAAGTGCCAGCTAGGGTAGACACAGTGCCGAGATCGGACACGAATGCAGAGAGTAAGATAGGAGGCAGCGCAGCAATCAGCCTCCAGACAATGGGAGGTGCTTCGAAAGGCGCGACGGAGGACACTGTTTGGGAGCAAAAAGGCCACAAGGCACACCGAAGGTCATATGATATGCAAGTTGATGATCTAATTCTTCTTTCAATGGTGTTACACAAGTATATTCCTCAAATCTGTAGATAAAATGAGCACTTTCTCCACCTTGTATCTCCGCCCTTTTCGGATGTTCGCACTTACTGTTGTTGGCGAGGGTGATGGCGAGGAGCGGGTACGTTGAGAACAGGCCAAGCGCAGGGAAGAAGACCACGTAGGTGCGCACGAAGTTGGCGAGCGCTGGCGCCCAGTTTGGGTCGTAAGTGTTCCAGTTCAAACTCACCTGTTTAACGTGGAAGAATGGGAATAAAACCTTAGCCAACGAGGCATCAAGAAAGGCGTACACGTGTGCGCATTCAGTGAATCAAATCTCACCGCAGGTAGCGCATCGGCCCCAAAGTAGAGTGCAGCCGGCACACAAATGAGGACGTAGGACACCGCCACGAGGTAGATCGTCAACGCGAGCGCATTGCCCACGTTCGGTTTGTCGGCTGCCGGGGCCGTTAAGGTGGGGATCGAGTAATGGAAGAGAGTGGCAAAGGCGGCCGTTGGGATGATGGTTAAGAGCCCCGTGAAATCAACCATAGGCGCGGGCGCGGAAGGCTCGAAGACGTCGTCTCCGTACGGCAAAGGCGAAGATGGATCCGTGCTAGAAGGATCGCTCACTGCACTGCTGCTGCTTCCAGAGTCGTGAGTGTGACCATGGTGCTTTGCACTCTTTCCACCGTGGTCTACACCGCTGGCATCTGCAGTGACGAGCCCTACGAAGCCATCGTCTAACGCGATCGCTTTGGCGATTGCGTGCACTAAGGTAGCGACCATGAGAACCACCAACAAGACCCGGCCATAACTGAAGGTTAAGCTGAGGTGCGTCATGAATGGGCCAGTAATATCGCGCGTGGCCAAAAAAGTTGCCACCACCCCAAAGGCTGCCAGATAAAACCAGTAGCTGTAAATCGCGTCCTCTGGGTCCGCATCGAGGGGCAAGGCAGTGCTGAAAGTTTGGGCCACCAGCACCGCGTAGGCCCACATGCTCGCGTAAATGTACATGACGATGGCTACCGCATAGCAGGCGCGCCCCTGCGGCCCTAAGTAAAACAAGCACAGCTGCGGCATTTCCAGCCGCACGTCACCCGGTGTATTGGTCTCTGGTAAGACCCAAAGCCATCCCTGAGCGCCAGGGTCGCCGCCGCTGCTGCCATCGCCTGCCACACACGCAACCCTCTCACGCGACGCAAAGTCAGCGACCACAGTTCTCGCGTTTTGACGCCGAGCGTTTGCAACTTTCTCAGACATTTCTAGGCCAACCTCCAAGGCACCTCCTGGCTCCGAGTCCTCCACAGCTGAGTCAGCGGGAATATAGGAGGCGAGGGGTCCGTTTTCATCGGTTTGCAAGGCGCCGTAGTCAACTGTGCCATTCCCGCCATTCCCACCCGAAGAGCTGAGGGCTGCTCCCGGAACTGTTTGGTGGCGGCTGCGAACAATGGCCGTGAGAGGCGGCAAACGCGCCATGGCTTCGAGAATGCACGTGGATGACACCTGAGTTAGAGTGCAAGTGAAGTGAGAAAAATTAGCATAAGAAACAAAACGCATGAACTGAGATGAAGAAGCACTTGTGCGTGAACGGGAAAAAAAAGCGCTATGAGTATCATCTAAAATATGAGAGAAAGGCGGGAATTGATCGAGCGCACAATCTTACCACAGAGAGCCATGACATGAAGACGAGAACACCAACACCGAGCACCAGGCCCGACTGCACCATAGCATGCGGCAGAGTTAGAAACCCAGTGCCCACCATGTAGTTGCAAGTGAAAGCCATGACCTAATTGGACGAATCAAAATTGTTGTATTCCAGCAGCCGATGCAGAGTTGGAGGCAGTTGGCAACAAACGAAAAGTTTGAGAAAGGAACAGGAAGGAGGGTAAAAGATGCACTGTTTTCATTCAGGCAATACGATTCACTTGGTGGAGAGTTGTTTTCTGAACCCCAGATTGCGTGAGACGCGATGCATTAATGCAGAGAAGCTTCGTTCGGGGATATTAGCTATACAAGGTAGGAAGACTTCGTCACTTCCAGTTGTGCGAGTGTGTTTAGGGATCGTTTACCGCAGTGCGATTCCAGCGCCCTGCCATGGGATTTGCTGCTACTTCTGAGGAATCAGGCATGTGCGTGCTGCTAATGCCGCGAGGTGGCATCGCTTTTGGGGCCATCGCTGCTTGATGCCAGCAGTACTGTTATATCTTCGCGATTCAAGCTTTGCCAGCGATCATCTTCTTCTTTCTCGATTTTCTGCACAAGAAGAGATGACTTGACTTTCTCGAACACCGAACTCCGAGGAAGCGGATGAATCCGTTGATTTTTGAGATACTACATTATTGCTGGCACAGTTTTGCTGATTGCACTTTTGACTTTTGACGAAAGATGGCGATCATTCGTTCCGCGTTGATTATCACAGCTTTAGGTGCACCACAATTTGCATCAGGCCTGCATCAACATTCATTACCGCATAGTAGAGTAGCCTCAGCTTCTGAATCCAGTTGCGCGCATGCATCTGGTCGTCACCGAACAGTAGTCTTTCAAAGGCCTCCGAAGGGCTCGAAGTTTTTGCAAACAGACGACGAAGAGGCCTATGCTTGGACGGAAGAGTCCAAGGCCTTCCGCGAGTTTAAAGAGTAAGCCAATAAATTCCTATTTTCATATTCCATCTAGCATTTCTAATTGCCTGTTTGAGTTAAGATGACTGAGTGTGGCATATGGCAGTGAGAAATGAAGGACCCAACGATACCTCTTTACTTATATGGAGGTCTTAAGCCATTCATGCCTTCGTGTAGTAACGTTCTATTTGCTTTATACCGAAGGCTTATTTTTGATTTAGACTATACTTAACTTATTCGTTGTTGTCACTTTATGTCCTGCTTCTGTGTGATGGTGGTGACAACGTGGGTGTATCTTACAGTTACACCCCTGCGAAGACGCATGGCACCATGAAGCCAGGCACAACGCCAGAAAACGCGCCTCTATCAGAAATCTTGAAATTGCCAGTGCCGCACAAAGCCCCGGGTTTTCAAGAAGTCCCGTTCCACATTCGGTGGCCGGCGGGGAAGCCTTCTTCTATGCCCCTTTTGCAGTGGATCGACGAGCTCGGGATGCTCATGACCGACGAAGAGGAAGAAGAAGTGGAGAAGCGGTCACGCACCGCCGCTGCCGAGCGCCGTAAGCCTGCGGGATCGCCTCGCATGGTCTCACCTGAAGACATCGACGATGAGCTCATGGGCCTCGGTGACACGGCGGGGGACGAAAAGTTGCTGGCGGAAGCACTCGGAGTGGGGACAGCGTTGAAACCAGAGGGGGAAGGCAAGACCAAGGAAAAGAAGAGCTGGACAGCGCCTAAAACTTCGGCGAAAGCCAAGAAAAAGAAGGCAGCTGAAGATGGTGAGTACTTGGCTACCTCGGCGACAGTGCGATTTCTCCACTGGCTTAGGCAGATGCAATCGTATTCCCCTCATTGACTATATTCCTTTCTTCTCATCCTGCCCACTTTCCTGTATCCTAATTGCACGTGTTTTACTGCAGATCTATTCGATGGAGACTCAGCAGGGACCTCCAGTGACGAAGAGCTCTTGGCTGCAGCTCTCGGAGGAATGGACTTTGAGTGAACGCAGTATGGGCAGCCCGCTGTGCAGATTTAGTAATCCCTACTGCTGCTGCTGCTGCTGCTGCTGCTACATGTGGCGCCAGCTTTGATCATTCATTCCAGCTTTTGCGAGGAGCGTCAGCACTACATTTGAGTCGCTTGACTCAGCTAAAATAAATGCCAATTTCTGGTTGTCAAGTACATCTTTTCTTTAATCAAGAGAAATCAAAACCCGGGAATTGAGAAACAAAGACACAAGGTTTTAATGTCAAATGTCAAGGTATAAGGTATCAGTATCAGGTATCAGTTATTTGCGCAGTCGCACAGTTTTTAACGCCACCTGACGCCTATCGGCACTCCTCTACATTGGTCTCGGGGAATTGGCTACTTTCTATTACATATTATTATTTCAGTAGCTCTCTAGCCAAGGGTGCGATTCACGTACCCGCGGGAATCACGCGCGAGGTCTTAAAAATTCACTTCACGCGCGGTATTTACGCGGTATTTACGTGGAAATCACGTGCGGTATATGTACGGTAACATCCTCAAATGCACGATAAATACAGGGGAATCGGTGTTCTTTTTGGTGGTGGGGGGTCGTCGTGTCTTCAAGTTTCGTGTATGGTGCGCTTGCCTTTCTCTTTATTCTCTCTTTCTCTCTTCGCGCCCTTTCCTCCCGCCTTGTGCGTGCGCCTTCAGCTGCAGTGTTCATCGCCATGGACCATGGTTGTGCGCATACAGACAAGTGCGAAATGTTACTGAGATTTCGAGTAGATTCCAAGATGACGTCTGACGTCACTCTATTCTGAGCCGATTCCCGTGACGGAAATCACGTCTGATTGGTACAAATTTCACTTTCCGCGTGATGCCCGCGTAATTACGTGCGTGAATCTTACCCTAGTCTCTAGCTAAGCCGCAAATGGAATATTTTTAAGTCCCAACCAAAAATAAGAGAAATCCAAATCCAAATGGCCTTTTAAGGCTGTGCGGCTGCAAGCGCAAGAAGAGATAAATAAGTCAACTAAGCATTGAGCCAACTTAGGATTCGTGCAAAGCGACGTCTGTCTTAAGAGCTAGAGACGTCATAATTATTACTCGCAGTCGCATTCCCCAAAAGCCCTTGTAACTGGCTCACAGCTGCGCGAAGAGCAGCCACCTCTGCTGTCAGATCAGCCATCATCGCGCTATCCTTCTCGTCGCGGCTACTGCCTGAACAAGAACCACTGCTGTCAGCCTGGGAAGGAGACAACGGCAATGAGGAAGCGCTTTGTAGGAGCTGCAATGCTTGCAGCGTTCGCTCGTTGCGCGCCGCCGCCCACACTGCGAGCGCGACGAGCAGCAACGACAAGAGCCACGGTAGCCACAGCGGTCCAAACCCGCGCTGCCCTGGCGAATCAGCAGAAGACTTCCCCACACCATCATCTACAACTACGCTTTGAGGTGATTCGGCTACTGCGCTTGCAGCAGTTGAGGCCGCTGTCACCGCTGAAACTGCAGCGACAGCCGTACTGCTCCCATCACCATTGTTGGTGTTGGCGCTGTCGATGGACTGCGTCAGGGTTTGGGCCATTCGGAGATTGTCTTGCATGGTAGCCACGCAGCGCGCAAAGAATTTCTCCATGTCGGACTTGGTTTTCATTTCAATGGTGCGTTTCCACATGCAGCTTTTCATCCACTTGATTTCGAAAGTAATCGTAAGTTCAA
>Ga0307931_1001033_pt1 | contig 18316 bp, 18 predicted proteins | sample OrgLakmetageno47_FD_201816 | JGI IMG/M metagenome (GOLD analysis project Ga0307931, IMG submission 201816) | Saline water microbial communities from Organic Lake, Antarctica - #47 | ecosystem: Environmental > Aquatic > Non-marine Saline and Alkaline > Saline | place: Antarctica: Organic Lake... | reverse complement strand
AAGAAAGACAAGTACACAGCAGTCACAGAGGCACATAAAAACGCAGTTGAGCTGCACGTGCGCTAGAATATTTTCTCCAGAAGGCCATTTAGGGCTCCAACTGGCGTCCTTCCTCCGAAGAAGTCGGTGGGACTGAGTTCACGGCGCGCGAAGAAAAGAAAAAGCCGAACAGAAAGAGGTCTAAGGTCTAATTAGCTCAAGATAACCCAGAAAGAGGTCTAACTAGCTCAGGAGACCTGCGCTGTTCGTACAAATGCAGTACACCACTGAAGGTACCCATCGACTGTCGGATGCGAATACTTCCAATACTGCATACTAACCAACTTTCAGCTAAAGGGGCCACTTCAAAAGATCAACTATTAATGATTAATGTCCGTTGTATGCACGAATTATAACGGGATTCTGGATTCCCCTTTCCCCTTGACCTACCTCATAGGGTCACAGGGGCCACGGGTCCCGAACCCCAAGAACTTGAATCCCGAATGACACAGAAACTAAAATCTAGGGCTGTTGTTCTCATTCAAGACTATATTCATATACGCATTGCATTCCGAACTTCTACTTCCAACTCTATTGAAGCACCTCAGCCGCTGTGCTTTGAAAGCACGTCTTCATCTCCACAACCACGACCGCCGAGATTCCCTTCCCGTTCCTTTCTCCTTCTTAAGACATCGCTATATTTACTCGCCGTCTCGGCGCGAGCGGCCGGCGGTGCTGGGGCGGCTCTTTCCGCTGCGGCTTTTCCCCGACACCGACCCCCCAGAGGAGGAGCCTTTGCGGCTCTTGTCTGAGGACGACCGCGGTTTACGGTCCTCTTCGTTGCCCGGATAGTGGCCGTACGGCGACTGCTCCGGCGCCGGCTGCTAATTCGTGGTGAAAATAGAAGACGAGCATAAGACATCATAGGAGTGATTGAGGGAAAGTGCTCAAAAGGTGAGACCAACACGAGGAATAGTGGCCCTTTCGATAAGAAGCATTACACGTTGCTGACACATGATCAAGGAAACAAAACTCTAGTATTTCTTATCAAGACCTGAAAGGGCACGAGTTGGTCGTCGTCGACGTGAATGCTGGCGGTCAGCACGCCCACATGCTTGCTCACCATGCCCGCCCCCTCGTACTCTTCCGTGCCCTTCTCGTGCGCATCTAGCTCCGCGCCCAGCACATTCTCGGACTTGTAGCGGGGGGACGGGTCAAACCCTTTGCGCTGGCGGGCGTACTCCGTCTCCGGCCGCCGCAGCCCCGCTGCTGAGACCGGCCGACGAGGACGCACGGTGTTGCCCGCGATCTCCAGCCTGGCGGCGGTGGCAGGTGTTTGACAGGACAGAAAAGGGGGCAACGAAGAGAGAACGAAAAAGTAGTAAGCACCAATGAGGATGCTCTAAACTTTACTGCATGCGCTGCATGTACCTACTTGTATGAGCAAGTAGGGTACAGTATTTTACAGTACATGGCACACCCTGTACCTCGGCAGGTCCCAGTCTTCTCGCTCGTGGTTCCAGGCAGCCCTCTGCTCGATCTGCTCGGCGCCCTCGGGGGGCACGAAGTTGGCCACCACCAAGGCCTTGAGCTTGAGCTGGCGGTTCAATTCGCGGATCGTGTCCAACATGTCCTCCTTTTCCGCCTACTTATTGATGAGATGTTGCAGTTGCAGACTTGAGGTTTTTAAAATCCGTGGTTTTGATAATGAAGAATCAATGAATTAGGCATTTGAAGAAGAGGGAGAGGATCAACAAAGACACCCCGCTTATCACCTGAAAAGCTTCCCGCTCTTCCTTGAGGGTGGTCTCTGCTTCCTGAAACTTGGCCCACAGTTTCTTCAGCTTCTTGGTCTTCATCTCCACTTCCTGCTGCACGTTGCTGAACTGCTCCTCGTTGGCCAGTGCGGCTTCGGCCTTTGCGGCCATCTCCTGCTGCATCCTAAGCTCGCTCAAGCGTTGCTGCTCTAATTTAATAGTGGCTTCCCGCAGCTCCGCCTACACGTTTAAAAAAGAGAGTGAGCACACGAGGTAAAAGAGGAAACGATAAAACGAGGCAATGGATTTCTCAACAATTTATTTCACAATCACAGCAAAGGTAAGCACACCACTGAAAAAGAAGTCAGTCATGCAATCAATCCTGATACCCCCCCCCCCCACCTCTTGTCTGGCGGCCTTGTCCATCATTTGTCCACCCATCACAAGCTTCGCCTCCATGGCCTTGAGTCGGTCCTCGAGCTTTTTCTTCTTGGCACTCGCCGCCTCGCGCTCCTGCTCTTCGCGCAGCAGTTTACTCTCGAGCTCGGCCCGCTCCGCCGCGGTGCGCGTCTGCTCGTCGAGCAATTGCTTCATGTCCGCAGCGGCTTGTTTTCGGAGCTCTTCCTTCTCCCGCTGGGCCTTTTCTTCTCCCGCGCGCAATGCAGCTAGCTCCTCAGGTGAGGCTCCCACTTTCACCTCCACTAATTTCTCGACCTCCACAATTCTTTCGACGATGCGCTCGCTGCCACCACCGCTGCCGCCCATGCCATCGCCGCCGTCGCCGCCTCCGTTCGCGAGTTGGGCCTTGAGTCGGCCGATTTCTTCTTGAAACTCGCGGAGCATCGCGTCTTTGGGGTCTTCATTGATTTTCGGCTTGTTTTTGATGTTCTTGGCGCGGTTGGCGTAGCGCAAGGTAGATACGGTTTCGTCGTAGTTGTACCCCGCGGGCCCGCAGTTGGCGCACATGACGGTCTTAGTGTTGCCTCCCAAAGAGTCTTGCAGCAAACGAGTGAGCTTCGAGTCGCGGTACGGGATGTGCTGGCTTTTGCCGTCTACCAGGGCTGATATGACGTTGCCCAGCGCCGAGAGGGACATGTTGATCTTGGTGGCTTCCTTTAATCGGTCACCTGAGAGGAGATGAAAAGGAGTCGCGAAGTCAACAAGAACCAGGGAAAGGGAGGATAGTTCGCACAGGAGGATTGATAATGGGAACGATGGAAACGGTAAGTGTCGTTGCTGTAATCAATACCAGTAGCGCCAGTCTTGCTTTGTCGTTCGGAACCAGCCAAGTCCACCAAGTTCAGCTTCCCGACACGAATCGAGGGCTTGGAGCCATCCGCCTTGTCCTCCGCGCACTCGCACACAATGGTGAAGATCGAGTGGGACCGGCTGCTGCTGGCGTTCATGAGAGTCGAGCCCACCGAGCGGTTCTTTTTCCCACTCTGCATCACTTGGTCGATCTCAATCGCGCTCTTCACCACAAAGGTAGTGAGGTCTTTGACATAGACGCCCGTGTCCAGATTTTCCTTGAGCTCCAGCTGGCTCTTCGGGTCTTTGCCAAGTAAATCGCGAACCTTATGATCGAGTGGATAGACACAAATAGCGGAGAGAATGAGACAAGAGTACAGTCACACACCGTGTGAGGCGTAAAGCAAATGATACATGAGAGGATGGGAAAGGATAAGGGGGTGGCTGAATGAGTCCGGAAAACACGTGTAAAGGTTTTTGGGATTGAAAATGCTTTCAAACCAACCCATAAAGTATGCAATGTATTCGGATACCTCTTCGTTGTAGATTTCCAGATAAGACGCGCGCACGAGAAATTGCTGGCCTTCTTTCGCGAGGGCCACTTTTTCGAAGATGTGCAAGAAAGCATTGGGAATGATGCCACGCAACTCCGGTGGATCAGGGGCTCCTTCCATCGTGAACGTCTTGCCCGCGCCCGTTTGCCCATACCTACACGTCAGCGGGTTGTAGTCGAGAAATATGGCACACACGAAGAGCGATTGATTTTCATAAAATGCTGGAGCTAGAAGCAAAATTAAAAGAAGGCGGCTCTAAGGACAGTTTTTAAGGACGTTAGGCTGAGTAAACTCACGCGAAAATAGTGCCGTTGTATCCGTTCAAGCAAGCGTCGATGAGCTCCGCTGCGCACACGTCGTATATGTGACGCTGAGTCACCTCCGCGGCAAAGACTGCATCAAAAGTGAAGTTCTTAGGAGGATCATCGTCGTCGCCTTTTGGATTCGCCACTGTGACGAGTCCGCGGTCCTCGTAGGCAACCGTTTGCCTTGATTATGATAAAAATCCCCAGACAGGAAGCAGATAGGTAAAACGAATTGATCCTCGTCCATACCAAAGAAAGGATGCACAATTGTCGATGATGCATTGTTGTGGCAAATGTGGTAACATTTGGCGTCAGGAATATACTGCCTCGAGGCTAAGTGGTGAGGTCCTATTGTCAGCAACTTACGCCGTGTGGCCATCCTGTTTCTCCTTTCGCGATAAAGGCCGCACTCGAACAACGACCTTGACGGCTTCTCCTCCTGCTCAAATGAGAGTAAGGGTTGCTTTGAGACGGATGAAGAGTAGACTTTGAGCAACAATCGCAAGAAGCCGAATGAGCTCGCGTATAACTGCCACGGTAGAGTGGTAGTTCTAGGCCTTACCAGATTTCGAAGCCATAACAATAGAACTGATGATAGTGCGCAGGGAAAAAATAGAAGAGCTTTTCGATAGAGTGAGCCGAACTCGGGAGTAGACGGCTCTTTGAGCGGTTAGAGGCAACGACGACCAGGCACAGACGCCAGTGATAGCAACAAAGCGGTGCAAAAGTTGAGGAGTAGAGGACAAGAGCAGAAAGAAAGAGAGGGAAGGGAGGAAGTGAATACATTTTGAAATCCCTCCTCGTAAGTACAGGGCAGCACTGTACGTACCGGGAAAAAATGGCATGTGCGCCTGATTAGCTTCCTAGGTTTAGTTTGTGCTGCTTTGATTTTAACCTCTACATGTCCGCCCTCTAATTCCGGCCAAACGGGGCCTATCTCGAAGAAAATGGAGAATATCTTTGGATCAACCCATCTACCTGTAGTACTGCCATACTGCCATGTTGGTCTGATGTGTCGCATTTGTTCATAAGGCGGATCTCCTTGTGGATGATAAAGCAACAAGAATAACATCAAACCTTAACGCACCTCTAGAACAAGGTACCCGTGACGTACCGACGCTTCCGCGAGAGAGCAGAATGCACTATGATAGTATGGTGAAACGCCGCTGATATAGAACAGCTGGAACAGCTGTTGCTCGGTGTTTTACTGACGAACCCGAAATGCTGACATTTCGGGATCTCAACTTGCTTTATCATAACTCTAACTTCCATACAAAAAGCACCGTCTTTCGCTGCTCCAAGCACACGCCCCGTCTTATGGGCTGCTGTGTGCATTGGTGGTTAGGGTTTCCTTCACCACCATAAGTGAGTCCTTGCAATCTATTTGCCGTACCCTCTTCTAACCTCAGGGTTCCACCCGCTTTGATCGCGCACGAATCTTTTAATAAAGGCCAAGCTCCTAGCTCACAGGCTCACAGGTGCAGGCCTCTGCTAACTTTAGTCTTGCTTTCGAAATAGGCACTGAGGGGCCGATATTAGAAGGCTAACAGGCAGAGGGAGCTCAGTTCAATTTCGAACAGCCGATAAACGCACGAAGCACACATGCCTGAGCGGCCGTGAAAGTGATGGTAACGTCCACTTTTCGTTATTTCATGAGCCCTCGTTTCAAGATTAGATTAGATTATATTAGATTTGATTATACTCCCCAATTGCAAAGAAACAACAACAAATAGCATAAAGCTGCGTTTTGATGAATCCTTCAGAACAAGTCTGACTGGGCTGAGTGTCCTTTTGCGTAATGCAATGTTCATCTTTACTCTCATGAACCCAGAACGGCGCATATGCACAAAGCACAACAACCAGCACAATTACGATTCATTGTAATCTCCTTCGATATAAATCCGACCAGGCACTAGAGACTGTGAGGGAAGATTACAAGATTAGTGCGTGTATTGCTCCTCCAAAAATTCCGGCCCTTCGGGGCCTGTCCCAAAAACGCAAGAACATGGAGGAGCGTGCCACTTTGGACCGCTACCATCACTACCATGGCCACTCGGCCATGTGCGCCTGATTAGCTTCTTAGGTCTAGTTTGCGCTGCTTTGCTTTTCTTCTCTACCTGTTAGTCTTCTAATTCCGGCCCTTCGGGGCCTGTCTCAAAAACGCAAGAACTCTCTGCGAAGACCACGAAAAGATATTCGAAGCCGAGGTCGCTCTAATTTCGTATTCAAATTGTTTACACTGGATTGTTTGCTCGAAAACTCACTCCTTTTCGTTTGTACCCGTGTTCGTATCGCCCTTCTTCTGCTTAGTTGCCTGCTTGCAACCTGAGGCCAGGATAACTTCTGTTGGGGATAACTCGTCCATTGAGAGTTCACTCATTCCAGAGTTTTATTCATCTTTAGACTAGGTATTCGTTAAGGAGGCACCTCCCCCAGATTCATCCTTCGCCAAGAAGTGAGGAAGAAGCTGAACATGGCGGACAAGGGGAAGCCCAAATTCGTTATCAAGGTACGTGTCTAGTTTAGTCCGTTATATTTGCATCGTAATACATAGAGTGTACCTCTACTCTGATAGGATTGGATATTATGAGCGGGCGGTCTGAATGGCTTAGAAATTGAGTTGAAAAAGGGAGTGGTAACATGGACTCTTAGGGTGGAGATCCAGAGAAGAATTTTATTTATGAGCCTTGAAACTGTGCGCGCTTCTAAGAGAGAAATTTTCACGGCTACTCGCGCTTTTCTCCCTGCAGCCGTTTCGGCCGTACAACCAGATGGACCAGCAGCAGGCGGAGGAGATCTGGCAGCAACTGCGGGCTGCTATCAAACAAATTCACAACCATAACGCTTCCTCCCTCTCCTTTGAAGAGCTCTACCGGTACTTTTTTGCCACCACAGCTATTCTGACTTCATTTTTGTCAATAAAGTTGTTGTCTTGCGCTTTCGGTTAGCAAATAGTTTCGCTCACTTATTCACTCACTCACCACTAATCCTGGCATATTGACTCAGAATCTCTCCTATTCTAGCTGCCACTGCCTCATAGTTGCTCTCTATTCCAATTTTGCATCTACTGTTTGAGCCCTTCTTCATTTGGAGAATTGTTTTCATTTGTAACAGCAATCGCTAACCTTTTGATTCTGACATAATGATTGTTGATGAGCAGGAATGCCTACAATCTAGTTCTCCACAAGCATGGAGACCTCCTGTACCGCGGCGTTTGTGACTGCGTTCGGTCGCACCTTCAGGCCGTAGCCACTGACGTCGCTGCCACGGCCGACGAGTGCCTTTTGGAGCGCCTAAACGCGGCATGGGGCGAGCACCAGCAAACCATGATGATGGTAAAGAACAGTTAGATCCCACTGCCGCGTGTCATTTCTGGGCGTGTGCGTATGCCTTTAGTCGTGCTGCGCCTATGCTCAAAGCTCCGTGATGAAAAACGTTGGCGCCTTTAAGAAGTATCGGCTCTCTTAAGGGCCTCTTTTTGCTTACGTATTTCTCTCTTTTATTTTTTCTCTGGTGCGCGCGTACTCAGGTGCGCGACATTCTCATGTACATGGATCGGACTTACGTGACTCAGAACCGTAAAATTACGATTTACGACCACGGATTGATGATTTTTCGAGATACAATTGCGCGGCATGCCTTAGTGAAGGATCGGCTCAGGCATCTCTTACTTCAAGCCGTTGCGAACGAGCGCGCGGGGCAACTGGTCGAGCGACTTCTCCTCAAGTGCGTGTCTGAAGTAAATAGATGTTCCGTCGCCACGCTTTGCATCTTTTGTAGCATGGATTTAATAGTCTACATGCCTATGAGCACTTGTCACTAGAAACCCACATGGATCGTTCATACGGCTTGTAGAGCCCTCCCACTTTCTTTTGCATTCAGTCAAGCGCTTATTTCTCCTCTCGTTCTTACCATGCTTATCAGGAACACCCTCGCAATGCTGGCGGATCTGGGTGTCGACAGTTTGAGTGTTTACGAGGAAGATTTCGAAGCACAATTTCTTGAGGCCACGGTGGACTTTTACCGCCACGAGAGTTTGAACTTTCTTGCCCACAACACGTGCCCGGACTACTTGGCAAAGGCAGAAGCACGATTGGCTGACGAGCATGCGCGCGCTCGCCATTACTTGAACCCCTCTACCGAACCAAAACTGAAGCGCATCGTCGAGACAGAGCTCGTGAGCCGCCACGCCCGCACCGTGGTAGAGATGGAATCATCGGGTTGTGTCGCCATGCTCAAGGCTGGCCGCACCAGCGACCTCCACAAGATGTACAAGCTGTTCACGCGCGTGCCCGCAACGCTCGACATCTTGCGAAGTACTGTCTGCGATCACGTTAAAAAGGTAAAAATAGAGCTTCGGGCCGGAAATGAGTTTTTTTTTTTAATTGTGTTGATATATTTTAATGCATCTTGGCACTTTCATATGTCACAATCCTCGATATAATCTTAGTCATTTACTTTTGAATTGTGTGCGATCGACAGTTGGGCACGGACTTGGTGCAGGACCAAGAAAAGGTCAAAGATCCTGTACTCTTCGTAAAGCAGCTCCTGACAATGCGCGACGACTTCGATGCTATTGTTGAATTGTCCTTTGAGGGTGAGAAGAAAGCTGCAAAGGCGTTGAAAGATGCCTTTGAAAGTTTCATCAATGCTGACACCAAATGTGCTAGCTTTCTGGTGCTTTACATTGACGAACTCCTCAAATCGGGTTTGAAAGGCTTTTCGGAGACTGAAGTTGACGCTCAGCTCGAGAAAGTGATCGCCATCTTCCGCTACTTACAAGACAAAGATGTGTTTGAAAACTTTTACAAGCAGTACCTTTCGAAGCGTTTGTTGGGTGGCAAATCGATGTCCGAGGATTCGGAGCGGTCGATGATTGCCAAACTCAAGTCCGAGTGCGGTTATCATTTCACCTCGAAGCTGGAAGGCATGTTCACCGACATGCACATGTCAAAAGAAACCATGGAGCAGTTCCGCGTGGCTCAAAGTGACACTTTAGCAGCGTACGATTCCTTTGCGTCCTCTTCTTCCTCGAGCAGCAATGGTGGTGGTGCTTTGTCTCTTGAAGCAACAACCGGTTCGTCGTCATCTTCTTCTTCTTCGTCTTCTTCGTTATCTGCCGCTGTAGCTCCAGAAGCCACCTCGACGGGTCCTCTTCCTCCTCCAGTTGAGCTGGAAGTGAAGGTGCTCACAGCTGCACACTGGCCAGCCAACAGCCTGCCCCCTTGCCACTTGCCTCCTGAAGTGGGGACCGCTCACGCAGCCTTTTGCGCTTTCTACCAAACCAAGCACACGGTACTGAACTGAGGGTAAAGGAGGAAATATTTGATACCTATGTGGTTGCACAACTTGTACTGCAACCTAATGTATTTGTTTCTTGGAAATATTCTTCCTCGAAAAGCTCTCCTTCTTCCTTTCTACTTTCTGTTTCCCCGTCGCTGGTACCATCCTTGTTATGAACTAACATATGTGCCTTCATGTGCATCCTTTTTTGTATGGTCAATCTGCCAGGGCCGAAAGTTAGCGTGGCAAACGTCACTCGGTAATGCAGACCTTAAAGCACGTTTTGCCAAAGCGCGCCACGAGCTCAATGTGTCCACCTACCAAATGGTGATCTTGATGCGATTCAATGGCGCTGGCAACGAAGTGCAGACCCTTGAAGCGCTCTCTGAGCTCGGGATTCCGCAGGCAGAGCTGCGGCGCCATCTCATTTCACTTTGCACGCCCAAGCACAAGATCCTGAAAAAGGAGTCCAAGGGTAAGGGCATTGAAGTTGGCGACAAATTTACGTTCAACGAAGACTTCACTTCCAAGCTGAAGCGTGTGAAGGTACCCCTGGTGTCAGCCAAAGAAACGAGTGTAGGCTTAGTAGGCGATGAACTTCCAGCTGGAGTCGAAGAAGACCGGCGGCATTTGGTGGAAGCCGCCATTGTGCGCATCATGAAAGCGCGCAAGGTGCTCAACCACAATGAGCTTATTGCGGAGGTCACGCGCCAGCTTCATCAGCGCTTCAACGCAGTGCCTGCCTTCATCAAGAAGCGTGTGGAGTCCCTGATTGAGCGGGAGTATCTGGAGCGAGACAAAGACGATCGCCGCGTTTACACCTACCTTGCTTGAGTAGTTCGAGGGACTGCCGCAGGGACGAGAGGTCAAGAGGGCGCAACAATTTCTCTAAGGAGGATGTGCCGTGTAGATGACGTTTAGGGACACGAGGTGATAAGAGGTCACCATTTTATTCACCACAGAAAGTAGCAAGTTTTTTCTTCGAGAGCCCTCTTCCATGCCACATAAAACATACTTTCCTGATCTAGAATCCCGATACCGATTCCTTTGGACTCTACCCGAGTGGAATTCAAGTAAAAAAACAACTAGAAAAAGGGCAGGGCGATCAAATGCGCGACCGAATGGAACTCGGCTATAATTGCCAGTACTATCCTACCGACCACTGGCGCTGTACCTGCACTCTTCGGGGTATACGCAGACGACTTGCTAACCCCAACCCTAACCCTAGGGCCAGGGCCAGGGCCCCGGGCCACGAAATTTTGACCACATCGGGGGGGAATCCCGCTACGAAGAACCACGATATTCTATTGATTTTAGGGCCTAGAATTGGCAAAAAAAAAAGAAGCTTAGAATTTCTAGTGCAGCAAAGCTGTATTTCCTGTGTGACAGGAGCTCCGAATTTTTAATTTTCATATCCAATGGATAAAATTCGTGGATTTACGGTACAGGACCACCCCATGCACGCCACAGGGGATTTGCGCATATGTACCACAAGGCCACTCAGGTGCGACACTAGGGTAATGCCAGAGGGCGAATGGAGATTTCTCAAAGCAAGGACTGGGTTGATTAGCCTTCTAATTCCGGCCTTTCGGGGCCTGTCTCATAAACCAACAGACTTGGTGGAGGTTTTGGGGCCGGCGCGCCCCAGAAACGAAATAGCAGCGTGCTCTCTTCAGTGCAGGAACAGACACAGAAACGACTTAAATCTGGTTTCAATTTTATTTTATGGACGGCTCCCGCTGTAGAGAGGGCTAGCGGTAGTGCAAATACTGCACTCGAAGCATTTTCTCATTCCAGTTGTGGCTTACACGCAACGCACGGCGCACGCGCGTACACTTCTGCCCGCAGCATCGGCTTCTGTGTCGTTTGAAACAGGACCCAAAGGGCCGGAAAAATATAGAGCAAACAGCCAGAAATACATAAAATTTCAGCTCATACTAGATGGGGCTAATAAATACACATGCCCGAGTGGCCATGGGTGTCGTGACTCGCTCTTCCGTGCCCTCAGAATGTTCCTCAAAAAAAGAGTTCCGTTCGCCCGCAGAGGAGGGGGGGTACTGTTTGGGTTTGTGTTTGTTCGAGTTCGAGTTCAGCTGCCCGGGAACACTTACCTCCTTGCTCCCACTACTGCAGTAAGTTATATAACATTCGCAATTCCAGTCCATCTGGGCCTGTCCGTATTGTAGGCATATACTTGTGTGCGCTAGTCAGCCTGTCGTGCAGTCGTGCCCTGCATCAGAAATTATTCTTAGACGCAGGACTACAGAAGACGGTTTCTGATTGGTGGAATGATCACCTCCTGTTGCTCCTGCGTTCTTGTGGCTCAAGTTCCTTTTTCAATGAGCATCTGCTGCGCCCAAATTAATTCATTTTGAGACAGGCCCCGAAGGGCCGGAATTAGAAGACTAACAGGTAGAGAAAAAAAGCAAAGCAGCGCAAATTAGACCTAAGAAGCTAATCAGGCGCACATGCCCAATTAATTCATTTTCGCGAACAATTGAAGAAATAGTCGTACGTTTTGTTGTGCTGGTGTGCATGAGTGATCAAGCGTTCGCTTGGCCCGCGATATAAATTATACCCGTGGAGGTGCAGACGGCGTGAGGCATGTCTACAATGGTGCTTGGAATCGTGCTGGGCGCAGCAGGTTCAATCTTCATCAACACAGGTAGAAGATCGTGCGGGAGGTCACTATCACCGAGAGAGCGCTAATTACCATCACTCTTTCGTGCTTGGGCTCTATACAGTGGTGCTTTGTTCCTGTGCTTGACAACTTTTGCAGAAGTATTGTAAATCATTTATGTGGTAGTCACAATTTGAAAGCTCCTATTTTACGTTTTTTATGATTGAAACGCCCTCTTGAATGCTTGCACCGGTTGCTCCGTGCGGCGATGCACAGGTAACAACTTGCAGTCTTTGGGGATGGCCCAGCTGGAGATCAGAGAGAACGAAGAGGCAGCTGCAGAAGAGATGGCAGCTAAGAAGAAGGGCGAGGCTAGTGGAGATTCGCACAGGGAGGCAGAGATTGACACCTGCGAGAGCCCCGTGTGGATCGTGGGCACGGTGATTTTCATCTCGGGCTCCATTTTAAACTTCGTAGCCTTTGCGTTTGCCCCGCAGTCTATACTTGCCTCGCTCGAAGGCATTCAGGTGATTCATTTGTTTTGCAGTCATTTTCAGAGGACTGTCCCCAAATTTTGGATCCGTTGGGGGTCAACTAAGTTGTGCTGCCCGTCTCTTTCTTTTCTCCTTGCTTGCCCAGTTCGTGACCAACGTGCTCTTCGGCAAATTCGTGCTTGGATCCATGATCACGCCCATGATGTACGCGGGGACCCTGGTCACTATTGTGGGGGTGTTGATCACGGTGCTCTCAGCGTCTGTAGTTGGAACACTCGAGGCCGATGTGAGCGATCTATTGGCACTTTGGGCCAACCCTGTGTGGCTAACCTACCTGGTGTGCTGCGTGCTCGGCGGCGGAGGGCTTTTGTACACCCACAAAAAGTACGAAGCAGCCGCCAATGAAGGGAAACGGCTACCGTATGCCGAGTGAGTTCAGCTCCCTATCGATTAGAGAATGATACCCACGCTTGTCTTATATATCTGGGTTGTGCAGCACCCTACGTTTGGGTGGGAAGGTCCTGGGATCTTGTGTTGTTTTCATTCTATCGGACGCTTTAAGTCTATGCTAGCCATACCTCGTAATTGATGTTTTCCATTTTGTTGTCTCCTTTCGGCCTCCTTTTCCCAGGTACATGCTGCCGGTTACTTATGCGACTTTTTCTGCCCTGTTTGGCACCTTTTCGGTTGTGCAAGCAAAAGTGTTGTCGGAATTGGTCACGCTTCAGCTCGAAGGGTCGAGCAACATCTTCTGGGGCTCTGACGCCTGGTTTACTTACGTGACTCTAGTGGCATGGCTGGCTTTCGTTGGCGTGTGGCTGTTTCGCATGAACGAGGCCCTGAGCCTCTATGATCCGCTATTTATTATTCCACTGCTTCAAGTGAACTTCATTCTCTTTGCCATCGTGAGCGGTAAGACGCTATGCGTTGAAAACCTCACTCACGTCCTTTTCTTGTCTTTTCTCGCCCTTGACCTCATTGTGAGCTCATCTTTTCGGCGAGGACTACTCACATCTGGTTTGTTTCCCTCTTTTCGCTCTTTTGTTTGCTGCTGTAATTACAGGTGGCATTTACTTCAAAGAATTCAGTTACTTCGGCGTGTCGAACGTGATTGGCTTCGTGTTCGGGGTTTGTCTTCTTATCGTCGGCATTTTCTTGCTGAGCCCCACCGTCAATCTCGAGAATGTCACAGGTCAAGGCCAAAGTTCAGCTGAAAATGGAGGAGTTGAAATGAAGCCACCGACGCCCAAAGAAGAGGAGGCGCCACAATTACAGGTGTCGCAATCGTTCGATGCGGCAGCTTTGAGTAACATCGACGAAAAGCCCAAACCGGTCTCGAGAATGTCTCGCGCTGTGAGCTTTCAGGAATTACGGCCTACTACACAGCCTGCGCAACCGGTAATGGAGCGCGAAAGGAGTTCAAGAGAGATTATTGTACTCGAATTTTAGGCCTTTTCCAACCACTTCTACCACGTAGCAAATGATATCAATCAAAATGATGACCATCGTTACCTTCTTTGCATTTCGGTTGTATCTCCTTCATAGGGTGCATGTACGTATGCATGTACGCACTCGTCATCCCCACTTAAGCTTCCGTTCTGCGTGCATACTTTTTGCTAGGCGAGTGCGAGGCCGTCCATGACAAAGCGAAGCATATCAATCCGAAACATCGGCGAAGATATTGCCGAGGAGCGGCACAGTGACACCCACGTGCATCACGTGAAGAAGCGCACGACATTCATCAACTTTCGGTTCAACGCGGTCTCAGCTATGCACGACAACACCCACGACCAAAACATCGACCGCGCCATGTGAGACGATGTAGTCATACGATTGCTGCATGGTTATTAGGCGTCTTGCTTTTCTTCTTCTCCTTGCATTTCTTTTCCCTTTCCTGTCTTTTTCCATTTTTTTCTTGCGGCCAATTTCTCGCCGTCGTTCGATGCGGTGCACTATCAACTGGCTTGGAATATCACCTTACCATTTCTCTTGCACATTAAAGTCGAAAGAGCGCACACGATTTAGCTCTCAGCTCTCGCCAGCCATTGCGAACACTGGAATCCACTCAAAAGGTCATTGAGTTGGAAGAGACGGTGGGTGCTTGGGATGATAAAGGTGGTGACGGAGGTGGAGCACATTTACAGCTACGACCTAAATCACATGTGTTTGGAGCAAACCCCATGACCGCTGACACGGGCCTCACTGTGCGACCAGAACTCTTGAAGCCATCTCTTCCCGTTGCCCGCCCGCTAATCCCCAAGTCATTTCCTGGTGATAATGACACGCTGCCCGCAGTGCGAGCCAAGAAAGATCTCGAACCATCGATTTCTTCAATGAAGCCCACTTTCTCTCCTCCTTTGAAGCCAATACAACCTCTCAAGGCGAAAGAACCGCTGAGTGAAAGAGGGCGCACAGCAGGGATGCCATTATCGTCGTCGTCTTCTCAAACAGCGCTTACTTCTTCCTCAAGAAGGCGCCGAAGCCATTCCTCGGACCATGTTTCCTCGATGACTCGTGCCACTAACCACGCTGCCCGTCAAAGAGCTGCTGCTTTAGAATGGCAACGCGAGGATGGTGTACCTCTTGGCACTTCGCTCGACACAGGGAGCAGTTTGAGCTCATCTGGGAGTGGCAGCAAAAATAATAGCAGCAACAACAGCAGCAATAGCTACATGGGAGGAAATGCAAATTTGCCTGGGTCTGCGAAAAGAAGCACTGCCTACGTGGCAGCACCTCGTGCTCTTCGAGCAGCGCAACGGAAAAGCGCACGTAATCATACCATTGACGAGGACGATAATGAGGATGGGCAAGACCTGCGCGAGGGCGAAAGCGATGCATTGCTTGAGAATCCCGAGATGTTCAAAAGGAAACGCTTCTCGTCGGCATGATCTGAATACGTTGATGATGACCGTCTCTTCACATTACTTTGGCACGTCAAGTGTTATGTTAAGCAATGTTCCAATCGTCAAGAACTCTGACTCCGTCGATGTTTCAATTCACGGCGCATCGGCGCGGCAGAAAACTCCACCTCTTTGAAAAGTGCTTACTTTTATCTTGTTGTAGCCGAGGTATGACCTCGTCCTTTGATGTATTGGCCTCTCGACGGCTCACCGCTGGTGACTGTCTCTGTGTGCTGTGTCTGCGTGCTCTTCATAATTTTCTTGCGTAGATACAAATCATCGCTTGACGAAGCAGCAAAAGCCGATAAAGTGGCTCACCGTCGTCGGCACTCGGCCATGCCAGCTGGCGCCTCTCCTCGCCAGCTCGACGTTGACTCGCCGGCTTTGCAACAGTTCCCCCTTGCTAGGTACGTGAAATATGTATTAAAGTCTCAAGCTCTCGAATTCTATTTTTGGAACTGCAAATTGAACTACATTCCAATCATCGCAAATCCTTCATACCGAAGATTTACCAAATAGCTTCTTTTGGTTCTCTTTTTGCATTCTTTTCTGCCAACTTCAGGTCTGCGTCAGCCTTCGACCTCTTTTCGTCCAGCCCCAATTACCCTCCATCGCGAACGGCGTTTTCGCTGAGCCCGCCGTCGACCACTAGTGCCGCTGCTGGCCCGTCTTCTCCTAAAGTCCTGAAGAGCGCTCTGAAGGTTGGGGGCTTGTCAAATTTCACACCAGCGGCGATGCCAGCCCATATCGACGAGGAGAGCGGCGAGAAAGGAGCTTCAGAGAGGCCCCCAGGGAGCTCCTTGTAGATGCAGTAATATTCTTCATCTTGAAAGATACACTGGGCATCGTTCTTAGGTTGGCATTTGACTTTTTAACAGCAACTGTGACCTGGTAGCTTCCTTCCTGTTGCTGTGCGGATAAATCTCGTAAGGCCAAACTTGATAACTTTACTGGGTGGCTTGGGTGCATGGTTCATTGGCATGGTTCCATTTTTTATAGCGTCTAGCGTCTCGTAAGGCTTACCGTAAGGCGAAACACGTTTGTCGTGTGCGTGTGATGTCAGCATATTTCGGTGATAAGCCGGTTATGTGCTTTGATGCTTCGTCTTTTCTCGGTGTAAATACACTCCATTGCGTATAGATTTGTGCTTTCTCTGGCAGCACTCCTGTGTGTTGTCTAGTGCTGTGTGTAGATGTAGATCAACCATTCTCCTGGCTCCTGGAACTTTCCGAAATTTCTTTGTTTGAGCCCGTAACTCGGTCTGTTCGCATCCAGCTCGTCGTGCGAGCGTGGTGCCCAGTTGTTTTAGTGGCTGGTAAACGATGCCGGTCGCAGCTAGGAATTACATTCCGATAACTCTCGGCACTTTATTTTGAATAGGCAGCAGGCAGCACTCATATGCTAAATGCAGAGGGATACCTAGTCTAGTAAGCCACCAGTGAGCAATGGCATTAATGTGAATCCTATGAATGTCCGAGGTGGAGTGGACCAAAGCAGGTTACTTGGATATCCCCTTGTGTACTATCGTTGGTGGGTTTGGCCAGGGTTCGGCGTGTTTAGTGCCGCTACCCCCTCCTTTTCTCTCTTCTCTCGTCAACTCGAAGTTCTACGTTTTTGCTCCAGCTCCAGTCCAGTCTAGTTAATCCTCCCCATAAATACAAAGAAAGACCACCGTGGCATATCGCAACAGAAAAATGTAACCTTCAGAAGAAGTCTGTCTGGGCAGAGTGCCCTTTTGCGTAATGAAATTATAATCATTTACTCTCGAGGTGTCCTTCAGTCATAAGGCATCAGGAGGTTTGGGAATGGAGCACTCATCTAATTCCTTCGAAATGCCCTTTCTTTTGAGCGCGTTCTCCAACGTCCTGCCCCAAGTCATCTGTGGACAACCAATCGCCAGCTCCAGGAGGAGTCAAGAGCAGCCCGAACTAGTACATTGTTTAATCAAGCACACAAGCCCGAGCTGGTGCCATGAAAGAAGGGCCCGTTAGAACGAACCTGATGCAGAATAACCCCCTATTTTTCAGTGGTATCTCTATTGGGATTATACGGTAATTTGGTGGTGGTGGCCACTCGGGCATGTGTGCTTGGTTAGCTCTTCTTCTAACATGAACTCCATGCATTGCATTTCTGCCTGTTCGCCCTTTAAGTCCGGTCCTATGTGGCCTGCGTCGAAATTTCTATGACACAGACACGAACCATTTGTTAGGCAGTTTTTATTATCTACTGGGGCAAAAAAAATAGCCTAGAGAATTGCCCCGTGGACCTGGGACGTGACACACGAACGAGCACTCAGTCCCGCCGACTTGTTCGGAGGAAAGGCGCCAGTTGGAGCCTTAATTGGCCTTCTGGAGCGCATTTGCTAGCGCATGTGCAGCTCAAGTGCATTCTTTATGTGCCTCTGTGACTGCTGTGTACTTGCCTTTCTTTGTTTTTGAGAGAAAATTAACTAGGCTAGACTCCTTAGTTAGCTCAAACTCAAACTCGAACTAACACAAACTCAAATGACACAGAAGTCAATGCTGGAGGTAGAACTGTACGCACGTGCGTTGCGAGCAAGTCATAATTGTAAAGTGGATGGTGCGTAAAGATCATGAAGCATAATACTTAATACTTCCATTCCACTTAAAAGTGGAAACTGTTCATGAGAAAGATTCGAAACAAGACTTCAGTTGTTTCTGTGTCTCTTTAGCTTCGCCGCAGAAATGACGATATGACTTCCCCCCTCTTTCTGATCAGGCTCTAATTTACGAGAGCTAAGCTGCTTTGCTTCGTTTTTTTGCCTGTTAGCCCTCTAACTCCGGCCCCTCGGGGCCTGTGTTAAATTCCCTTGTGGCCAAGAAAGTGATTGCCACGATCTAGAGTAGCCCGTTCTTCCGCGCCCTGAGAGTGCCTCTCAAAAGAAGAGTACTCACCTGCAGAGGGGGGATAGAAGGGCGCGAGTCCGCTGGAAAATCGATTGTGTGTAGCGAGCGCAACGTTTGATTCAAGATGAAAGGAGAGCTCTATGACCGTATGAGTCGCTCGGCCTCCCGACTCACTGGTCAAAACGAACTCGAACTCGAACTAATACAAACCCAAATGGCACAGAAGCCAATGCTGCGGGCAGAAGTGGGAATGCGCGTGCGTTGCGCAAACAAAGCAAGTGCGGGATGATTCAGGAGGGAGAGGGGCAT
>Ga0307931_1001032_pt1 | contig 18319 bp, 18 predicted proteins | sample OrgLakmetageno47_FD_201816 | JGI IMG/M metagenome (GOLD analysis project Ga0307931, IMG submission 201816) | Saline water microbial communities from Organic Lake, Antarctica - #47 | ecosystem: Environmental > Aquatic > Non-marine Saline and Alkaline > Saline | place: Antarctica: Organic Lake... | reverse complement strand
GCCCCTCTCCCTCCTGAATCATTCCGCACTTGCTTTGTTTGCGCAACGCACGCGCATTCCCACTTCTGCCCGCAGCATTGGCTTCTGTGCCATTTGGGTTTGTATTAGTTCGAGTTCGAGTTCGCCTCCTATTGGTCGAGACCTCTGTGATGCGTTTTTGCGTTTTTGCGTTTTTGGGTCCCATAAGGACCGGCCTTACTGTTGCATCATGCGATTTGTTGCGACCTTGCATCGCGACTCGCGACTCGCGACTCGCGACATGCGACGTGTTTCAGTCATCGAGATACGAGCTGAGAACAATGCTTGTTGAGCAGTCTATCTCTCCGGCATTTTCATAGTGTCCTCGTCGTCCACTCATCATATGCTTCATCAGCGTCTGTAGATACTAGGGGCATTCTGTGTGTACAAACATCTGACGATACGAAGCTAGCTAGCCATTATAATTGCTCGTTTGAACATATTTTTTGGTAACTGCCATGGCTGCACCACCGTTTGGGATTGACGACGGGGTCGGGCTCTGGGCAGTGGCCCTTCAAGCGTCGGAGGACTTCAATGTTACCGTCTCGTTAGAGTTGTACCAAGCGCAACTCGCCTCTGTGCTCGAGGTGCTCTTTCGCTGCTCGGAGCTTTCATCGACTTCGCCTATTCCAAGCCCAGAGTTTCAAGCCCTACAACAAGGCCTCACTCAGCTATTGGAAGACTTGTTACAATGGGGAAGAGACTGCGGTGCTAGTTACAGTGACATTAGTGAAGGCAACATTAACACCGGCAGCTCAAACGTGACTTCAGCTGTAGACGTGCCAGTTGCCTTACAACGCAATGATGACTCGTCGGTACTTGCCTTGGCCACTTTTAACCGTCGAGTGGTTGCACTGCAGCGAAAATGCTGCGCACTAGCCTCTGCGCCTATGAACAGCATCGAACCAAGAAGGGAGTCGAGCTCCATTAGCGTAGGAGGAAAAGGCGGGCTTCGCAGGTCACAAAGCATGCCGGACCACAAGGCTCCCGTGACGCCGACTTCGGCTACCAAGCGAGTCCGGCGCGTCAGCTTCAGCGACACGGTGGTCGACCGCGAGTCCATTACCCCTCGACCACCGTCTATGCCTTCCGATGATGCGACAGATGCGGTGCCTAATGGAGCTTGCGCAGGCCTTCCTCCGCGGCCGTTGAATCATGAGGCAGCGAGGAGCCGGCGACCTTCCATCGAAGTTGGAGGCGCCCCACTTCCTTTTTTACCGCCGCCGAAACACACTCAGGTGACGCGGCTTGAAAAGCCTGAGCTGCAGGGCTTTCCACTTTCGATGGCACTCAAGTTTCATTGAAGCCTCTTCATGTGACGTGCATTCCTGCACCATAGACGTCTCACATCTTGCTATTTGTTGTTACGCAGGCGAGCGATTCCTCCTCCTCGGCAGCAGAAGCCCGAAGAGAAGCGGATGCAGCACGCAAAGCTTCGCTCGCTGCCCTCTACAAAACCATCCACACCAACCCTGGTGACAAAGGCAGCTCAGCAGCGGCGCGCCGGCAGGACGTGAAAACGCTGCGAGCAGCGGCCAAGGCCTACCGAGCGCGCCAAAAGCTGGCCGCACGGGATGCCAAGAAATCAAGCGCTTCTTCGTCGTTGCCGTCTTCTTCTTCTGCATCTGCTTCCTCGTCTTCAGCCCGCTCTGGGAGAGCCGACTTGATCGATTCTGTTCAGGGTGATGAATCGTCGGAAGGGGGCGATGAGGTCATTGCCCTGCCGCAATCTCCGTGTCTGGAGGGCATCACGAGGTTAGAAGCGCTGGCCGCAGCGCAGCGATTAGAAGCGGTCCGAAACGGCACTGCTGCTGCTGCTTCAGCAGATGACCTTGCTGATCTCCCATTCCAGCGCGATGATTCGAATAAGATCGACTACTCCGAATCTGTAAGAGGCCGCCCGAAGAATGGCGGCGGAAGCGTGAAACAAAAGTTCCTCCGCGTTCTTGAAGCTTCTTCGCTTGCTAGACTCTTCAACCGGGTACGTTGCATAGAATATGCATGGTAACTGTATAATTTAAATTGTTTGAATAAATTTGTTTTCTCCGTTTTAACTAATGGTCATTTGAAACGTTTGTTGGTGGGTTTTAGGACGAAACGCCGCCCCAGTATTCACTGGCTGACGTTGCCACGGCAAGGCGCAACTCTCAGCAAGCCGCTCAATTACAAGCAGCAGCTGCAGCTGCAGCAGCAGCAAACGAGGAAGGTGCAACAGAGGAAAGCGAGGGTGCTTCAGCAGCGGTCTCTACTTCGTCACGAAACGCGCAAGAATCTCCTGCGCTGTTGAGAGCTGCGTCAGGCGACTTGCATGAATTCCTGGAAGACCGCGCGCTGGGGTCGTTCTTGAGGCCGGTGCTGCAAGCTGGGGTCAAGTCGTCTTCAGCTTTGCTAGCGCTTGACGACGCAGCCCTGGTGGCGATGGACTTCAAACCAGTCCACGTGAAAAAGCTTCGCCGCCCATTAGGCAGCTACTGCGGTGGCGACAGCCCGTTGAAATTGAGTGCAACCACCAGCCCTACTAGCAGGGAAATGAGCCCTGTGGAAGAACCTGCCACCAGCAGTGGTAACAGTGAATTGCTAGTGAAAGAAGTCGAGTCGCCGCCGCGGCCCCGAGCGCTTTCGCCCACGTTTCACGCTACTTCGTCGTCATCGGGTGACGCTGCTGCTTCTGAAGGGCCGTGGCCTCCTCCTGCGCCAACGTCCCGAGAAGAAAAAGAAGGAAGAACTCATGGCAGCAGCGCTTCCTTGTCTCCACCGGCGCTGCCACCTCGTGACCGCATCTCACCTTCCAGTTCATTGAATTTCTCGGCTCAACCACGCTCGCCAGCCCTCCCCGGCGCTACTGCGGAGACGGCAAGTTCCGAGAAACCCACAAGGGGAAAGCAGTTGGTCTTTGAAGAGCCCCTACTAGCCGGGTCAGCCCAGCGCGAGAAAAACAGCAATCATGGCGACGCTACTGCTGGTGCTGGTGCTGATGATGAGTTGTGCCTGTCACCTGTCTCTTTCTCCGAGGACTACGGAGAGGACCAAAGCGGAGTTTGGTCGCCTGCCACCAAGTCACTGACCGCTTCCCTCTCGGTGTCGGCCACAGCAGACGATTCGTTTAGTCGCAACGACTTCATGACGCCGCCAGGGTTGCCCAAGCCTTCGGCCTCGCCCTCCTCCAAGTTGCGCGCGTCTTCGCTTTTCAAGGCTGTGGACCCCCTTCCTGACGCCACCGAGACTGCAACGCCCGTACCAGATGAGAGCGACAATTTTGACGGCAGCAACGGCAGCAGCAGCAGCAGTCGAGCCAGCAGCCGATGCAGCAGCAAGAAGAGCCATAAGAGTACGAAGAGTCACCGTATTTCGCCTCCTGCCATGGCTCCTCCTACTATGGCTCCTCCTACTATGGCGCCACCCTCAACTGCGCCTCCACCTTCTTCATCTGATATGGGGGCACCACCACCTTCTGATGGGACTAATCTCCCAATACCTCCCGACTCACCGCCAAAAACGCCGCCAAAAGCAGCATCTTCTTCCTCTAGCAAACGCCTAGGCTTAGGCTTCAAAAACAACATCAGCACCAACGGAGCAGGAGGCGGTGACGGCAGCAGTGGAAACAGTGGGGACGGCAATGGTGGTGGCGGCAATGGTAACAGTGGGGACAGCGGCAGTGGCGGTGGTGGCCTTCTTCTCGCGGCCAGGGTAGCCACTTTGGCGGCTCGCAGCGCAAGCAAGGCCTCTCCAGCACGAAGGTCGCCGAAAGCCACCGACCGAGCGGGCCATTTAACGCGCGAAGCCGATAAGCTTCGCAAGACAGCTGCCCAGGTACTAGCACACGGGCAATGCAACAACCTTGATTGGTTCCCTTTTATTTGTGCGACCTATAGCGCTTGAGATCAGCGGCACATAACATGCTCGACTTATGTTTATTATTTTTCCATTGCAACCTATCTGCCATTTGCATTACTTTTGTACACGTGTGTTCTATTCATACTTGCATGTGCGTGTCCTTTCCGCTCTTCCTCCTCTTTCTCTCCCTCCCTATCTGTGCTGCTTCTTCTTACGCTCTCTGTCCTATACCTTGTTACCTCACCCAATCCCACAAGGCCGAGGACAAGCCGGCTGCCCTCGAGTCCGCAGTCTCCCTGTATGCACTAGCCGCTGAAGCCAATCCATCCAACAGCGCAGGCGCGCACTACGGTCGCGGGGTGTGCTTGAGGAAACTGGGGCGCCACGCAGAAGCTATCACCTGCTTTCAGGTGCACTTTTTTAGGATGAAGAGTAGATTCCTAGTAGCTCCATGACATCTACATTAGTGAGTTTTCTTCATTCATCTCTCTTTCTCGCTATCGTCTTCATCTTCTCTTCTTCTTTTCTCATGTTTTTACACTAACCCTCTCTGTGCAAAATTAGGCGGCCATCGAGCTGGACCCAAGCGGCTCGATTGTAGGGTCACGGCCAGGCTCCATCTGGGAAAACCTAGCCGCCACTTACCTCCGGCTCAAGCAGCCAATGAAAGCGCGCGACGCCTATGCCGCTGCTCTAGAGCTGGAGCCAGGCAGCGCGGCACTGCTGGACGGCCTCTCAAAAGCCACAGCGAAAGAGAAGAGTTCTGCGTCAGGTGGCAAGAAACCATCAAGAAAAACTGCGCACGTTTGATGACGCAACACACCCGCATTATCAATCCAATATTCAACGAACTAAAAGTTTTACTACGTATGACGTATAAGAAGCCTGTACGTACGAGTGCTTTAGAGACATCTTACAAATAATACAATTAACATTTGGGCCGTTATTGCGTAGGTTTCTCAATGTGTTATCAGCCACATGAAATTGTCAAAGAAATTGCTTCACTTTTACATTGGCATTTTCAATAAAAATAAAAGCAATACAAATCCCGCACAGATTTTAATGGCAAATGATCAAACTATGATAAACCCGGCTAAACTGTGCCGCTTCCTCACCACACAGCCCGGGACAGAAACTTCAGACTACAGGGGCTTGTAAATAAAAGCCAAATTGACCCTGCTTGGGGGTCGCGCCTTTCAGAGATTACACATGGATAACACCTGCAGATAAATTTATGGATGTGAATGTACATCTCAGTCATTCCCCCTTTGGCTGATGATGCGTTTGCTTTTGATGTGCTTGCCACTTTTCATGGGATTGCCGCACACCTTTGTTATTGCCCTTCGGATCATTCAGCCGTTTATTAGCTGGGGGATTATTTTCGCCACCAGTCTCGCTCAGCCCTGCGCTATTCCCACTCTCAGCGCTAATGCTGTTGCTGTCACCTCTGCTGTGTGGAGCTCCAGATGATGAAGGCAAAGGTGGCGTAGAAAGGTCGTGGTGGCTGGGCGCAGACGTCTCATGCGACTTTCCACCATGACCACCGCCATTATTGCCGCCACCACCGCCACGGCCACCACTACCACCACTGGTGCTTCGGCAAGACCAATGGTCGCGCCCTGCCCCCTGACGCTCAAGCCGCAAGGCCCGGAACGACTTGGCTAGTTCCTCCCCTACCCTGTACAAGTGGCCGTCAAAAGGGTCGTCGTACTTCACCTGAAGCAGACACGAAACATGGGTTCATAGTGTACCGTTGTGTATTCTTCGAGTGATGAAGAAGGGATATTTGTTGATTCGTACATTTCGTGCGTTTTGTATCCCCTTGAATAGCGTGGATGGTGCCTGCGCAGTATCCACTTACGACGTACCTCTTCTGCAATTTGTTGCGCGAGAGCGTGGTCGCCGGAGCGGTGCACTGCGGTGAGCATGGAATCAAGGGGGGCATCCCAGTTGTAGGAAGCGGCTAAAGATGGTGGGAAATTGAGCCATAGGTAGTCTTTTAAAGTAGCTTCCCAGTCGCTGAGAAGACCCACGAACCGAAATTGCTGATAGTATATCAGGAAAGGCGACCGAGAGGAAAAAAGAAAGAGAGAAGGTGAGGGAAGGAGCAACACCAGAGCCAAAAGAGGTTCTGTAAAGAGGGCGTCTGAAAATATGCAAAATAAACCAATAATTTATAAGGAAAGGGTAGGCGAAGTACAAAGCAAAAGATATCGAGGTGCAAGAGCAAGATGAAAAGAAAAAAACGACACCGCTCATAAAATACAGTGCTGGAAGAACTTATGCTCGAAAAATTGCAGGCACCTTAAGCCTTTCAGCTGCCTTTTCAGTCGCTGCCATCGTCAAAGGAGGAGACTTGGCGGACGAATAGCAGTTGAGCCCCAGCAAGGTTTTCACGACGCATCCCTGTAGGCCGGTGTGCGACAGGTACACTTGAGCGGTTGCCGTACAGCTTGACCATGGTTTGGTTTTGCCGGTGCGCGGATGCTTGTCGCGAGGTTTGCCTGTGTATTGTTGTTGTTGCGGTTGCATGTTGCTAATATATGAGCAAGTTTGCAGCTTCATTCGTTGGCAATCGTAGCAACGCTCTCATAAGGGACCAGATTGCCAATAAATTCTCATATTAAAGGACGGGACAGCAATATCAATATTGATGCCTGCAACAATACCACAAAGCTGCTGGCGACCATAGACCTATTGCTTAATCAGGTTCACTCACCACAGATGGGCGACGCGGCCACAAGGTCTTTCACCAGTTTGTCCCACAAAGGAGCCTGTTTATAATTGCAAGGAAGATAAAAAATAATAACACCTTAGATAGAAGACAGGGCGTCGTGTGGTTGCCAACACTCAAAGGCTGGATTTCTTTTCAAGTTCTCGTCTGCTTCCCATATGCTCAACTATAGTAGACTATACCTCCATGCCCTCGTGGTGCGAGGGCCAGTCCAAAAAGCTCGAAACCGCCCGGCTCTTGGGTTGCCGCAACAGCATCACTGCTTTGTGAGCGTCCAAATGAGGTGGGAAGTGAAAATGCCCGATGCCCGTTTGCACGTTGTGGCATGCAGCCATGAATGAAGGAGGCACCTGGATAGTAGTGGTATTGATGGTACAGACAAGCGGGAAAAGGCAAGAGAGGAAATTATTAGAAAACCGTATTCTGTAAACTTCTTTCAACTGTTAAGAACAAACACTTCGAAAACACGGCGCATAAAAACAGTACGATTACAGTTGTTGTTTTTATGTGGACATACCTCTCCGATCACCAGCTTAGTCAGCCAGTCGTTGCAAAACCCGCTGAAATGATTGCTGGTGACTGAATCCAGCTTTATATTCGGAGGGCGATTAAAACAAAAATATGCGAGAAGATGAAACACGCGGTACTGGCGAGTTAGAAGAAAGGCTTCATATTCTCTTTCAAGCGCTTTCTCTCACCTTGGGGTTCGTGGGGCGGTTTCGCATGGCCGTAAAAGTAGGAGGGTCACACGCTTGCAAGATGGCCAGCCCAAACGAACTCCCTGCAGGGTAAAACGTAAAATCGATGTCGTTGCCCGAGAGGTCAATGTGCAAATCAAGGTGCGTACGCCACATTGTATTCAAGGTCACGATAATAAGAACAAAGCTAGGACCTAATGCTAAAAAGTGAAAATATGCTAACCGCTTTTAGGAGTGTGAATCCAATACACGCCGAAAGATCGAAGTGCATCGTTCGTTAAGCGACGATTAGCAGTGTTGTTGCTACTTATGTAAGGCCAGGATGCAGAAGCGTGTAGCAGATCTATCTGGGCAAGGTTCATATCTGTGAATGTGTCATTGGCAATGTCCGTTGCAACGCTCCAATGGATACTCGAGCTCGCCGAGAGAGAGACACTTCCCCAGGCGGCAACTAATGTAAGCCCAAAATATAATTTCATTTAAGCAGAGCGCGCTACAAATTGGACGCTACACTTTAATCCCTCAGAATATGTAGCTTGTCTTCTATCGAGGCGCTACTGCACTTGATGCATTTCATGAACAAGTACACATCTGAAATAGTCCTATAATGCACAACAAGCACTACTACTTCGACACCGACCTACTCATTCTAGAACCAGCGCTAAAACAGTTTAGCTGAACCGTTTGACTTCATAGTAAAGATACGCATACTCCTAGGGTTAAGAAATCAATCGTCCCCGCGGAAAACTAGGTGTTAATGTGTGCAAGATTTGGCCATTGTTGAAGCAGAAAGAACTGAGGAAACGAGAGGAAGGAACTTCGTAGGCATCCATACCACACTGCAGCGGCGTGCGCGCCGCCACGCCACGATCAACGTAGTTGATTTCAATGACGTGGCAAGGTGTCAGAACATGGTTGATGTCAGTGACGTGACAACGTGTCAGAACAGAACAAGCACGCAAGGGTTTTTTGTGTCTGTGATGTGACGGACGGACGGACGGACATTTTTCAGTGAGAGCAGTTTTGAGATGCAGGTACTAAACATCAAACTACGTTGATCTATTAGAGAGGACTATTTCAGTATTTCAGTACAGCCAGTTGCGGGTGATAAGAAAGCAGGAAAACGGCCGACTCCCTCGTTTCTTAGGCCGTTTCTTGGATTCCCGCTTGAGCCCCCCCTCGGTTTCTTAGGAGACCGGCTGACTGGCAGCACAGAAGGGTCCTCGTTTCTAGAAGCCGTAGCCAATGCACCTCAGTTTCTTTTAAAAATCATTAAATTTTACACCTCAAATTCTTCACGTGAGTGTTTCTTTTCACCCGCAACTGGCTGTACAGAGACCGCACCTATTTGTCTCCTGAATTCGGGTACATCGACGTCATATGCCACTACATAAGAACCCCTATAGCCGTGATATTTCTTCTTGTGACCCTTTGGGCTGGCCTGATTGTATGCTTTAAGACGAGAGTGGACTTTGGGTGTTCTTTTATAAGGGAAAATTCCCAGAATTACTGTCACCATTCAACGTTCAATGCTGATTATGCCGGAGACAAAATATTTAAATATTTCAAAATCCTCGCATATTTCAATGATTTTGCCTACGCACTGGTATAATTCCATGCAAATCATAATTTGTTGTCATCGATTTCGCGAGAGTTTTAGCATACATTAGGCTCGTGGTTTGACCCATTGCGAATGCATGGTTTATTTCTTACTTTCAGTGTACAATACTGAATGGTCCAGGGAGGTGGGTGGTTTCTTGCGAAATGGTAGAGTAGAACAGCATGCAGCCCAACCAAAAGCATCGTAAAGCGGCCATTCGTTTTGCTCAACCTCACGTGCTGTCTTTTCATCAAAATATGTATCGCACGATGCGTGCGATCCGGAGTTTTGGTTTAAACTTGCCGATGATTCTTGCATTGTATTATTGATGGTAACCAAATCATCTGCTTGAAGGATAAAGCTATTCAAACAACGCGTGGCCTCTTCTTCAATATTTGAGTCGGCGATGATGAAGCAATCCACATCGCTTATATTGGAATAAGAATGCGCGAACATTGCAGTCATCATGCCCTGTACACCTTGGTGCCGAACCCACTTTCGAAAGCGTAAGACGTCTTCTGATGTGTTGAATGGTGCCATTATCCCGTAAAGAGGTTCAGTTTCCCTTTGACCCAAGTAACGCACCATTCGTTTCCTAAATCCACCCTTACCTTGGCTTCCAAAAGCCCAAAGTGACACAAGGTGGTCACAAGGTTCGCGAACAGCTCCGATGGTGAAGCCAACACTTTGACCAACGCTTTGTCTTTCGGTTTCGACTCTAAACTCTTTCCCGGGTAACTTGGATAGTGTGTTTTCAAACAGTTGTGTGACAAAAGTACCTGCAGCCTTTGGATTATGATTGAAGACTAATGCATTACGGCCATAGTGTGCGTCGGGTCCCATATTTGCACTGCGCAAACGCAATTGAGGATATTTTTGATTACGCTCCACTTCGATGTATGGACTCAAGTACTTCTCCCAAGGATGTGTTCGATTTGAAGCTATTGTTGCACGTGCGATATCAAAGAGTACAAGAACTAGGACAATTCTGATGTTTAAAGTTATCCCAAGCATCCTTCACAGAATCATCTTGGAAATACATTAAGCTACTACTCCTCGCTTTATTGATTGAGAATGTGTTCGACGTATCGACAATCGCAAATTGGTGGTCAAATTATAAAAGTTATAACTATTCTCGACGAGACCACTTGACGATTCACCTGCTTTCTTGTAGTGAAATTCGTATAATTCCAGCTTTCGCTATAGTGCTTGTTTGATTATCATCTGGGCTATTAACAACCATTCAGTAATTTGAATAAATCATATAATGACGTTTATTACAATGATGTGTGCATATGGGCGCAACATACCAGATCAAAGATGCATCCAGACCTCTGGATTAATGGGAAATGGTCCTTTGAATCATTATTTTATTCATCAATTTATAAAATGTTAATTATCTATTTCATATGTTGCAGTTGCAGTCAGTCTTGCAGTCATGAGCTTCTCTCGTCGTGGCACAACTTCATGGTATCTATAAGGCGACAGCATCATAGACTTGTTCGTCGAAACACATGTTGAGGTCGACCTCGATCGCGCTTGCAAATGATCTCATTGAGCACTAGCTCGTGTTCTTTTCTTCTAACTAATTCCAATTTGGTAAGCAACATATAGGTCATATACTTCACACTTCTTGATTAGGCGTTTTGGCACTGAAAGAAGGAGACGACTCCCGATATTTTTTTAATATTTAAAACAGAAACTTCCATCGATTCCTACTCTACATTCATTCGTTATTGGTCTTGCCTCATTCATAGTTTGATTCTGCACATATTTTGGTGACGTACTTACGATGATAACAAGTTCATAATATCTTGAATTGACCGCTAGAGAAGCTACTGCTTCTTAACAGGTGAGTGCAGTGCACTCAACTTAGAAGTAACGGCCAATCGCATTTAAATTTCTGACACAGGCATAAAAAGCAAAGCTGCTCAAAGTAAGAAGCTAATTAGGCAAACATTCCGGCATTAGAAGGCTAACAGCAGGGAGATATATAAAGCAAAGCAGCTCAAAGTAAGAAGCTGATTAGGCACACATGCCAGAGTGGCCATGGAAGTGATGATAGCGGTCTAAATTTATGTTTGTCACTTCCGGGTGAAAAAGATTCCAGTACGATAGTTTCTGAGCACCACATATATTTAGCATACAATGGGGCACAAAGCCATGACATTCGAGAAAGGTGCCAAGGCCAGGCACCCACATAGAATACGGGGGTGGGGGCGTAGGGGAGGTTCCTGGCGCGGCGTGCCCGAGAGACTGAACAACGGCGTGCTCTCTTCAATGCAGAAACAGACGCAGAAACGACTTAAGTCCGGTTTCAAAATTATTTCATGAACAGTTTCAACTTTAGAGGGGGGTGGAAGTATTATGCTTCCTGCCCTCTAATCACTATCCTCCTTTCGATTTTTACTTGCGCGAAACGCATGCGCGTACACTTCTGCCCGCAGCATTGGCTTCTGTGTCATTTGGGTTTGTATTAGTTCGAGTTCGAGTTCGGCCAAGTACTCGATGAACGACGTGAACTAAATATTGAAAAATATCGCCCTGCACAGTGGGTGATACAGTACAGTACAATAATAAGGATGTACAGTACGTACTGTACTGAAGATTGAAGGGCTTTTTTTTAATTTATAAATAAAGATGTACTCCGCTAGGAGTATTTGGGTCATTTGAGTGTCGTATTTCTTTCGGAGCTGGAAATGCGTGCAGCGGAGGAATTCTGAGTTCTCCAAATGGCCAGACACGATTGATTCCACCATAACTCCGGAGATGGAGAGGCAATATCAGACGCGCTTGGTGCATTACTAGGGTCGTAGTGAAGTCCTATATGGACTGCACACCGTGAAAGTAGTAAGAGTTGAAAGCTTCGCGAGTTCGTGTAGCCTACGAAGAGTTCGAAACGAAGAACTCTTCTTGAGAGCATCGCGGACGCTACGAGTCACTAAGTAGAAATGAAATTTTGCATTAGAGTTGAGGGCTTCGCAAAGTTCGCGTAGGCCTCGGAGCGTTTGAGACGAAAGCTTCGCAACCACGAATTTCACACTCATCCGACTTGAGAGCTTCGCAAAGTTCGCGTAGACCTCGCAGCGTTTGAGACGAAAGCTTTGCAATCACGAACTTCACACTTGTGAAATTTAGAGTTGAGAGCTTCGCATGGATCACGTAACCTCGAAGTGTTTCGAACCGCACACTGTGAAATTTCTTATTAGAGTTGAGAGCTTTGCAAAGTTCGCGTACGCCTCGGAGCGTTTGAGACGAATGCTTCGCAACCACGAATTTCACACTCATTAGAGTTGAGGCTTCGCAAAGTTCGCGTAGACCTCGAAGCGTTTGAGTCGAAAGCTTTGCAACCTTCTCTTTAGCTTCGCAAAGTTAGCGTACGCTTCGGAGCGTTTGAGACGAATGCTTCGCAATCACGAATTTCACACTTATTAGAGTTGAGAGCTTCGCAAAGTTCGTGTAGACCTCGAAGCATTTCAGATGAAAGCTTCGTAATCTTCTCTTTAGCTTCGCAAAGTTTGCGTAGAACTCGAAGCGCTTGGGACGAAAGCTTCGCAACCTTCGTACAAACTCTTTGGAATATTCAATCTCTTGGCGACAAAAAAAATCCTACGAATCCAAATTCTGAAGACAAATTCTGAAGATCAGAATTGCTGACGGACGGACGTACAATTAAATCTTGTACGTAGAGAGTCCTCCTACTAGTACGGAGCTGAAGCTCCTAGAGGATATAAAAAAAAAAAAGTTAGCTCAAGCTAGGTGGCGTACCAACCGATAGAGAATACTTTAGAAGCGCAACCAGGATGGCGAAATGTGCTCAATTGCTAGTGGCTATTTCCCTTCTTGCAAACGCCACGGCTTTCGTATCCCCGCTGAGACCTCATGGTGCATTAATTTCACGGCGACGGAGCTGGGTAAGCTCTCCTCTTGCTAGCGACAGCAGCGGCGTCACGGAAGGAGCTCCCTCTGAGGAAGATGAAGACGGCGGCACGCTGAGTCTGGATGACTCCAGGCTGTACCAGGTTGAACTGCCTGCGGCTACTGGCATTCAATGGGGCAGTGATCTTCAGCTCAGGTGCGACTGTCCTCTTTGCCTCCTGACTAGGACATGACCCGATTAACTGGCCTAGCTTTTTGCAGTCTACTAGCTGCATGGTATCTTTTCAACAGCAGCCTTCTTTTCAACCAAGCACTGTTTTTCCACTGTGCGATACCACTTCAGGTGGGTACGGGTGCTCGGCTTTGAAGACGCAAGTGCTGCGCCGTCGCGAGGCGTGTCACCAGGCGACCAGCTCGTGAGCGTAGGCGGCGAGTCTGTCGTAGACGAAAGCTTGAGTGACGCAATGATGCGGTTTGGCGCCGCACGCAAAGAAGTTGGCAGCGGTGGTGATTTAAGCCTAGTGCTCTTTCGTGGGAGCGCAGAAGAACTTCAAGACATGATCACTGCAGCCGCTGCCAAAGCGGGAAAAGACATTGGCCCGATGCGCCAGACAACAAGCACAGGTTCAAAAAGTATTACTGTGACTGTCACTGACGAATCGAAAGGTGGAAAAGTAACGAAACTGACGTGCGAGCCAGGCACAAACCTCCGCGACTTGTTGCTCGCGAATGCCATCAACCCGTACCGCAACATTGCGAGGTTCAGCAACTGCAGCGGCAAACAGTTGTGTGGAACCTGCATCGTTGACGTCACCAAGGGCCTTGTGGAGTGTACTTCAGTAAAAGGGCTGGACGAAGCGTCAACGCTCAGGTCCAACCCAGACACGTACCGGCTGAGCTGCGTAACGGACGTGTACGGAGACGTTGACGTGACAGTTGGCTGCAAAGTTGGCGCAGAACAATGGACCCGCTGATTCATGTGATGTGTGCTGCGTGTGTGGGATTTACTTCGGTTTGAAGCCATTGAAATGGAGAAGTAGACGTAATTGATTTTCTACTTGATAGTTATAGTCCCTGGCTAATTTATTCCCGTGTCCCGCAACGCGATATGCGCCTGTGTGCGGCATGAGCACGAATTTCTTTGTAGAGCCAGAGCCCGCTTTTGAGTAATTCTATAACCTAGATAGCCTCGTGGCTCTAACACATTCGACCTCCGAGCTCCTTGTTGGGTGGCGGATTAGCCGTGGGAAGTGAATGAGTTATATCTTCAACCTCCTTCCCACATGCCCACATACATCTTGCATTCCGGAAAACAGAGAGGCAGGGACTTAAAAAGTATACTCTTCTTTTTAGTTTGAACTCTATATTAAATTTAATCATACTGAGCCACCTCATAAGCGCTGGACTTCAGAACCCCGCATACTGGTGCTTGCTGGAAAATTGAACTAAACAAAAAGCACAGCGCATTCGAATGCACCCGTTTCAGAAGACTGCCACCAGATGTGGATGGTGTGTCGGCGCAATGCTCAGTGGATTACTTGCTCTGAGAGCTTGTGCGCCACTGTGCAATGCGCGTCATGTACCCAACCAACTAACGACCATCAACGGCCATGGTCCAAGCTTCGCGTCTGTAAATGTTGTGCTCCTTGCTCATAATACATTGACTGTCCTACGTGTCCTTGAGGTTCTCCTTCAAGTAGTCTTTGATACTCTCTACATTCCAACCAGTGATGGAAATAACCTCCTTTTCAACATCGTCCTCATCCATCATGACTAACCGCGGCTTTTGGCCACTGGGGTACGCCACCTGAAGGTTTGGAAATGCGTCGGCGTGCTCCGCGATGAATTCTTTCACCAGCGGGTACGCCTTTAACTTTCATTGGCACACGTCCAGCCGCGCGTGGCCGAAGCTGGCAGTCGATGCTGCGGGGGAATGGCAGCAAGCACGGCAGTCCTCTTCGAAATTAGCAGCTAGAGTTGAGACTGCTCCCAGGCGATCGCAAGTAGTGCATGCCAAGTTGTCGCTAAAGCCTAGGCCAAGACATTTACTTGCGTCAACATCAGCTGCCACGGGAGCGAGCAGAGCAAGGAAAGCCAACGCCCGCATGGTACTTCGACTAAAACTAGTCTGTATAGCAATTCTGAAGCGCGGTATAAATGAGCCCAGGACGAAGAGACCTTCGTTGCTTGCTTCGAAGATAAGAGACGAGGAGTCTTCGTGTTTTTTGGCTTTGGTGTTCCGGCAAAAGAGCTCCAGATGATGGACAGCTCACTGAAATATACTTACAGGGTAGACCTGATGAAATTCAGAACAACACAAGATTATCAGAAATTCTCATCAAGGCAACTGGCGGACGGCACCGACGTTGTTGGCACGCTAGCTAGAACTTGTTGGCGTCGATGTCCTTGTTCCGCGTGACCCTAAAACGGGCGGCACCCCTCGGCTTGGTGGCCTTGTCAGCGCACAATAACTCAAATGCTGCGCAGGCTGCTGGCGACGACAAGGGCAGCAACCTACCTGATTTACCTGATTTGGGCAAGATCACCGAAAGCATAAAAAATTTCGACATTTCCTCGGTCAACTTCGACACTGCGATTCCTATCGCTTCGACGACATCGTTTGGCTGCCTAAGCGGCTACGCATGTGGCACTGTGGTATGAGCCTAAAGTTCTCTGGTGCATGTAAACCATTGCGACCCTACCATCACCTTCCTATCCTCTACTCTGTGAGCTTCCTTACACGTCACGCCGCATTTGACCAACAGGTGAAACAAGGTTTTCGGTTAATGACCGGTCTGTTCGGCGGGCTTTTCATTTTATCTCAAATAGCGCATCACAAAGGCTACGTGAGCGTCAATATGGACAAGGTTTGTTGGTTGCTCAACTTTGTAATGCCATTGTGCTGGATCGCATAATCGAGCAAAATTGGTACTGTTTCAGAAGTAATGCTCCCACACACCCTTCTCATTTTCCGCATGAAAGAACTCTTCGTTTGCGGGCCAATTTGTTGACAGGTGGAGGCTGACGTCATGTCGTTCTTGGACACTAACATGGACGGGAAACTCGACCAAAGCGATTTGCAAGACTGGGCGAAGAACGCAGTTGACGTCCTCGTCACGGACACAAAACTATCTGCAGGTTAGGTTATTTGTTTTCTTTGTACAGCCTTGCTGCTTTCTGCTACACCAGTTTCGTACGTCACGATAGAAAGAACTCCAAATGTGTGTAACATGCGATTGCTGACTTTCGGCCGAACACGTGCCCTGTATGTTTCCAGGATCCTTTGGTGCTGGTTTCTTGATGGGCCTTCGAAGGTAGCCATTTAAGCCTCCGTGGCTGTCTCCAGCACGCCCCTCACTCGGCGTTGATTGTTTACTTGGAACACTCAAAAAGCGTTCCCACTAGAAGGGCCATTCGTCGTCTTGGAATGGCGTGTTTGGTGTCTCGTGTAAAAATAAGAAAAGAGGGATTAAAATATAACATTTAAAAAAGAAAGAAAAGAAATGCCCTTCTAGCTCTTTTTGGTTTTGGATCTATCGCTAATCGGCCTATCGCAATCCAATAAACTTTTTCCACGGCAATATCAAATGATATATCATATAATTGAAATCGAAATTAATAGCAACCCACCAAAGGAAAAGGGATTATAAAATTAGAGGAGGGAACTATTCAAGGGGTTAAGAGTCAAGAGAAGCAGGCAGGCCAAAGGAAGTCGAATTCGAAGTAGAAGGGCAGAGAAGGAGAATAAGGGCGGGATAGTGATGAAGAAAAGCGGTTGCTGTATTTCGGCCTGGCGTGGATGTATCTCAATGTCAAAGCGAAGGCTGGTTAACGACCAAATACCTAGGAGCCGCCTCAGTGGATTCCCATATCCAGCGCCCACTCGCGAGCTTTTCCTGCTCACAACTCCACTCCGCAGAGTAGTTTTGTAATATCCAGTTTGGCGTTGTGCATGCGCATTGAAGGCGTTACCATTGAGACACGCGCGTGTTTGCAAGAGCCACACGTGCTGCGGTGATTCTTCTTACTTCTTCTGCATCATGATGTGAGATGGCACCATCAGTGCCGGCTGAAGAAGGAGAACAACGGTGCCCACACAAGAGAGAAACATGAACAAATCGAGGACAAGTTAGCAGAGCTCATGATTGTAAATATATATTTTAAAAAAAAGGCACAAAGAGGAACATATACAAAGACAGGAGTGAAGGTTGGCGACAAAGAAATGCCTACAATTAATCAATTGCAATGTCTACCTTGGGCTTGGGTGCTGCCGCTGGAGCAGAAGAAGCAGCAACCGCTTTTGGGGTCGCAGTGGCAAGAGGCTTGCCTTCCTCGGGCGCAGAGGGTGGTGGAGCAGGTGGTGGCGGCGGGGGCAGCACAGCCGCCACCTTGGCGGCAGTCCCCAAGTCTGGGAACGACTCGGCGTATTGGCCCATGTTCAGGCCGCCTTGACCTTTCTTGTTGCTCGTGCTGCTGCCGGTGGCTGCAGCCTGTTGTGGTGGAGGTTGGCGGCGTTGCTCATGCTTAGCTGCCTGCTGCTGCTTTCCTTTCGCCGGCTGTAGCTGCTGCGGCTGCTGGAATTGAGGCGGCATTCCTGGAGCGGACATCCCCGGAGGAGGAAGAGGATAGCCCATGCCGGGAGGAGGCGGAGGATAGCCCATGCCGGGAGGAGGAAGAGGGTAGCCCATGGGCGGCAATCCACCCGCTGGGGGGTAATTCATCGGCATGGCCATCGGTGGCAGACCACCCGCAGAAGAGGGGTATGGCGGCATGCCCATCGGTGGCATTCCTGGCCCCGCTGCGCTGCCTCCTCCTTGATTGCTTCCTCCAGCAAACCCAAACCCAGGAGGAGGCAGAGGAGAAGGCCCTCGTGAAGGCATTAGCGGCGGGCCAGGTGGGAGTGGAGGCCGGGAAAAAGAAGGGGCTGAGTTGGTGGTTGAAGTAGCAAGGCTGCCTCCTCCGCCTCCAGCGCCCAGCATGGCCAACAACTCGGCCAGCGGGTCTGCCGCGGCTACCTCCTCTGTAATAGTGGCAGCAGAAGCACTCTCTGGGCCTTCTTGTGCACCGCCGCAACCGCTCTGGCTTGCCTTCTTCTTCTCCATCTTGTTGCTGTCCTTTTTCGCCGCTGCCTTGTTGGTGTCGGCCTCACTATCAGTTGTGTTAGCAGTGGTTGCTGCTCCTACCAGTCCCGGTGTTGAAGCAGCCACTGGCGTTGGGCCCTTAGAGACACTGCCTACTGCGCTTCCAATAGCAATTACCCCACCGCGGCCGCGGCCCCGAGCGGCAAAGCCGATGCTGCCGTCGGAAGGAGGCCGCGCCGCTTCACGATAGGCTGCGCCTTTGCGCGATACAGAGGAGGGTGCAGCTGCTGCTGCTGCTGCTGCTGCTGGCGGGGGCGCCGCCGGGCTAGTGATTGCTGCGGCGGTGTCCTTAGTGCTTGCCTCTGCTTCTCCTGCCGCAGCAGCAGCGGCAGTGCCGGTAGTGTTGGCAGTGGCAGTATCCGAAGAAGTCGAAGAAGGCGCAGAATTGAAGAGTGCTGACACGGCAGGGCTACTG
>Ga0307931_1001031_pt1 | contig 18325 bp, 21 predicted proteins | sample OrgLakmetageno47_FD_201816 | JGI IMG/M metagenome (GOLD analysis project Ga0307931, IMG submission 201816) | Saline water microbial communities from Organic Lake, Antarctica - #47 | ecosystem: Environmental > Aquatic > Non-marine Saline and Alkaline > Saline | place: Antarctica: Organic Lake... | reverse complement strand
GCCAGGAGCTATGCTAGGTATGTGCGCTGTAGGATTGTTCTGATCACTTTGCCAGCGCGACTTACTGGGCAGCACCAACACTTGAGCACAATATCGATATAGTGGATGTCTCATGTAGTGTAATTCAAGTTGTTGTCACTGTCACTATCTTTGTGCACTAATGGCTTATTCAATCATGTGCCTTCCTTTGATTGTTGGGCCATAGGCGAAGACAACTGGGTAGGCCGAGCCAACGCGGCTGTGGATGCTCACATTGAGCAGCTGCACGAGCGCAAAGGAGTGCTCAGGTAAGCTCTACGATAATACTCTTCCTCATTCCTCGTGTGTTCGCATTTGTGCGCGTAGACGTTTGCTTTTTTTATCTTCTTCTTTTTTAAAAATGTGCAAAGCCGCAAATTCCTATGCAAGTTTCATGCTAACAATACAAAGGCGCTGATGTGGTGGCGATTCTTTTTCACTGTATTAGAACCTCGGGCCTGTATGGGCGACAGTCGGGCTTGGCACTACAGGGGGACGGCGCCACGGGCCGCTTTGATATGGGGGGAATGGTAAGGAGTAAGAAGAAGAAATACCAGTAGGTTCACGAACCGACTCTGTCACTTGCCTTTCCATTCTTATTGTTTAGCCCTTCGTGTTTGCGCGCATGCATGATACAATCTTGGCAACGCGGTAAAATTTTCTGATCCTCCTCTCTCTCCTTCTCCCTTGAAAACCAAGCTTGGCTGGGAAGCCCCCCACTGCGACCCTTTTCGGGAAGTGTTGGCGCACCGCAACCTGGCCCCCGCGTTGCACACGCTTTTGGGCCCCGGCTACCGCCTAGACCACTCCCCACTGCTGATTGCGATGACCAAAGGGTCGGAAGGCCACACTTTGCATGGCGGCGCCGTAACGGAGAGCGGTAGGATACGCACATGTTCACATGGAGAGAGCTGGAAAAGTAGTGGCAGTATGTAATTCTGACATAACTCTGGTTATACATGCTCTTCGTCACAGATAATTGTGCTGTTTTCTCGCTCTATCACTCCCTAACACCTTTTCACTGCTCTTTATATCTCTACTCACGATTTCCAAGGCGAGCCAGCTTGGCCACTGGCGTACAGTTTTCGGCATGGCCACATGCGCAACCAACTCTTGTCCGTAGCTGTGAATTTGTCCGATGCGCCAGAGGGGGCGGGCGGCTTCTGTGCGGTGAGCGATGTCTATACATGAAGAAGAAAAAAAGCTCCGAATACATTTATTTCTATTCCATTTGTTTTCTTTTTTTGGCGTTACTTTCTGGCGTCTTCCTTTTGTTTTTTTTTGTTTGCCTCGACATTTCGTATACTTGAGCACCATCTCTGATTTTTTCCCTCTTGGATGGATTCTCACAGGTCCCGGGGAGCCATAAGTCCAATTTTCCGGTGCCACCCGAGCTCGCTGATCTCAATGATAGCAGCCTTGCAGACCTGGTAATTCTATATCCATAATCCTTCATCGTAAAGACAAGTCTGAATTCCCTTCTTCTACATTCTGCCTGCACTTCTTATCTTTTTTTGAAGTGATCCTACGCGCTGACAGATTGTTTTTGGTATATTTTCCACATTTACTGCTTTACTGCGGACGACAAAAAAACTATGCCTGACACCCACTACATTTTTATCACAGGTGCGCCAGCCGGTGCTGAAAGCGGGCGATGTTCTGTTGTTCAGTGAAGCGACTCTGCATGGGACCTTACCCTGGACTGCCGATTTCATGCGCCGAACGGTAACAAGATACTGCTTTTTTTTTTTCCAGCGAACTGGGCAAAATCAGTGCTTTTGACAGGAATACGAGTGAAAAATCGATGTCATCTTTCTTTAGACGAGTGAGCACATTATCGTACATCTTCGTGAAACTTGAATTGTTCTTTGGGTGCTCATTGACCCTTGCTCTCTCGGCTTCTCCCTCGGATTTTACAGGTGGTGTATCGTTTTGCGCCTGCGGGCTCAGCCTACGGCCGCGGCTACCTCGCTCAAATGGACCAATCACAGCAACACGTAGAAGCGGACGACGAGGTTGACTGCGGCGGCGGCGGCGCGGTGGCGTGGCCTGAAGCAACCGTGAAAGGGATGACGCCAGCACAGCGGTATGCCAATAAAGAGAATAGAGAGAAAAAGATAAGAAAGAAAAAAGACAGAGAAAAGAGGGGACCCGTAGAACGAGGAAGATCAAAAAAGAAAAGATTAATGAAAATTTAGGAGGAATTGATGGTATCATTTACCATATCCGCCATCTCAATTAAACCCACCGCGTGTATACTGCGCCCCTCGTATTCATCAGCCGCATCTTTACGTCTTGGTTTCGTTTTTGCTCTTGATTTCAGGGCGGTGCTTCTACCCCCATACCACCCACGCATGAACCGCCCTCATTTGGACGAACACGGCAACCGGGTCCTCGCCAAGCCGCGCGAAGCGTTCAAAGTAGAGTTCGACGAGCGGGTGTTTGGCACGCGCTACTTTTGAAAGCTCGTGAGTTGAGTTGCCAGTTCAAACGCGCGCGTTTACCCTATTCCCCTCGGCGTTTTGATAGCATCAGTGCGAGAGCTACTCATAAAGACTGCTTCGAATTGCCCTCCTTACAGAGGGATCGGCGTAATGCGGGTGCCACGGCGGTAGTATGGATCTATATCAACCACTACCAACCCATTGTACCATTAAACAACACCACAATTTCCATTAAAACACCAATAGATCATATAGGAAGGCAGGTAGATTTCAGTAGTGGTGTAGATAATGGAATATGTAATGGTAGATAAGTTTGGTCCGCCGTGGCATTTCGTGAATTGAAATGGAAAACAGAAAATTTCTGGCCACCACGCTTCGACTGCGCATATATTATTATTACGTAGGTCGAAGTCTCGAGATCCGCAGGGCCCATTCAAGTGAGGTAAACTTCTGCCTGCGGCATCTAATTCTGTGCCTTTTGGGTTTGCATTAGTTTGAGTTTGAGTGTAGTATTCAGATGTCCGACTCACCGCGATAAGTTCTAACTTAGCGGACCAGAGGTTTGGAAGCTAGAGGAGCGAATGGATAGTTCTAGCTACCCGCAGAGAAGAGGCTACTCGGCGGGAAAGGGAAAACGAGGCTTCTCATCTCTTTTCCATGATTATAAACAAGAAGAACAACAAGCGCAGCTAGGGTACGAATTACGCCGTAAATTGCGCGTGCAAGTAATTTCACCAATTAGACGTAAGCGCAAATTACGTCACAAGAACCCGAATCCGCTCATATTCTAGTGCTTTAGTGACGTCACCGTAGAACCCCCGAATCTGCCAGGTGTAACTCATCCGCGCAACCACTTTGAATATTCTACTTAGAAGGAAGCCGATTGAGGCAAGGCCACGCCCGGCGCACAAGCAGAAAGGCAGAGTTAGCTACGGTAGTGAAGTGGGAAGTAGGGCCCCTGAAACGCAGGCATATTCTCTTTGGCTCTCTGCGCCTTTCCGGAGTACTCGCAACTCTCTCGCTACGGGTGGTCAAAGATAATCAATGCTTCAGCCATCGCAGCCAGCCCAGGTTTTAAACGGCCGTGCCTCCTCGATGCCCTTTTTTTTGTTGCTCCAACGTCACCACCACACCACCCGATGACCCGGATATTACGAACAGTACTCTGCCAATCAGCGATCGGCAGGAGAAGAATTTTGTTGGTCGTCCTTCCTTCTGCTTTCTCATCATCATCATCATCAGACGAGTGCCCACATTGCACTGCTGCGCAGCTAGCTAGCTAGTTAGACAACAACCTACTACTCTTCCCTGTATCCTTAGTATCAGGCCCGATTCATTCGTGATTTCTCAAGGCACTATTTAAAATAGACGATACATGCCACCCCTTGCCACACCTTGAGATATGATACCTCAGATCATGGCATCTGGCCACTCTGACCTCCCCGTATCTGAGCGTCATTCGCTGCCCGTATTCTCCAGTTGCGCGTCATCTCCGTCCGTGCCTCTACATCCTGCGGCCCGTCTTGGCAATGGTAACGAATTCTACGCTACTGGAAATACTCACGAAACGAACGCAGTGGCATCTACCACTGCCCAAATGAAATCGACCACGGGCACGCCTAAGGTTCCGTCACACCAACGAGCTCCGTATGAAATATCACGCGGCGGTGGCAGCGCCCGAGCTTGCCATGGATGCCGGCAAATCAAAGGAAAATGCGATGGGAATGGTGTATCGTGTTGTCGCCGCTGTTTGCGGCTCAACTTAACATGCAAATATCCGGAGCAGCGTGCAGTGCAAGAGACGCGAGGAGGCCCGCGGAAGGCGAAGCGAAAGGCTGTCGAGTTGCCCTCAAACCCACCGTCTGAACAACTAGGATCATCAACGTCATCATATCTTCACTCTTCGAACAGTAGTGCCCTGGAGGAAACTTCCTTATCGCTCTCTCATCAACGTGATTATGATTCGAATACTCGTGGTTTAGACACTCTCGACAGCAACCAGAACCAAATTTCGTGGGTAGATTTTCTTCGTCGACCTGAAATGGCAACGTGTATTCGAAGTGAAGGTTGGATTGATCAATTGCGCACTTTGCTATTGTTTGCGTTGCGGAATGACGACACCACGCAACTTGGCTATGTTCTAGTTATGGCCGGCCCCTCAGGACTGACTTTACGGGACTTAATTCATTCTCCAGCCGAACAAACTCATGCAATACAACTCATGTTTGGTGGTACTCGTGCGCCATCGCCACTCCTCAACAATGGTGCACAATATGCGCCAATGATTCATGAGCTGAACGATGCCTCCCTGGAACAGAGCTGCGGGCCTTTGCCTTCTTGTCTTGAATGGATCCGAGGCGCACATAATTGTGCTATGTTACTGAGGTGCACGTCTGGCGATGGCACTACAAACTTTTTCGTGAACAACTTATTCTTAAGCACTGTTCAATCTAAAGAAAATATCATGAAAGCATTGGCGACAAATCGAGTACCCATTTCGGGTCTCACGCCATCTGAGCAGGAAAAGCTGATGTCTGTCGTTATCAGAGGTGTATCCGATTTGAAGAATCAGCCACCCATCTGTGATAAAAATGGCTCAAGTGCAAAGGTTCTTCGATTTGAACTTCAAGAGAAAGGCATTGTTTCGCTGGGAAGTTCATTTATGGAACTCGTGATTAATTCAACAGGCGGCCAGGAATTTCGCTATATTTGCGTTTGTGTTCGGCCCAAGCGTGCGACTATCGAAGAAAGTGCCGTCGAAAATGACCTGATCGATTTTCAGTTTTCTCCTGGAGGGGCTGAAGAAGAACTGCCTTCTGACACCGACTTGATTGCTGCTGTACTCGGGGATTCTGGAGACGACGGGATTAGGAAGGGTGGTGGTGACAATGCCTTGGAAGTATTGGACATCTAAACCTGCGTACCTGCGTGCTTTCAATTGGCAGCAAGGGTACACTCACCGAGACGAATGTGATGGCCGAGAAGGCTACTTCTACTTCACTTTGCATTCCACAATATCGCACTATCCTTGTCGCCATATCTACAATATGTTTTTGAATGCTTGCGTGTGTGTTTAGTCCGCTCTATCTTTTTGTAGCTAATAGCTACTGCTCTCTTGCTTCTAGCTTCTGGGTTCTCGTGCTTATTGTAATGTAATTGTCGCACTTTATACATATAAGACATAATCGTTGGCTTGGATCCTGGATATTCAGCGACTTGCCAATATAGCGCCCTACCTGTGGAGTGGGTTTGACCTCGGACTTGGCAGACTTGGAGAAGAGGAATACGGTTCAGGTTTAGGATGGGCGGTGCCTGAGCACAGTCGAATCTTTCTTCGACCTCGCTAAGTGCGGCTTCTGGAGCGGAGAATCAGCTCCTGGTGTTCGAAGGCTTTTGAACATTCGTGTCTGCACAGCCTGCAACATTACGGTCTACAGCCATGTGTTCCATTCTTTTTTTTTTTAAAGTAAGAAAGAGAACAGGCGATGCTGAGTGCTGAGATCGGCTGCCGGCGCCTGCGAATAAAAAACCAGTCGATTCCGTGCTGAGGCAAAAAGTAGTCCGGAGGAATACCTCTTGGACCTGGGACGTGACACATGAACGAGCACTCAGTCCCGCCGACTTGTTCGGAGGAAAGGCGCCAGTTGGAGCCTTAATTTGTCTTCTGGAGCGAATTTTCTAGGGCATATGCAGCTCAAGTGCATTCCTTAGGTGCCTCTGTGACTGCTGTGTCCTTGCCTTTATTTGTTTTTGGGGGAGTATTAATTAGACTAGACTAAACTATAGAACAGGGAGATCTGGTTTCTATACAAATTTATAAAGCTATTATTACGATCAAGGCGAAGAGCGAACAGGAACTCTAAACACAATACTTAGTTGGCGTGCTGTGCTCTTTCTAATTCCTTAGAAAAAGAAGGACATTGCATTGCGCAAAAGGGCACTCAGCCCAGCCAGGCTTGAGGCTTTTTCTGGAGCATTCACAAATAATAAATGCGTCAATGCGCAGCTGTTTGCTAATTGCTGATGTTTCTATTTCTATGTAATTTAGCTCGAGTTCGAGTTCGTACATCGATAGAGGATATAACCCTCCTTTATTTCGTGCACAGCGAATGTTTTATATGCGAATAAGTGGCATATGTATTTCTGTTCTGTGCGAGGTGCTCTCGAAATATGTGTGTGATTCACCTCAGACCCGAGTTGAAACGGCGCCGCGGTGCGCTCATTCCACTCGAAGACGTTTTGTGGGCTCGTCTTTCTCAGCTTCACTCTCGCTAATATCACCGTCGCCTGAAGCAGTGCGCTTGCTTGCACTGCTTTGGCCGTTGGTGGCCTCCTCGTCAGCCTCCTCGCTCATCGAAGTAGTCGGGGCTGCAGCATCAGCAGTGATAGGAGCATCACTGCCGCTTGCAGCAGAGACAGCGTCCGCCTCTCCAGAAGCATGATTAGCTGATTTTGACTCTCCCGAACCTGCGGTTGCTGCTTCCGCTGACGACGACGAAGTACCCACAGGAGGTTGTGGCGACGGCGGGAGGTCCGGGCCCAGTAGTTCGATGCACATCACTAAGCCGTTGGCGCGCGTCGAGCGAGACAAACCACTTTCAGGGCCGCAGCCTAGCGCAGCTGGTGGCAGAACCGTAGACGAAAGCGGCAACTTCTTTTTCTGACTGGTTGCTCCAACTCCATCACCGTCTCCAGACGCCTCCACTCCAACACCACCACCACCACCACCACCAGCAGCACCAGCAAAGGACTGGAACGCGTAGACGTCCGGCGCACCCCCGTCCGGCGAGCCCAGAGGCACGTCATAAGCATTCTCCACCCATTTGTGCACGTCGCGCCGCTCCGCAAGCAATTCCGCTTCAGTAGGGTTGGACGACAAAGAGGAAGAAGATGCGGTAACGGCCGACGCAGCACTAGCATCAGCACCGGCAGCGGCAGCACTAGTGGTAGCGCGCACGTGCGCACGGGCCAGGCGGTGAGCGCGCTGCAATCCCGCTAAGCGGGGCAGAAGCGGGTCGCTGGCTACCGCCATCAAATGCTTCGCGCACTGGGTCACCACCTGAAGTGCGTGTGCACGCATCATCAGGATTTGGATGAGAAAGAATAGAGCGTACTGAAGTAGGAAATAGAACCACTAGTGGCGTATGGTTCAATTGTATTCAACGTAAGATGACAGAGAACGCTCCGAAAAATCAAAGCAAAAACGAAAATCAAGAAAGCACGCTACAGACGAAGTCTAACATTGACATTCTTCAATCTATAATCGTAAGTGAGCTCCTCTCAACTGTGGGCACGAATAAGTGTGTGCGCCTAGCTAGGGCTGTCCTACTTTGTCGATGGTGAAGCACACGTAGCCTCGGTTCCCTAGCAGCACTCGGCTGGCTTCTTCGAATTTGGTCATTTCGGTGGAGCCGTCCAGCACCGACTCCACCTAATGAGACAACAAGTAGAAGTGAGGTCGAAGAGAGATGGCGCGAAGAACAAAGGAAAGGGAGCGATGATTCGCGCAATATCTGGCGTGCACAGGCGCGCATTTGAACACGAACACACGCATACAATGAAGCCCGAGAAAGAATATAGAGCAGCAGTTCATCTCTCTTGCATGCATAAACAAGAACGTAAACAAACACGTTACCAAAGACCCAAGCCTAAAACGGAGCTCAAGAAGGAAATTGCGTATTGTGGCAGCAGTAGATTCATCCCTCACCTGCTGCAAGAAAGCCCCGTAGCTCGCGTGGCCCATGCCCCCCAGCAGCTCCATCATGCTGACGTCATCTTGGTTTACGATGACGTCATCGGCCCTCAGGCTGACGTCACCACCGCCGCCGCCACTGGCTACGTCGCCTTCCTTGGCTTCTTCTTCTTCACTGTCTCCCTCGAGCCCCGGCACGGGCGCATAAGTGCTGACGGGCTCTTTGATGGGGGGCGGCAGCGGGGGAATCAACGGTAAGCCTGGCGCAGAGCGACGAGAGGGCGGCGGAGGCGGCGGCAGGGCTGCAGCCTTCGCGGTTTCTCCACTGCTGCTGCCACTGACACTAGAGCTACCATTATTGCTGCGCACACCCGGTTCAACTGGGTCTTTGCCCGACGCCAAAAAGACCGCCTGTGCAAACACCGACTCGCGGTTGGCGGTCTTGCTGTAGCAGAGCTCTTTGGCCCGGACCAAGCGATTGACCAGCGCCTAGTTGGGTTTTCAAGTGGGAAGAGAAAAGGAAAGGGAATCATTAAAAAAAAAAACATCAAGGCGGCTTCAAAAAAAAAGAAAAGTGATCGGCTAAGAAAGTAGAAAAGAAGACTCCCATCTTTTTTTGACATTAGGAAGGAGTGGAATCAAAATCTTATGAACACAAGAATAAGCCTTCCTGTTTCGCTGGCGATATTTTTATTTTTTATTTTTTGTTTTTCTTTTACCTGGTGTGTCCGCAGCATAAGATACAGGGACTGCGTGCCGTAGACCACGCCACTGCTATTGCTGCTGCTCTTGCTGCTGGCCCCGCTGCTGCTGGCGGCTAGCTCTAGCGCCATAGCTCTGATGGCATTGCTCACGTCTCCACTTTTACTCCCCCTGGCTTCTTCAGCTCCAGCACCACCACCGCCTGCTGCTGTTGTTGCTGCGTCGTTACCATTGAAGAGGTTTGGAAACGCTTCGAGCAGTCCCAGTGCTTCTTCTGGAGGCCCTACTTCCGCTAGAGCACTCGAGCACCACGGTACCCTTTGCAGCACTAATGTGGCAGCAGCAGAAGAAGGATCCGTGGCAGCGGTTGACGTGGCTTCTTCTCCAGAAGACGAGGTCTGGGAGGAGGTTAACTCCATCGCCTTTGGCTCTTGCGCTGACAACGAGGAAGATGCATCGGCACCGTTCCCGATGCTGCTGCTGTCGCTACTAGACTGCAATGAGGGTAAGAGCGTGGAGGCTTCAGGCCAAACGTGGTCCAAATGGTAAAGCAAAGCCGAAGGATGGATGTGCGCCACCACGCCGCACGCCAGCGCCACCTAATATGATACAAGGAAAAAAATGAAAAAGATGGCTCCCGTGAGAAATGATCAACAAAAAAGAGTGAAGGAGAAAAGACTCCCCCCACCCCCTGAAAAAAAAATCAAACAGAAAAAAGTCATGCAGAAAACAGAGACCCAAAAGAGGAAGTCGCTTGGCTCGAAAAAAAGTAGTTGCAAATGAACCTCGTAGCAGATGGTCATGGCCACTGCAAGGGACGGCTCCACCACTGCTCCTGCCTCGGGCACGGCTGCTTCGCCCGGGCAAGACAGCACGACGCCGCGGCCAAACACCGTCTCGACTTCGGCCCCCGTCTGATGATCAGGTTCAAAGGCAAATACACATGCAAAACACACGATTAGGGACGTGAGAAAAAAAAAAAAGGCGGGATTTTGGCGGTGGTAAATGGGAGGATGTAAATCTGGCTGAGGGGCGAAAAATTGTCATGGATAGATTGCAGAAGGTAGGAGGCCTATGTAAACAGCGCAACCTTCTCGCTGGCGGGGAGAAGAGCAAAAGATTAAGCAGTGTGTGCAGCGTTTAGTTATGCGTGTGTTTTACCGGGAAGGGCAGCGCTTCCAGGGTCTGCAAATCGTCGCCCATCAGCTTTGCATACTCGAGATCTGCCGCATCCATTGCCCCGCCATTTCCACTTGCTGCTGCTGCCGCTGCTGCTGCGCTCACGCCACTGTTGTTGCCACTCCCTCCTTCAGGCGCATGTGCGAGAATCGCGCGCGCGTGCACCGCTTCGGCGAGGACTTGTGCAGTCGCTGGAGAACAGCCTGGGCACAACGCAGCCACCACTTGAACTCCGTCCATACTTGGCGATGACGAGGAAAAAGTGCGATTACTGCTGGTCTTGCTCCTACCAATGCCACCGGAGCTGCCAGTGCTGCTGTCGCCGGTCTCCGCAAGCCACTCGGGGGGCATGTGCAGCAGGGGCGCGAGGGTGTGGCGCCAGGCCCGCAAACTCGCTTCGCGGGTGTCGTTCACACCCGCCAAGGGGAAACCGCAATGCTCCAAGGCGTACACCAGCAACCGGTACCTGAAAAATGGGTCGTGTGTGTGTGTGTGTGTGTCGAGAGAAAAAATGGGAATGGCATCGGAAGCAAGAAATGGAATTGTTAGGAGCGCACAAGCACGTCTAGTTCGTGAAGCCCGTCAAGAGAGGATATCGTGAGAGAACAAGGGGTACACTAATCATGAAACAATCAGCATGCACCAAGAATCGCCAGGGCGACTAGAAACTCACGCGTCGCGGTGGACTTTTCGGTCGTTGTACTGCAAGAACAGCTGAGGATCGCCGTAGGGCACTACTGCCGTCGAAGACAAAGGACTTGGAGAAGGAGACGACGACGACGACGACGAGGAGGAGGACGGAGGCAGTGACAAATCGGGTGCACTTTGACCATTTACATCGAAGCACACGTGATCGGGGTTGAACTTGGGTGGGGGCAGAGGGGCATAGCCCGCTTCCACGCTGTAAGGAGCACACCCCACGCCAAAGCGTTGCGTGCCCGGGAGGGCTAAACCCGCCATCGCCGCGCCCGTTGCTTGGGACTCCTTGGAACGAGCACTGCCATTGGCACCACCGCTGCTGCTGCTGCCAGCGCCAGAAGCACTAGCACCACCTGCATTCGTTGCTACCGCCCCGCCACTGCTGCTGCTGCCGCTGTCGTTGGTAGCACCGCCGCCGCTGCTCGTGTCACCGTCTGAGCTTTCATTTGAAGAAGGAGACATTGCGGTCCACCAAGGAGGAGGGCCCAGCACAATGGTGCCGACAAACTGTGTTGAGTATAAAGAGGAAGACAGAGAGGAAAATCATTACAAACAGAGAAGAAGGAAAGAAAAAAAGTATTTAAAAAATCTAGTAACGGAGATAATACTTAACTTAGAAAATCGCTTAAAAGGCAATGAGTACATACGCAGCAGAAATCAACACGGAAACGAAGGAACAAAACACCCTTCAATGTAAATTCGACCATGTCAAGTCATTAATTACCGTGTCGCCCGCCACCAGCGCCCGGTTCGGCCCCGCACCCCGCTTCGTCCGCTCGTCGGCTTTTTTTGCCGCGGCTTTCGCGGCACGCCCGGCCGCGGCCGCCGCCGCCGCCGCCGCTGCGGCCCCGTACCCCTCACTCTGCGCGGCCCGGGTGGTCGGCGCTGCAAGGCCACCAGGCACGCTGGACACCGACAGCGCGGATGCGCCACTGCTAGCGTTGCCACTGGCAGTCGTGGAGGCTGCAGTGTCCGCCGCGGCCGTAGCGCTCGCGCTCGCACTCGCCGCCACTTCGGCCGCCTTGTTGGCGGCTTCTTCCGCAGCCTGGGCCTTTTCTGCGGCATGGTCTGCGGCGCGGTCGTGGTCGGCTCGCAGGTCCTTGATTTCGTCCAACAACCACTTGTTGGAGGTGACTTTCCTCTTTTCGGCGCGGGCAAAGTAAAACGCCCGGTGGTCCAAGGAGCGCGCCCACGACTTGTCGTTTTCTTCGCGCCACCGTTTCGTGGCCTACACAGTGCGCGTGAAGAAAAGGAAAGGGGCAAGGGGCAAGTAGAAAGCAAAAGATGGAGTTTGAAAGGAAAAAAAAAATGGGGCCGAGGCGAATGAAACATATATTTCATAAATTCTCCATCATAGGAAGTTCAAGACAAGGACGAGACAAGCACATGAAAGGATCGTGCACAAACTGTCGCCCACACCTGCATTTCCGACCGCGCCCGCGTCCATTCGTCGACTTTTTGCTCCAGCCGCGCCAGCACCACCGGGATGGTGGCGGCCGGCGACGAGTACAACTTTTGCAGCACGTCGCTCGACGAGTCGCCGTACAAACGTGCAATCGCAAACTTGTGGACCTGTGCACAAGATCACACACGGGTTCATATTCCAAATCGAGCGAGAAAATGAAGACGACGAAGAAGAAGAAGGAGAAGGTAAGATACGAGGCAGCGAGAAATTCAAAAATAAACGATCCTGTGAGTCTACACCAATAGGGAGGAGGAAATCTATTGTAGGAAATAACCAAACCGTAACAAACAAGTTGACATTCAAAACAAAGGTCAATTGTTTCAGGGTAAAAATTATCCGACCGTGTTGAGGGCCGTTGAATCGAGCTTGTAGTGCACCGCATTCTTGAGCCCCCCGCCGCAGAGCTCTTCGACTTCATAGCCACGAAAAGTCGACGCAACATCGTCTGAGGACGACGAAGACGCATTCGACGGGGAGGTGACGGACAGCACCGACGACGAAAAAGCTGTTGACGAAAAAGTTGGTTGGATGCTGCTCTTGCCGCTTGAATTGTCGCGGTCGACTGCAGCCAGCGTAATGCCTCCATCCCCACTGGCCAGCAGAGCCAGGGCGTCGACTTCGATTTGCAGTTTTTGCAGCGCGGCGACCGCAGTCTTGGTCGAGTCGATGAGCATGTCCACTTCAAAGCGTTCGTCTTCGGTTTTGAACAGTTTCTCTTCGTACTCGTTCTTGCGCATGTGCTTGAAAGTGCCCACCGCACCGGCATCTTCGGCGCCGAGCGCTACGCTGACCTGTTATGCAAGACAAACAAAAAAGAGACAGCAAGAAACGAGCCAGAAAGCCAGGAGTCAAGTTTCGAGGGCACGCATTCTTGAAAGCAGACAGCCAACAACTTCAAAATAGCTTCGAGGGGGGCTATGAATGGGTGAACAGCTCATTTACTTGTGGTGGCGCTAGTGCTTCTCAACCTTCTTTACCAGATGGTCGCACAGAAACTGCGCTTCTTCAGGCCTTCGCGACGCGTAGGACGGGTCAAAGTAGTCGGCGGGTAGTTTCCGGTAGGTAGGAGTAATCCGCTCACACGCATGAAAGTCAATTTCGGCCAATGGCCGTGCGTGGTTGGACATGTCCGCGGCTACAGTGGTCTCTCCGGAGCGCCGGGCAAGCAATTCCTTGAAGTCGCGAAGCAAATCGGGCGACTTGATCCCCAAGCAATCGGCCGCCACATCGCATAAGTGGGCCTGTTTGAAAGGAGGTCGTGTTTATTTGTTTTTTCAACAGAAGAGAATATGAGGAAAAAAAAAAAGTAAGGCCGCATCAAAATGATAAACTCTTTTTGGCAAGTATTTGATTCCTCTCTTTTCCCAGTCCTCACCTTGGAAGTAGCGCCGCAGCCAAAAGCCTCACACGCGCGCAAGAACTCGTTCCACAGGTCGTTTTTGGTGCCGGTGCCCAGGGTGTCCTTGATGCGCTCTAATGTAAGCCGCTCGAAATACAGCGCCCCGCCCCCACCCATGTCGCTGTGCGCTAAGGCGTTGTAGCGCCGGACTTCCGCGGCATGCGAAACGTACCCACTGCTGCCTGCTCCACCGCCGCTGCCACCAGCCGCCGCAGCACCTGCATGTGCACAAAAAAAAAGGGTAGCGGTTTGAGCGCAGAGGCGTCGTGCCAAATCGAACGTGCAGCTAAAGATTGAATCTAGAAACTGAAAGGTAGCGAGTGAGCATTCTCATGTAAGTGACGGAAGTTTATATGCTGCGATTGCCATTACACACCTGCTGTGCGCATTCCAGCTCCCGCTTGCCCTCCCTGCATGGGCTGCTGCTGTTGCTGTCCTTTGCGGCGAGCGCCGCCGGTGCCTCGCCCTCCTCGCCCGCCGCCGTAGCTGCTGCTGCCTCGGCCGCCGCCGTAGCCGCCAGCTTGACTGTAGGCCTGTCCGTTGGTGCCTGAAGCACGGCCGCCGTAACCACCGCCACCGCCGCGGCCACCACCGCTAGGCGCATAGCGGCCACCACTCGTAGCCTGCGCGCCTAGCTGCTGTTGCTGCTGCTGCTGTTGGGCGAGGTGGTGCTGCTCCAGGAGCTTCCGCGCGTGCTCTTCTTGGACGCGGACGCGGTACTCGTGGAGGCGGTCCTTGGCCTAATGTAGCATCAGACACGTGTGTGTGTGTGTAAACGGATAATTATATCAGAAATTAGACGCAAGAAGACGCAAGTTGGGAACATACCCCAGATCTGCATTGCACTGCCCCTCCATCAATACAAACACAACACAGAGATGTACGCGCACGAATGCACACACACATGCATATCTTGCACAGAAGACAAACACACGGACGTGGTATCGCCATCTACGCACCTGTTCTTGCACGTTGTCTGGTAGGAAGTACGTGAACTCCATCAGCAAGTCGGTGTGGTCCGCAAAGAGGTGCGACACGTGTTCCAGCACTTCTTCGATCCCTGAGGACTTCTGCTCCTTCTGGTAGGTGTGCAAAATTTCCAAAAAGCGCTTGTAGGTGTCCTGCGAAGAAGTGAAGCGGAAGGAAGGATGTAAAACTGAGCTGCCAAGAACAGACCACAAGGAGGAATCTGCCATCCACACAGAAGACCATGAAGTCATTCGAGCACCAGAAAGACTCAAAAGCACAACTCGTACCCACCTGATCGTCGTTGAACCGGTTTTTGATTTTGGTCACGTAGTTGATGGCCCGCTTGAACTCGTGTTGCTCGCCGCCCCCACCGGCTGCGGCCGCCGCTGCGTTGGCGGCTGCCTGGGCTGCCGCAGCAGCTGCTGCCGCTCGGGCCGCGGCTTCGGCCTGCGCCGCCGACGCTCGGCCGTTCACAGCCGTGGCCGCCCCCGAAAGGGGGGAACCAAGCACGCCACCAGGACCAACACCGCCGCCACCGCCAATCAGCTCGCCACTACCGCCGCCGCCGCGACCGCCGGGAGACCGCTGCTGTTGCATCCGCGCCATCTGATCGCCGCGACCTCCGCCGCCCCGCCCCCCACGCGACTGCGGCTGCTGCTGCTGTTGAGAGTGCATCGGCTGCTGCTGCTGCTCTTGAGCGCGGTTGAACTGCCGCTGCTGCTGCTGCAGCGCGCGTTGCTGCTGCTTCTGTTGGGCCGCCATCAGGTCCGCGCGGCGGTTCGACTCTTCGATGGACTGCAGGTCGATTTTGTACCTGTGCAGTTTACGCAGCGGTGGTGATTCGTGGCAGTGTTCACGAAGGCTACGGTGGTGATTGTGAGAGCGAGAGAGTGTGCGCCCAAAAAAAAAAATTCCCCGATTATCTTTCCATCGTACGCTGGACTTGACAACGTGCTTTTGGCGCACCCGTCGCATATTAATAACAATTGCATTAAAAGTCCTTCTCCCCCTCTCTCTTACCCGTCGGGCAGAAATGTGTTGAAGCCGAGGATGAGGCGGTTGTTGCCGCGGAACAGTTTGGACACGTGCTCCATCACCCCTGGGGTGTCGATGGCGTGCGTCTTGAACTTCTTCATGATGTCCAGAAACTCGTTGTACACCTTGGCGTTGTGCTCAAATTCCCGCTTCACTTCGTCCAAGTATTTGAGAGCGTCCTCCACCTTTAAGAGTGTACAAAGGTCAATAAGAAAAGAAGAAAATGGGCACGTGTAAGTGGCCACAACAAGTGCAGTAGGGAAGAGGTGATTCTGGAGTAAAAAAAGAATTAATAAGGCGACAACGATAAACGGGCGCAGAAGCACCCGAGAGACGATATAATAGGAGACAGCTATCGCCAGGGGCCATCAAAACGATAAGAAGGGCGCTCCCACGTTATCTGACCTTGAGCTCCGAAGTGCGTTTCCCCGCCGCTGCAGCCGCGGCCCCACTGCTCTGATCGGCCGACGGCGCAAGCCGGCTCGCGGGGTCTGCTCCTGACACCACTGCGCCAGGGTGCTGGTGGTGGGGGTGGTGGCCTTGGCCACTGGCGTGGCTGTGGCTGTTGTTGGCCCCGGCCAGGCTGCTTTCCACTCGCGGGACCCGCGGCACCAGGAATCCGTCCGAGGGTGGTGCAGCGGGTGCAGTCATCGCACCCCCCTTGAAGCCTCCTGCCGAGGTGCTCACCACAGGAATGCCTGCATTAGGTGGCTGCGAACCCGTGGGTGGTGGCTCGAAATTGGCGCTGCTGCTCAATTGCTGCGGGGCCGCAGAAGGTTCGACTGGTAACCCTGCCGGCGCTGCAACCATCGGCGGAGGTGGGGGCGAAAAAGGATTCAACGGAACAGGCGCCAGGCCCGGCACCGCGAAACGCGGCGACGGAAGAGCAGTGGCTGGAGCCATTCCTGGATTGCTGTCCGCGGGCGCGTCGGCCGTGCTTGCAGGCATCGGCGTGTCACGCGATTCGTCCATGGTTATTGTGCGTCACGATTCGAGCGAACAATCTGATGTGCAAGGGCAGGTCAGGTCACAACAAAAATAGGAAAAAAAGATAAAGAAGTGCGCAAAGTTCCAGTCAGTTGACGACAGAGATTGCAACGAAAACTGAACATGTAAAAGCGCCTTTTGAAAATGTGGATCAAGCCTTAAAAAGGCAATCTGGGCTGAGACGTCTATATACAGCGACGCAGAGATACTGCTCGCGATAAACGTTCCACCAGACAAAGATTAAAAACGCACGCTGAAAACCACACGCGAAAAAAAAAAGAAGAAAGGTACCAAATAGACATTTCAACAACATATAGACAGCAGCATTGGCCCCGGCAATGCTCCGACCACGAACCGTGCAGAAAGTGCGCGGACAGAGATGATGAATTCAACAGGTCGAGCCAAAACGGGTGCCACCAACAAATCCTCAGCTCCGACCAAGACGGAGAATTTCTGTTTGGAACATACACCGAATTTGAATGCGGAAGTGACGTCATGTCATCAACATGACACCAAGACAACGGTAATTCTGGCTCTGGTTTTAAGTGGTACAGAAGGCTCGGACTGAACGGCCAGCCGCCATGCTAAAAACACTACGAGAGGCATGATTCCATTGCACACGGCGATAAATCATGTAACTTCATACACCCTCGTTCTGCTTTCATATTTCCTCCGTACTATATGATGCCAGTGGGCCAATGGGGGGATTAAATTTTTGTGCTTATCGTGTTTGGTGTTGGTGTTGGTGGTGTTTGGGTGATGGTGTGTTGGCGGTATTGGCGAATGGCGGTTGGCGAATGGCAGTTGTTGGCGTTGGCGTTGGCGTTGATTTTGGTTTTCAGCCCTCAGGCTGGTATTGATCCTGTTGATGTCTTACTACACACACCACAACCACTGACACTGGTCGCTTAACTAAGGTACGGAAGAACTCGCTATGAAAAACGTTTGATTAATACTGTACCTGATCAGCGAGTGGACCAGGCATCAACGAAGACATACACAGATACATACCTCCCCTGTATACAGGGCGCACGCCACATACATGAACACATCCGCAACCACCTTATACTTCTTTTTGTTTATTTCGGTTGGGGTTGGAAACCAAACTCCAGCTTGGATAAGCGAAGGCGGGAGCCCGCCACATCTCTTATTGTATTCCTTCTGAACTTCGCATTCCCAAATACTTCAGATACTTCCGATTTCCAAAGGACCGGGGCATGTAGCTAAGGATTCAGCAGAGTCAGTTTAGTCCGCAATCGGAATTGATCTGGGATTAAGTGTCGGAATGCGATTCCTAATTGCGGCCGACATCGTCAACCAACCTCTGAGCAACACGCTCGCACGGCGAGCTGGATGCGAACAGACCAAGCCAAGGGCTCAAACAAGGGAACTTCGGAAAGTTCCAAGAGAATGATTACTCTACACACAAGAGTGCTGCCAGAGAGAGCACTAATATATACACAATAGAGTGTGTTTACCGAAAAGACAAAGCACCAAAAGCCACAACCACGGGGTTGTCACAAAATGCGCTGACGTTGCACCAAACGGGCCGCTAGGGCCCGCACTGCTTTGCTAATAATAGTTCCAAGCCACCCAGTAAACTTACCACCCGAGAGGTTATGGGCTACAGTTACGCGGAGGCCGATGCGTCATTTTATCGCATCAGGCCAACTCTGCGACCTCCGGTAGAAGATGGAAACAGGACGCAAAATCCAGGGAAGCGTACGAGCACCAGA
>Ga0307931_1001029_pt1 | contig 18336 bp, 14 predicted proteins | sample OrgLakmetageno47_FD_201816 | JGI IMG/M metagenome (GOLD analysis project Ga0307931, IMG submission 201816) | Saline water microbial communities from Organic Lake, Antarctica - #47 | ecosystem: Environmental > Aquatic > Non-marine Saline and Alkaline > Saline | place: Antarctica: Organic Lake... | reverse complement strand
ATCGATTCGATACCTCTTCAAGTATTCCTAGAACTCCTTTCGATCGTCCTAACTAGCTAGGCCAGTGGAGCGGAGACAGCTCGATCAATGTAGAATGTGAATCAGATGTGAATTCAATATTATTTCTATAAGTAAAATTTTTTTTTACCGGCTTTGTTGGGTGTACACTGTACGTATCCACCACAATCCGCACATCCACCAACCACTCCACCACACACATCCACCATCGACCATAAGAAGACGAGGCAGCCAAGCAGCCAAAAAGAGGTGTTGAGCCAGGAATAGGCTCCGCTGTTGAATGTTGAATATGTGAATTAAGTTCATTGTATTGAATTCATTTATCTGGTACTGCGTTATAGAGTTTATGCGCTTTGAAGCTCACTTGTATTCGTGCTTATTTTTTTGCGCCTCTTTCTGCAGGCTCCATGGCGACAGAGATCAATGGCAAGAAAAAAGGTCCCGCCCCTAACGCCAAGGTATGCGATAATTGCTCTTCGTCCGAAGGTAGTGACGGCGCCCCCAAGCTTTCTGCCTGCGCCCGTTGTGGTCTTGTAGTCTACTGCAGCAGAGATTGTCAGCGGGCTCATTGGAAGGCCGGCCATAAGCAGCGCTGCATTGCCAAAGCTGACCGAGCGCCAACGCAAGGCTCCTCGGACTCCTCCAGGGTCACTTCACCCGGGTCCTTGGATGCCGTGGGGGAGTGCAGCATCTGCCTGGATTCAATGACCGAAGCATCGTCCTGCACCCTTCCATGCTCTCATAAATTTCACGCTGCCTGCGTAGCAGATTTGAGAAAGTTTGGCGTAAAGGAAATGTGCCCTCTGTGCCGTACCCCGCTGCCGGCGGGTTCTCAAAAGCTCAACGACGAAGCTTTCTTGCGCTACATGGCAGTGCACCAACTGGTGAGGCGAGGCAAAGCGTCTTGGTCTGCGCTTTCGGCCGAGGCACAACTTGACGTCGATGCGGCGATCGCCGGATGGCAAGCTGCTGCCGACCAAGGGTGTGCAGACGCGCACCACAATTTGGGACTGCTTCATGAGCAAGGTCTTGCCGTCCTTCAAAACTACGGTGAGTCGGTTCAGCGATACACGAAGGCGCTTGAGCAAGGATCCGTGGATTCGCAGTTTCGGCTGGGGTATCTCTACGAGACGGGCCGTGGAGTAGCAAAAAGTGACGTGGAGGCGGCGAAGTCCTACAAAATGGCAGCTGACAAGGGGCACGCAGAGGCGCAGTATTATCTGGGTCTTCTTTACGCAAATGGGCGCGGTGTAACGCAGAGCGACAAAGAGGCTGCGCACTGGTACCAAAAGTCAGCTGACAAGGGGCATGCAGAGGCGCAGTATTGCCTCGGCCTTCTTTACGCAAAAGGCCGCGGCGTAACGCAGAGCGACAAAGAGGCTGTGCACTGGTACCAGAAGTCAGCTGATCAGGGGTGCGCTGAGGCGCAATGTGCCATAGGGCACTCGTGCGGAGGTGGCAATGGTGTGAAGCAAAGTTACGCGGAAGCGGCACGGTGGTACCGGAAGGCAGCAGAACAGGGAGAGGCGAATGCGCAAGCATGCTTGGGCAATCTTCTCGGCGAAGGCCGTGGCGTGAAGCGAAGTGACACTGAAGCAAGGCGGTGGCTCCAGAAGGCAGCTGAGCAAGGGCATCCGCCAGCTCAGTGCACGCTTGGCGCCATTTACGAGAATGGCCTGGGTGTGGCGCAAAGCAACGCGACGGCCGTGGAATGGTTTACCAAGTCGGCTGAACAAGGGTACAAGCAGGCGCAATTCAAGTTGGGGCATTTTTACATGTACGGCCTCTGCGGGTTGAAAGAGAGCTACATCGCAGCGGCGCCGTGGTTTCAGAAAGCAGCGAAGCAAGGGCACGCAGAGGCGAAATGCATCCTTGGGATCTTTTATGAAAATGGCTACGGCGTTTTAAAGAATTACGCAGAGTCAACGCGTTTTTTTCGTGAGGCAGCAGATCAAGGGAACTCGATGGCGCAGTGGAGCCTTGGGGCCCAATACGAGCAAGGCCTCGGCGTAGCGAAGAGCGACAATGAAGCGATGCGGTGGTACAAGAAAGCTGCTGACCAAGGAGACATGGAGGGCTACAATCGGCTGATGCAGCTTCAAGGAAATAAACGAAGGCAGAAATAATAAGAATACAGTTTCAAGGAACAATTGGGTTGCATACTGTAAACTGCGGCTTGCTGCAGCTGCAGGATTGCGCGCCATGCAGTATTGATACAACCACGTACTCGGGCGAATTCAAATCGAATAGAGTCAGCAGTCGTGATTGGCAGTAACAGTGCACACACTTGCAAGCGCACAAGTCGAGTACTTGAAGCAAATGTGTATGGGATATGTTGTGTGCTGCGTGGTGCGTGGTGTAGATATCTAGTACACGGAAATACGGAAATGCGGAGGAATAAAAAATCAGAAAGGTGGAGTCGTAAGGAAAACCTGGTCAACCCTGTCAAAGTATTCCGCAGGGGTTTTCCATTCGAATTCGATCTAAGCCTCGAATGCTATTTCTTATTACCTTTGCGGTTTCGTGCTCTAATAGAATTCAGAATTCGCGTACATATTTATGAAAAAGTCTAGCATGTTATAGGTAAACTTGTCAGTGTCAGCGTCTACATCCCTAATTCGTAAAGGCGCATTTCAAATTTCAACATCCCAAATTTCAACTCCAACTAAGAAGAGTACGAATAAACTTCCGTGGTGTTTGCTGCTTGCCACTAGAAATGGCCGTACAAGACACAAAAAAATCGATTCCCGAAATGCCCGAGATTTACTCCACAACAATATTTCCTACCGCATTCTTGCCTCTTTCTAAAATAATAACTACGTGCTGGTATCAAACAAAGATTTTCGTTTCGATCGGCCACGTCGCCATGTTCAAGCAAGGTGCAAGAAGCGGCGGTTGCCCGGATCGCTTTGCAACATCGTTGTTGTTGAACTTGTTGGACCGCCGCACAGGCTGCACGCATGGCGCGGCACTGGAAGCGTCGTTGAAGACGTCCGCGGCGTTGTCGCAGCCAATCACGTTGACTCCCCCAAAGGGGAAAGTAGCCACTTTTACGGTGCCGTTTCGCGCGGCGCGGAGCACCTGCCGAAGTGGGGTAGCGCAAGGTTGTATTCAAAGTGATGAGTAAATTAATACCGGTAGCAATAACTGTGACTGTAACTGGAATAAGAAATCATGCGAAGAGAGAAGATTAGATTGAGGATTAGTGGTTGCTCTTGTCTTACGTTCAGACACGAGGTTCTAGATCATACAACTCACCTTTTAAAATTGCGCTTACCTGCTCTACACGGCACTCGCTTGATCGCCACCGCGTGAAGCAAGATTCTGCGCTCCCTGTACCCCCACGCCCAACACCACCGTTGTTGTTCTTGTGCTTCTTGGCGCCGTTGCTGCCGTGGCTGCCTCCGCGGTTGTTTCGGTTGCCATGATCCAATCTTTCAGGTGATGGCTTGCCATTACCACTGTCATAATCACCATCACTACTGCTGCTACTACCAGTATCACTACTGCTCCTGCTACTAGTACTGCTACTTCTGCTGCTGCTAACACCGCCGTCACTACTTCCAAGGCGCAGAAATTCAGTTAGTTGCAACCTACGTTGTCGCTTCATTCCTTGCAGCCTATGCTGCTGCTGCTGCTGTGGATGATGTCGTGAAAGAAGTATCGAAGTGGATTTCACTTCGTCCAAACGTGGCGAAAAGGTTGATTTTTCAACAACAAAAGGCAATCTCGCCGATGTGTTGTTGTCTTGACGAACACGAAGAGAAGAGGGCGACGAAGCCTTGTAGGGCACATATTCCTTTGCCAGAAGATCAGACGCCAATCGACGACGGTGCACTCCCCAGGTCCAGGGTGGCGCTTGCAAGGACTTGCTGGAAATAGGTGGTGGCTGCTTTTTGAGCAAGGAAAGAGAAGATGCAGATGATGCGTCCTTTGAATAAGTGTTGTGGCCCTCCTCCATGATGGTGGTGGTGGTGGTGGTGCTGCTGCTACTCTTAACACTGTTCACGATGTTACTGCTGCTCCTTTTGCTTCCTTCTCCGCTGCGAAGGGTCTGATGGCTAGCAGTCTTGAGAGCCTGATTGACATGAATTTAATCAAAGAGGAAACGATTAAGACCACTTTCCACCGAACTGTATACTGTTTCATAGCATTTATACGCGGTCTCTGTTTCCCCTTCCGCTCCTTTCTCTATCTCTCTCTATCTCTATCACTTGAGAGCGCAAACGAAAGAAATTCATCACAAAACTGCGTTTATTAACAGCTACTGTAGTACACAACTTTTACCTCGTCAGAATTCTCCGGAAGTGTTGCTGAAGGCACGAAAGGGCTCCGAAAAGGTTCTTTGGTTTCCAGGGATGGTGGCGGTGGCGATGGTTTTGGAGGAGGAGGCACCAGAGGCAAGCACGTTTCAAAGGAATTGGCAACTTCTTCAAAGTAAATGTGGGCCAAATCTCGAGGCACGAGAGCAAAAGTATCGTCAACATAATCGTCTTTGGCCTGAATCAATGCGCATAATTAAATAGTGAAGAAATACTTTTGATTCGATGAATTGAAGAAAAACGGAAATCAAACATGCTCGAAAAGTCTAGAAGAGAAAAGGATGCACGAAAGAAAGAAGTAACGGGAATGGATGGAAAGCACTGAATCAAGCACACGCGTGGAGAAGGTATTGGAGTCGACATCGACAGCTGGCTTCATATTTACCGGCAACAATTTACGGGGTCTTTTGGGGCCATAGGCCGTAAATACGGTATCTTTGCGCAAATCCAGCCATTCGTGCAGAGGCGGCACCGCAAAACTACAGTAAAGTCAAAAGGGCAATAAGGAGAACAAGGGTTATTGTTTTAGCAATTCATGAGTCCGCTCTCATCTCTTCATTTTTACCACTCGCCACCATCACCGAAAAAATCCCTCAGTACACTGCCCTACCATCACCGTAATAGCATTGATAAACAAACAATAACCGCACAAATATAGAGTATATACACCGGTACTCCAGGTCTGGCCGCACGCGCAGCACCCAAGTGTACTTCATCTTGCGCGTGTGCTCTTCGGTCCAGGCAATATCGTCCAAACACGCACGCTGCTGGAGGGCGGCATTGTAGCCGTTGGCGAGGCATTCGGCCCCCAAGTAGGGGGGAGGCTGGGTGTGCAGCTGGCAGGTTTTCGGCCGCAAGAAGCGAACAGCGAGCTCGAGGTCGCTTCGCTTGTGCTGTTCAAACCAAGTATTGTATCATCGAAAAAAAAGAGAGCAAACCCAAACGAATAAAGCACGAAAATTGGTTGCATAGGCTTTGCAAAGAGATAAACCAATGCCCAAATGATATACTTAAATGTGACCCTTCACTATAATTATTGCAGTGTTCATCGACCACCTATCGGTAATAGAAGATAACAATATTCCCATTCAATTCTAAAGATACCTGTTGGCCATCCAAGTGGAGAAACACGTCTAAAGACCCGCCAATGTCCCGCAACGGTCGTTGCAACGGCTCCAAAAACACCGCTGAGAAATGCTCTCGGTACCTGATAATAGAGAGAAAAAGAAAAGGAGCGAAAAGAAACAGTCGTCAAATAAGCGTCGTAATGGTAAACATGATAAATGAAAATCTATCGGAAGCTTCTCGCAAAACAAAAGTAAAGAGTTTCATGCACCGTAGCCACAAATCAAAACACTTCAATAGGCATAGATAGCAGGTACAAAGTCAGGAAGTAACGCTCCTCTAAAATTGCAACATGTCTCTCACTTGGGCAACGTCAGTAGCTTGGGGGTGCCGGAGACGCAAATCGCCAAATGAGGCGCGCTGGCATTGAGCCACCCCGCCCTGTAAGGCGCGCCAAACACGTGAGGTTGAATCTTGCTGCCTTTGCTGCTGCTGCTGCCAGTGCCGCGGACGCTCCCTGTATTGGCATGCCCTTCGGTTTCCAAGTCTTGAAGTCTGCACGCCACACGCCACAGAAAAAAATGAGTGCCGGAGACGAGAGATGACGGGTAAGACACGAAACGAGAGAAAAGGAACGCCAGAAAAGACAATGAGTTTAATAGCACAATCATGCCAAGTCTTTGACTCTTCAATATATTACTCTGTACTGTACTACTCTCACTTTTCATTTTCCTGTACAACTCCCCTGCTTTTTTACAATGACCCAAACATACCTCTCCACGTGCCCTCGCAGCCCTCCGCCTCCTGCGTGCATGCTGTGCGCGCCGCCGGCGTCGTCGTCGTCGCCGAGCACCATTGGCATCGGCCGATGGCTGCCTCGCCCGCCGCGGTCGTGCTCTTCTAAAGCCCACCCTTCCTCTACCGCGGCTCCTCCATGGTTTCCGCCGTTGCTTCTGCGGTGGATATTGTGACGCCCTTTCTTGTTGCTTCGTTGAAAACTGGCGCTACCGCTGCTACTGCTGCCGTCGCCCCAGCTACTAATACTGCTGCCACTTCCACCGTCTTCGGTGCCACTGCGAAGTTCTGTGAAAACCTGCTGAGAACGAGGTGGACTCGTCGAAACTACAGACATGCCCCAGGAGTCGTCTCTTCCTGCTAGCAGTTGCCGCCGCCGCTGCTGCCACTGCTGCTTGGTTCTCACTTCGAGCTTTCTCCTTTCGGAGCTCGTGCGGTCTCTTCTGCTGTTAATAGTTCTAACATGATTACCGTCGAGGTTACTAGCAGTATGGTTGCTGCCAAAAGTGCTCCCGCCATCACTGGTTGCCTCTTCGCTCAGCCTTCTTCTTCTCCTTCTTCTTCTCCGTCGCCACACCCTTCCCTGTGATCCCAGATTGTCCAAGGCAGCCGCACCGCTGCCTGCAATCGCTTTCGCCATGGCAGCTGCCTGAAATTAATAGAGAAAAAACAAAGTGGGGTACATTAAACACACTGGAACCCTTGCACGCATCGTTTTTTTTTGACCAACGATAGAAATGGTTTTCGAAGTATGAAAACAACAAAAGAGAGATAAATAAGTACAAAAGATGAACAACGTTCGCCACACTCCTTATATGCATGCATACCCGTGCTTCCGCCGTCGCTGACGCATGCAACGCCGCAACCGCGGCATGAGTGCCATGGGCTGTGACCGGCACACCTGCGTAAGGCCTTGCTACAGGGGCTACTGCCGCTGATGCTGTGATCGCAGGTGAGCCAGCAGGGGCGCCAGAGTTTCTCTCAGCACGCTTAGTGGAGGCATATGAAGAGTGCCTCCTGCTGCTGCTGCTACGGTCTCTTGCCTTCGCCGCCGCTGCATCTGCTCCTGTTGCTGTGGTCGTGGTGGCAATCGTTGTGGGAGCAGTACCATCCAAGACAGTGCTGCCATACACAGTCGCATCGAGACGTGGATTGATGTACGGCACGCACTTCACCTGTGGACATGGCATACGATAGGAAATATCTTGAAGTAATACAGTGACTCAAATTTCAGGAATCGAGTGAGCAGCTCCGTTCAGCAATATTCTTTTCTTTTTCTGCGCAGTCTTCGTCTTTATGCTAAATCCACCTAAGATCTTATTCTCATCTCTGCTTATCTGCCTCTTTCCATCTTACCGGTGGCGCGTTCCGGTCCAAAAAGACAACCGCTTCGGAGCAGCTCATTGGACGAGACAACGCTGGCTTGTTAGGAGAACCCCTGTTACCACTTCTGCGATTTGTATTCCCACCGCCACCACGACCATTATTTCGCGGACTACCACCACTGTCGCCACTGTTAGGTCCTCGTTGACTTTGTTTTGCCCATATTTGCTCCGCATTGCTTTCTTTCATCGCCGCATTCAGCACCCACGCCGCAGCAGCAGTGGTAGACGACGAGGACGATGCATCTGCGCTGGCACCATTGCCGTCGATGGCATTGCCATTGTAGGTATCCTTATTGACAATTTCACTGTCTACACTAAAGGCAACTCCGTTGCTCGGCCAAGAAGTGAATGGAAGCCCTCCTCCAACGCTATCAAAGTTGTTGCTTTCGCGTCCTGGACGACTCTCACTTCCAGTATGACGATAAGATAAGCTGGCATCGTTTTGCGGCTGTCCATCGAGAAAGGGATTCGTTGCAAGGCGAGAATCAAAACTTTGAGGAATTGACATGGCTGGCCATTGGAGGAATTCTGACAATCGACGCTTAATACTTCGGGTAATTTCGCGCATATTGGTTGATGTTGCCGCATTGCTTGCATTCCTCAAGCGTTGAGTGTCTCTTTGTTCGTCACTGAGAAGGCGCCCCCGAGCTGACGTTGACCTTGGCACCTTACCTATTGATCCTGTATTAGCATTCCGCACTTGAAACAACAAACTTCGTCTCCTCTGCATATGATCCGCCAGCTCGTCACTCGATTCAACCCTAGCTCCGGTCATGTTCATGCCCTCATTTTCCTCTTGGGATTTGCCTGCAGCATCACGGTTGCTGAAACTGTTGATACTGCTGGGGCTGCTATCCTCACTGCTGCTGCTGCTGCTGCTGCTGCTGCTACCGCTGTTGCTGGCTGCTTCAGTTGCATGGCTAGTCTGCATGCCTACTGACAGTTCATCTAGAGGCGACTGCAGTTCCTCTTCAGGGCTGAAACTGTCGCTGATACCACTGCCTCTGTCTCTGCCGCCGCGCTTTCGCCGACTGTTTCCATGACGCCCGCGCTGCCGCTGGTCAATCTTATGACGATAGGGGGACTCCGCAACTTCTTGAGCCTTTCCTCCGACAAACCCAAGTACAACCAAACACAAATATCAGTAGCCTCGAAAACCCATCAAACGAAACAGATATTTTATGATAGGGCAATGCATACACTATGAACGCTTTTACCTTCCAAGTGTCAGGTGTCACGTGTGCAGGTGCCGAGTGGTCGCGATGCGTTTGCGCAGCCGTCTTGCAAGGGCGGTCAAGAGCACCAATCACACCTGCAAGCGAGTGGCAACCGAATAAAAGTAACAGAACCACCTTGTTTTAGTATCTCTTGCCATCATGTCTATTTCAAGCATATCTCTACTTAGATGCCTTCAGTAGATAATATATAGGTAGTTTGTTTGGAAGTACTCAGGTGGATTGATCTGTAGTTGCCTAGTAGGCATAAAGTACCTGACTATTGCCTACAGTAGTAATGCACCTAGAGTTTGAATATGTACTGAAGTTTACCACAGAAGGGCAGGCCACTAGGGTTTGCCGCGCAGTGAGCAGGGCAGCGCCAAGGCCCGTTGTCATCGCGAATCTCTGCATTGACGTGACGCACAGCACTAGGATGCGTTTGTGGGTCGACACGGTCACATCTTTAAGATCAGGTAGAACAAAGCACCGAGAAGGCAAACTTGTTAGTATTCTTGACACAAGAGAGCAACAACCACGCGAATAAGAAAGCTACCGAGTTATCGATCTTGACGAAGCATGTATCTTTCAAAAGATTGCAATCGCGTAAGCTAGTAAAAGCTAGCTTGCTAGCTAAGGCGAGGTGGTGAGCCGACTACTGCTCACCGCCGGCACAGATCACCCCGCGCTGAACCTGGTTCACCGTGTTGCAAGCACCATCCATGCTGGCAGAAGTTAGCCTTGTTCCCACGCGCGCCTGGCCACCCTACCACCATAAAGAGCAGCATTCGGTTCAAAAGCAAACTCCATAGCTTCTGAACGTTGCCGTATCTTCGCCCAGAAGGTTTTAACATCTCGATTCTGAAGAGGTGGTGTTACGACCACTCACCCCGAGGTGCTAGCCTTCATAACTATCGTAAAGCATTACTTCACATTGTCATAGTCGTGTATCATATAATATCTAGGATCATCGGTAATCGATGAAATCGATGTTTGTATCGACCCAAATATACGTCACTCAAATGACCCCAATATGTCAATAAAAACGACGATACTAACTACTGTACAAAAGAAAGTTAGATTACCTACAGAGTACTGTAATGCAAATGCATATAGCGCAAATTACTTACCAGAGCTCTACGCATTTCCATTTGGCAAGTGCCGCATGTTATGTCGCTGTACAAGTGGCGCTTTTGTTGCTTACCCCCCCTTTTTTGTTGTTGCCCCCCCCCCCCCTCCCTCCCTCCCTCCCTCCCTCCCTCCCTCCCTCCCTCCCTCCCTCCCTTTACTCTTACTGTGGCAGTTTCACCTGAAATTTCCGGGTCAAACTTATTCAAGTAAATTTGCAGAAGATAACAGTTCATGTCGGATATAGAGGATTTTGCCTAGCCCCTTTCTTTCATGCTCGCGAAGTAGTCACCGATATTCGTTGTGCTTTGCCACTCCATCTCCAGGCGTGTGTTTTGTGTCAAGGGAATTTCCTGTGATGAGTATTCCTTTTCTGCTTTCTCGGTTCTACTAAAAAAATCGTACTTTAGTTCATAGAAGTGAGCGCCGAGTAAAAATAATAGGCATTAATTCTAAGCGGCAGCCACCAACAATCTAAATCAAGGAAGCGGACGCAAATTAACCAGGAAAATCCTTGACCCCGGCGGGTGATCTGGCCGGGCGCCTCATTGTACGTTTATTGAACGAGTTCGAAAATTTCACCTCGGTGGTAACATTATAATGCTGATTCTGCGACGACTTGAATACCTTTTTTGTTGCGGGTTTACGAAATAAAATATGGAGATACTTCGCAGTACCGTACCCGTTCATGATAGTTTTAAAATTGAACCGTGATCGTGTTCCAGTATCCTGTTCAAAATTGTAAAGCTCGTACCCATAAGCGGCTAGTCCAGATATTAGAACGTGAGGTGGCACAACGTTTTCAAAATATTGCTCGTGATCGAGCAGTTGTGTCGCTGGAGCGGGGATGTGAAAGTACACAAATGACCCCGGTTTTGTCGTGTGCTCCGAAATAGCCTTGAAAAGGCATGCATAGCGGGTTGTGAGAACGTGCTCCAAGGCGTCATTCATCATAAGGAGGTCATACTGGGGTGGCGGGCTCCCAAGTTTAAAGTCTGTAACGTCTCCCTCGATTATGTGTGCTGTGCCGTTCAAGGCTTGGTTTCCACCTGTGACCCAGCCAGGAACGAGCTCAATGCCAGTGAGATTGCCTTGGCCGCCGAGCCGCTCGAGTTCTTTCGACACAAGCTTCAGAAGGTTGCCAGCTGCACAGCCTAAATCGAGTATGGACATATTCTTGCGGAGAGCATTTCGTGCCAAATATTTTGCGATTGATCCTTGACGAGGATCCGGAGCCCTCAAACCTCTGGTCTCATCAAGCTTCTCTTGAAAGCGATAACTTTTTTCATATTCCTTGATCTCATGTAAGAGCGAAAGCTTTTCAGATTCCAGCAGAGGAACACATACTGGATTGAAGCCTTGCGCATAATTATTACTAGGAGTAGATGCGCATATAAAAATCCTGAATGCTACTGTGAAGAGGAAGAATTTGATCTTCCATTGCGCCATATGGGATGTACTGAGGCGAAAGCTACTCCTATGCGACCAAACTCTTCTACTAGGGTATCAACGCTATTCAGGTTTTACATGAGGTTCTGTGAGATAAGCCTATGTTAGAGAGCTGCCACTACTGCCATTTCATTAACGGAATGCGTTCAGCACCGACCGGCAATGACTTCAAGGGTAATTAGAACTAATTATCCTTTCTTGATGAAACAACCGGACAACCGGCAATATAATGACAATCCTTGATTATGACACGACGACTGGAGAGATGATGTTGTGCAGAAAACGAAACGATGAACGTATACGTACGCACAGCACAATACTAATATGGTACCTGTCCTGTGCTGTACCTCAACCTCAATCCTCCATTTCTGCAACAGCTGAACGATGCAAGGATGGAAAATAATGATGAGTAGCCGAGATTGCACGCAATTCACTTATCTTACTTTCTCGTAGGCACCTTTGCCGCAGTGACTGTGCAATCTAAGCATGTCGCTGAAGCTGAGAAATTGCCTTGCATGGCTCATCGCCTTGGCCGTGCCTTCGTCTTTCATTATATTAAATGCCGTCGACGATCAAGACCTATACTCAGGCTTTTTGGGCCCACCACTCAGATGGGCTCAAAGAACAGCAGCCGTAGTTTCGCAGCCCTCGAGCTTTGAATCAGAGCCGCCTCAATCTACCAATTTCGAACCTCCACCCTCCATCTCAGTCTCAGTAGACCCGGTCTCGAACGTGGAGGAGTCTGAGGGTGAAGTACCGGGAGAGCCTCTCCCCCAAAGTAGTTTGGCACCATCTAGTGGGCCTTGTCCTGAAGTGCTACCGTGGGATTCATGGAATCGCTCTACTTCCAAAGTTGTGAAATTTGACTTCCGAAATCAACCACATCGTCAGGACGGTATGGGCAACAAAATGTTCGCCTTCGCCGCGCGTGCAATTTACGCCGTCGACCATGGGCTGCCTTTACAAGTACAAAACCACGAAAATATCGTAGGCCACTCTGGCAGCGGTGAGGTTTCGTTTCCATGCGCTCGCAGCAGCAAAGGTCTGGAGGATATAAGCCAGGCTCTCAACCCAGTTCAGCTACCAGGTTGTGCTGAGCATGCATTCTGCCAAGAACTCCCGACTTTATGGGGCTTGAATATCACAGGCCGCAAGACCCTCTTAAAGGCCGCTTTTCAAATAGCACGACCTGCTCCAGATGCAGATGACGAATTTCAGAGTCCAGGACCAGATGACCTCGTAATCCATTTCAGAAGCTACGACTACGGGCGCAGGAGGCTTTTAGCAGGCCGAATTAAATTCACAGGGTTTCGGATGGACAGTTTCCAAGCGGCGCCGTTTCGTTTCTACAAGAAAGTCATCGACGATCACCGGGCTAGTCATCCGCGCGGTGTGGTGTGGTTGGTTGCGGAAAGAAAAACGCGGTCGCACACTATTGCGGAAAGGCTTGTTAGTGAAGCCGGTGTTCGAATTTTTGACGGGTGTGACGAATCCGAGTTAAGTGCGATGTGTGATTTCAACTTTATGATGGAAGCTTCAACGTTAGCCCTGTCTCCGAGTACATTTTCATGGTGGGCTGCTTACCTCGGCAATGGAGAAGTGCATTATCCAATTCTCCCTGGCAAAATAGGTCCTGGCATTCCGTGGTGTTTACTCGTGAACAACGACCCTCAATGGATTTACCACTTTGTCTTTCATAGCAACTCCACGTCGTGGAAACAGCTGAGAGGAGTTAAAACTGCTGCACACGTGGCAGGAGTTCGTGACCAGTGCGAGTCTGAGCTTCAAGGGTGGGACAAGCGCGAAGATGTCAGTGACGTGCACTCCATGTTTGACATGCCACCGCCAACGGCGAAGCGTAAGGTTATCGATCGCTCCCGTGAGAAGCACCGCAACCGTGGCGACTCTAACACCCCCCGTGGTGCTGAGGCTCAAGACTCTAAGCAGCAAGGCCCCCCACCTGATTCACACGAATTTCCGCGCTACGTAGCCACGGCAAACGACACGGTGCACACTAGCCTGGCATATATTGACCGGCTTAAACCTGCCTTGAAGGAAGGTGTGTTCGACCGTCTCGTTGAGTTCATGCAAGGGAATTTCAACATCGCCGTTGATCGCACGTGCTCGGGAGAGAAAAACGTATGTGTTGGCCATAGCGCCGATTACCACATGAAGTTTTCTGCCGAGGAGATCATCCCTAACTCGATTATGGACAGCCCGTGGCTTCGTCCTGGTGCCACCAATTTGCCGTCTTCGCGCGCACTCGAGGATATGGGCCCACGCCTCATGCTTCAACTCACGACTTGTCGGAGGCAAGCGTTGCCGGCAATCGATTGCATGGCTGCCGTGCACAGTGAGCTACGCAGCGCAGGCTTCAAAACTCCTGCACAGCTGGCAGAGCAACTGCGAAAAGTTTTCTTCATTTTTACCTTTGATTATGGCCCGTGCGGCCCCCGGCTACCGAATAACAGAAAGGGGTACAAAGACGTAGCGTTTCAGGCGTCTCCACTCTTGACCCAAAACGGCCACAAGGACACGCCTTGTTACGACCCAGCAAAAGACATTATCATTCCAACGGGCAACGCGCACCGACCCTACGCGGAGTCGCTGAGGCATGGTCCAATGTTCGAGCGTTTTGGCGACAGCAAGCAGTTGCTCGAGGCGGGCGTAGAAGCTTCCACAAGACAAAGGCCTCAATTGGCGTATTTTGTCACTGGTGCAAAAACTCTTGAGCACAAAAAACGCATTGAAATTTTGGACGCGCACGTGGACAGTGAAAATATGCGCATCATCGCGCTCGAACCGCACAAGGTGGCCATTGAGCAGATGCTGACGTCCAAATTTTGCATCGAAGCAGACGGGAACCAGCCGTGGAGCCCTCGACTGGTGGAATACTTGGTGCTAGGTTGCGTGCCCGTCATTGTGAGCAACTTGATGGTGCCACCCTTTCAACGCACGTTTGACTGGGAGCGCATGGCGGTACTCTTGCCGCACACTGAAGACGCTATTGACGACCTTGAAGTGACTCTTGAGGACTTGGTCGACTCTGGCAAATACGCAGAACTTCGCAAGAATGCTCTGGCAGCCCGAGAAGCATTCATTTACGAACTGAACCCCCGTTTAGGGGCCTTGCCTATTATTCTCTACGAAATGGATCAAGTTCTCAAGACTTGGAAGGGCAACGCTACAGCTGCGGCGATAAAGCTTGAAGCACCCAAGGCCGCAGCAAAGCCTACAGCAAAGAAAGAGAAAAAGTCGCGGTCGCCACTCGACGCAGAAGACCCTGCGATGAAGCGTTGGCGCGAGAAGTACAGCAAGAGCGACCGTGGAAATGTGCCAGAATCTCGTGGCGCTGAAAAGTCAACTTCGGTTCACTCTGGCACCGCAGCCGTTCCCAAAAAATCTGTTTTAGACGCAGCTCCTGTTGAAACCGACGATGTTGGCTACAACGGCACCGCGCCCACGATCGAAGGCGAATTGGGCCATGTTTTAGGAGCTGACGGTACCATGGTGTCTTTCACAGATTTGCGGTCAACGGTACAGGCTGCCATCGATAGCGACAAGGAAGCCTCTGTTCAGCCGCCCGCAGGGCAACTCTCGAAGATGATAATTCTCTCTACAGCAGACATTGGATACAGAAAACTGGCTTGGAATTGGGCGTGTAAACTTCGAGAACTTGGGGTGCAAAATTTTGTGCTTTTTGCCATCGACCATAAAATCGCCGAGTCTCTGCGGCAGCACAAAGTGAACTCGTTCTACGCGCCTGCGCTTGCCAAGTCTTCCGATGACGCGATTGGGTTGTGGGGTTCTACTTCTTACAACAGCGTAGTGCACTTGAAGACCAAGCAACAGCTTGCCGTGTTGAAACTGGGATTTGACGCGTTTTATTTGGACGTGGACATTTCTGTGCGCGTAGATGTCCGAAACGACTTAGTGAGAATGTGCCCTGACTGCGACATTTTGGTGCAGCAAAATTGGCCGATGCTGGAAATGAACCCTGGCTGCACGCTGTTCCGGAGCCGGCCGGCCACTCAAACGCTCTTGTCCAGAATGCTCCTGTTGGAAGAGAAATGGGAAGACGAAGACAGCAGACCAGGCGCAAAGCGCGTCAGCGCAGACCACAGCCACGGCGATCAGGTAAAATAATTTCTCTTGGCTGTTGTTGGACAAAATGGCTTGGCATTAATCCCTCTTGCGCTATAACTTGTGTACGAAGGATGCCTTGAGCATTTTCCTGTTTGATTTTTTCCTGCCTCATCATTCTATGTGCTTATTTCTTCTTTTCCCCGGGGTTCGAAATGTTCAGAGTGCTATGAACCATATCGCAACGTGTGGGCGTCCAAACGATTCCCACGAGAAAGATGGTGGCACCAAGAAGGCTATTCTCCGGCACCAAGGGCTCCGTAACTTGGATGAAGTCCGCACTTTCGTTGAGGCGCGGCGCTATATTTCCCAGTGCTCCGATTGGAATTTCACGTAAGACCAAATCTCCCCTCTTTCAAAACAGTTTTTTTCTATGCCTACATTGTAAATCTTTGCAATCCTTCTCAGTAGTACCTAACAATTCATCCCGCGATTCTTTTGAAATTCAACCTTTCTCATCCGTCAACCTTCTGATGATGATTGTTTCCGTTTTTTTCTTTGTTGTTCAGGTACTCGCTTCTGCCACCAGTGGTGTACCAAACCGGGAATACGATGTTCGATTTCGGGAAGCTTCGAGGGCTCTCGGGGCTTCTTCACGCCAATTTCATGACAGGCCGCGCAAAGAAAGAAGAATTCTTACAAAAGCACGGCCTGTGGTGCAATGTGAGCAGCCCGTGAAGTATGAATATTGGGCCTCGAGTAACCGAATTGAGTGCACTTTGAATGGGGGTTTAACCGACTTTTTGATAAAACATCCCTAAAGCATACTTATGGCGCTTCTTTGAAATTGGGGAGGAGTATAATCGAATCGAACCCATAATTTATAGCAGTCTTGTAAATTATTTGATGTCAGCAGCTCGCATTACATTACGCGAATTACGGACTAGCTGCGCTCTACGTTCTACGATAACTGTTAATTCTCGCTTGTTTTTAAATGTATTGCCTTCTGTTAATTGTTTTTTTAGTTCGGTAATTCTCTGAGTTCTGAGCTAGTATCATAGAATACATACTCAAACAAAAGAAAACTTTACGCTGCTTCGGTGCTCATATGCTCATATTAAGAGAAGAAAGACAAGGGAATGCATCCACACGCAGGCACTCGATTTCATCACATGGGAAATGGGAGTCCCCTGTTTACTTTCGTCGCTGGAAAGTTGACCATTCTTCTAAAAGCATGTCCGCAACGGCTCTCGCTTGTTCCGCAAATTCCACCAATTCATTGTCCGTGGAAAAGGCGCCATTTTCATCGTTGTGGTGATGGTTGGTGAGTGCATCTCGTCGCACGTTTTCGAGCTGGGCGGCTAGGCTCAGATCTTCACGCTGTGAATCGGTAGCGTCGGTCGCCGCAGTGGCAACAGCAGCAGAAGCATCATAAGTAGAGGACTCCGCTTGATTGCCACTTGATGCAAGGAGGGCTTGAAAGTCAACGGCTTCTTTGGTTTCGTCGTCGTCGTCGTCCGGCAGCAACATTTCTAGCGCCGCTTCCACCAGTGACACCGTCTCAAAAGTTGCGCTCCGGCCAGCACTGTTGCTCGCACCGTTGCCCGCACTGTTGCCCGCGCTCACTGCCCGGTGCCACTCAGTCTGGGCCATTTTGGACTCGTGCGCGTGCGCCACCACGTCCTTGAGCAGCGCCTGCTTCTGCGCCGGAGACAGGGCCCCTTGGCGCGCCAGGACCCGCACGGCCGCCACCGCCCGCTGCCGCCGGGACGCCACTTCCAATGCCCGGGCGGCGGTTTGCACCTGCTGCCGAAGAGCGTCGTTGCTATTTCCGTTGTTGTTGTAGTTGTTTGTGGTAGCGGTCGAGGCGGCAGAGGCACCTTCTACAGCTGCCTTGGCCTGCTGCAGCGCCACGAGCTGATCGAGCGACGCTGCGATGCGGTCGAGCTGGTTGCTGTTGCTGCCGCTGCCATTACTGCGGTCCCGACGGGATGAGCTGCTGCTCTTGTCGCCGAACCCTCTGCCGCCTGGAAGCACCTGCCCTCCTGAGGAAGAAGAAGAAGATGAAGAAGAGGTACTGCCGGACGCTGCAGCGATGGCGTCGCCGAGCGCCGAGCGCAGGCGGCTCCGAGGTTCATCATCCTCATCGTCGTCGTCGTCGTCGTCGTCATCGTTGTTGCCAGAGGAGCTTCCCCGGCGCACCACTACAATCCGAGGCCCCGAAATGTCGTCGTCTTCGTCGTCGTCGTCATCGTCGTCGTCCATGAGGCCGCCGAGCACCTGTGCATGAGACGAAGAACGATGGCGACAGTCAGGGCACACAACAGAGGGGCACAAATGCAGTCAAAAACAAATCACGAGAACGAAACTATCTCCTTTTTACCAACCCAGCTAAGTACATCGCCACACAGTAGCACAACAGCGCATGCAGATCAACCCTCGAGAGTGAGCCAAAACTAAGTACCGTCCACCCACACTAATGCATACACCAGTGCAATCCACCCATGTTGTTGTTCTATGCCTCCCCCCCCTCCTTTCGACCTCTTCCACTTCAATCTGTCAAAGATCTCTCTCACGCACCTGCTCGATGATGCTTTCGGTCGAATCGCTGCCTCCTTTGTTGTTGCCCGCCATTTCCTTCGCAATCAATTCCCCAATTTGCATCCCCAAATCTTCGGCTGCCTGTGACGACGACGACGAACCACCACTGCTGCTGCTGATGGCGCCGCTCCCATCACTGCTGATGCGAATCACCCTAGGGCCACTGCTGCCCGAGGAAGAAGAGCCTTTTTGGGCGTCGTTGAAGGAGCCGGAAGCGGTACAGAGGGCGGCGTGCAAATGCGCAACGCGCCACTCGTTGCGAACCATGTCCTAATA
>Ga0307931_1001028_pt1 | contig 18350 bp, 9 predicted proteins | sample OrgLakmetageno47_FD_201816 | JGI IMG/M metagenome (GOLD analysis project Ga0307931, IMG submission 201816) | Saline water microbial communities from Organic Lake, Antarctica - #47 | ecosystem: Environmental > Aquatic > Non-marine Saline and Alkaline > Saline | place: Antarctica: Organic Lake... | reverse complement strand
AAGTGTGACATGCGACACCTCCACCTCATCTGCGAACTATAAACCGTAGACTCGAAACAAACAAGAGTTCTTTACAGCTTTTGTTACGTGCGAATTCACAATCACGAATTGATCACGAACCATGATGACCTGGCGTTCCTCCTTCCTCCCATAGGGCTTTAGACCAAACAAATACCAGGTATATAGGGCCCAGAATACGAGTGCAAATTAAAACACGAATAGAAACTTATCATCATTCTTCATCTGTAGGAAATTTCCTAACCCCAATTCTAACCCGGCCAGCCAGCCCTTCTAAATGCGAGGTGTATTTCAGAGTGAACTCGGCTTCACACTAACAAGCGGCGGTGGAGGCGGCGGGTAATGTATTCCTGCAGCAGCATCCATTTTATCCGTTGGATTCTGTGCTTGGCAGTGAGCTTTAACAACTGCGCTTATCGTGGCGTAGTGCGCCGCGGCTCCAGGGCCACTGGGAAACTTGTGGCCGCCGCTGTGCAGCACTTCCACTGAATGGGGTACTGGCGGTGATAGCGCTTGTGCCACGGGGTCGATTACAACTCCTTGCTGTTGCTGCGGTTGTTGTTGTTGTTGCTGTTGTTGAGTGCGCCCGTGCGACCACCAGGTGGCGAGCGCTTTCGAATGCGGCAACATGTAGTCTTCCGCGCCGTACACGTGCACAGCTGGGGTCGCTAATCCTGGCAATGAGACCTTTGGCTGAAGGTTTGAGCTGTCAAAAGACGACGACGACGAGGAAGACGACGATGTCGCTAACGACGTTGATGGAGATGGCGATGAAGAAGGAGGCAAATCTGGGAAGAGCGACGGAGGCAGGCGAACGTCGCGAGGAAGCATGGCGCCGACGAGAACAACGCACCTGGAGCGCGGTCAAAATGAGAAAGAATACACAGGGAGAAGTTAAGAGAAAAAGAGGAACAAGTAGGTGATCGATAAGAATTCTTAGAAGCAATCGACACTGACCTAAAAAATCAATGAAAGAATCGAATGATTACGAGGAAAATAAAACTCAAGACTGAATGTTCAAGAAAGAGATAATGGGCGAGGAATAGTTGCACCGCCAAGGCTGACTGCCGAAGGATGCTTGTTTGAGATCAGCCAATATTCGTGCGTTTTCATTGAAGCGCTCGCTTCCGTTGGATCCAACAGAAGATGAGTACTCGCCGCTACTACTACTGGTAGTAGCGAGGAACTCCTCGAGGCAATCTGGCTTTTCGAGGAAGGCAGTAAGTAAGGTCGCTAAAATGCCGCCCTGCGAAAAGCCGACCAAAAAGTCGAAGGGCCCCTGTGAATTCCATCGATATGATAAACAAAGAGAAAGAAACGAGGCGAGGAGCATAAGAGAAGAACAAAGGGTAGATGATATGCTGAGAGAGACCATGTCCCTAATTCAAAAACAATTGTAAAGGCATCAATACCAATGAAAGAAATAGAAGCGCAATAATCACAGACCAAAAATATCCAACAGCCGTAAAGACGTGCACTTCATCTATACTAAATACTAGCTACTAGCTTTACACATAAACTAGCAAGCCGGCCTCGCACACCTGCTTATTGATGGTTTCCGCGACTAACGCCAAGCTTTCAGTGAGGCCCTCGTACTGAACAGCTTTTTTGGTCAATTCGCTGATGCTCGAAGGATCGCCTGCGCTGGGTGGCGATTCTTTCTGGTCTGCAGCTCCTAGAGCTCCTGTAGCAGCAGGACTAGCAGCAACAGCAGTGCTCCTCAGTGGTGCTGGTGCTGCTGACGGTGATGACGATGACGTATTTGGCTGTTGCGGCTCGATGGCATCCCACCATTCGTAGAAAGGGCCAGGCACTAATTTCTCGAGCGACGGGTCTGCTGCACCCTTAATTTGACCAAGAAGAAGAAAAAGAAGAAGCACGCGCACACATGCGTGTATACCCGTTAAGTTGAATCAATTACGATTGTATTGAGTAATCTGGAGCGAAACAAGGCTTATCACTGATGAGTGAATTCGCAAGATGCTAGACAATTACGATGAATATAGCCTAAAGAAGACCCAATTAGAGTAAGTAGATAAGCCTAGAGAGCAGTATGCGGGTGCAACATATCAAGCTGATAAAAGGTTAAAGATATCCCTAGAATGAAACATATACCTGCTGGTACATTAGTTTAGTATGCTCATCAAGCGAGCGATGAAATAGTCATAGATTCTCACTTTAAGGCTAACGCGAGGACCATTGAGATGCGTCAGTTCAATCTCATCCGGTCGAAATGCACGCTGCAACTGCGCTGTCTGCATTTTCATGAGCGCAGCATTGGTGCGCCAGCCTTTTGAGCAAGAGTTTGAGGAGAGAGGAGAGTGGCATCAGAAAACAAATTCAGGCAATCCTTAGAAGATCCCTCAATCAAATACGAAGCTAGCCACTAGAGGAAATTGAGAAGCGTAAATTCTTATTGAAATCAATGGCAGTAATTTGGCTGGTATTTATGTTCGAACCGTGTAGGCAGAGCGCTTTCAGTGGCATGATATTATTAGCCGCCATTTTGATTCAAGATTTTGCTCATAATGCATGATATCGGTACAGGGAGATTTTACCTTAAACTCCCTTGAAGCAAAGAACGAAGAACGAAGAATAAGGAATGAGTTGGCGCCATTATGATGATTGCTTGATTGATGGTTGACGAGTTTAGGATTTTATACGGGCGTAAGGGCTCCTAGTAGCGAATAATATCAACCTTAAGCTTGAGAGGTAGGCAGCAACTTCTTGCGCAAAATTTTCACCGATAGAATACATTTTGAAAATGCTATTTACGGGCGTCACGGGATTGCGCTCAATCCTAGCGCTTAGTATGCTCCTTAGTTCATCAACATCTCTTAGCTACAGTGCACCGGGTAGCGTGTGCCGCATCAACTGCAGGCCACGAGTCAGTGCCCTCTGGGCTAGTAGAAATTGCATCACATCGGCAGAAAAGACGGCAGCGGCCACCACAACCGATACTATTGCCACTACAGTTTTGAACACAGAGGCTAGTGCTGCAACCTCACCTAGTGGTGCTGCAGCGGTCGCAAATGGCGCTGACGCAGCGGCCTCTGACGACGCTGAGACTCGCCGCGCTCAGCTCGTGGCCAAGTCGCTGGCTGCAGCCGCGAAATACGACCAGTTGCAGCGACGGAACGTGCTGACTGCTGGCGGCTCCGCCCTTGCTGGCGCAGGTGTATTCGCCTTTCAGCGGTTCGGAAACAAACCACTACTAGGAAATAGCAACAGCGGCAGTGGCAATGGCGGCAAGGACCCATTAGCTTTGCTTCGGTCCATGGAAGCTGATTCTATGCCGCTCGCCGTGGCCTTAGCTAATGGGAAGCCTACAGTGATTGACTTTTATGCAGGATGGTGCGAAAACTGCAAGGTCCGGTATTCGATATTCGATAAATACTCTCCCCGTCCTCTCTACTGCTGAACCCACTAACAAGGATCTTGTATGCTTTCATTCTCTTGATTTCCTGCTTTTAGTGAAACTATTCATCGTGGTTGGAAAACACTCCCATCGTATGAGCTAGAAATCACTGCCTTGCGCACTTTGGAATGCATTGCAGTCTCCCCTATTTAGGTGTTGAAACCTCTCGTTGACTCCTCTATTTAGGTGCTCTTACTCACGTGCGCAACTCTCCTCGTGTCTGTATTTATACTATATCAGGCCATGGCTCCTCGCTTGGCGTCGCTCGAAGAGCAATACAGGGGGCAAATTAATTTTGTGACTCTGGACGCCGATACACCCGAGGGCCGGTAAGACAGTGGAGTAAACAAGATATGGAGCTTCGAAGTTGTACAGACAGAGTCATGTTGCAGTGTATTGTGCATTGCCAATGTATTAAGGCTGAATTAATCACGTCTTGCTGGAAGCTCTGCGTACGTTGAACGGCTGATGCTCTAGTTGTTAAACTACGCTTCAGTGTGGCAGTTTTTTGTTTTCTCCTCTAAATGCTAGCTTATTAATTCTCTGCCCTGATGAACTCCCTGCTTACCTACCTGCTTGCTTCCACATTCACGCCTCAGCAACGATGCCCTCGTTTCGCTGTTTCGAGTCGACGGAATCCCCCACTTGGCGCTGGTGTCTGCTCAGGGCAACGTGGAAACCGCGCTCATTGGCCTCGTGCCGAAGGAGGTATATACATCTGCATGTCCATGTGCATCAGTGTATCAGTACATGTGCAGAGAGAGTTCGAATCACCATCAAAAATAAAATGTCAAGTATATAGGCAGCGGCACAACTCTCCGCACCTCTCCCACTCCTTTCGTGTCCTTTTGACACTCTGGTTTTTATGCAACTTAAAAAGTACTTCCTGTAGTGTATCTACCTCTGGTGATCGAATTATCTCAATTCTCGCACATGCAACGTATGCCATCGACCCGTATCTTTTTATTACATCTACTACTCCTTCTCACATACGCATACAGGTCTTAAAAGCTGACTTAAACGCACTCGCGTCCAAAGATTTCACCGCTGGGACATTACCGTATTTGGGATACGACGCTTTTGACGACAAATCAGGTGAGCAAGATATCATCTTGCCTCATTCTGTCGTCATTAATGCTTTTTCGTACGCTGTCTGATTGACACAATTTGGCTTTCAAAATCTATTTTTGACTTGTCTAAGTCTCATTCTCGTCCTCATTATTTTTACTTGGTGTGCAGTGATTGTGTTTTATGTGCGTTGCGTCACATACTTCTCCAGGAAGAGACAGGAACGTCGCTCACACTTTTGCAATGGCCGCTGAAATCGCTGCAAAACAACAGGCCCAGCAACAGTAGATGCCAGAGGGGCGACGATTGTTTTGTGTCTTTTTCTTTTGTGGTTCTTTTCAAGTATATGTATTACAGAAAGCTGCTTCTACTTCTCCATGTTGGTGAGTGTGAGTGGAATCCTTTGAAGACAAAATTTAGCCCCTTTCCGCACCAGCTGCACTCCTAAAGCCAGTGGAATTTTGGGATTTGCAGCAGACCACGTACTTAATTACACTTATACTATAATAAGTAAATAGAAGGTTGGAGTGGAGATCGCGGGCGTACTCGAAACCTATGCCTCCTTCCGAGGATTAATTCTACAGGGTTCATGAGAGTAAAGATGGACATTGCGTTACGCAAAAGGACACTCAGCCCAGTCAGACTTGTTCTGGAGGATTCATCAAAACGCAGCTCTATGCTACTTGCTGTTGTTTCTTTGCAATTGGGGAGTACTATCTAATCTAATCTAATCTAAGCATGAAGAACGGTGCTACCTTCCTGTTTCAGAGAGTGCTCTAAGTGCCACCCCAGTTCTCCGATACCGCGAGGTATGGTGGTGGTAAGAGACTATTCAACATTCCTAGTCTAGTCTAGTTAATACTCTCCCAAAAACAAAGAAAGACAAGTACACAGCAGTCACAGAGGCACATAAAGAATGCACTTGAGCTGCAAATTCCAGTGAAATCAATGGATTTTTTAAACTCTGTTGCTGTGTTGCTGTACAGAAAGGTTTGGATATATACAAGTCGCATGATGTTTAATAAGCACATAAGGAGTAACGCACAAGGAGCGAATTTACACTTGGAAGTAAATGGGGCACGGGTCGAGCGTGCGCAGCGCTCTCGGAGAAATCACGTTGTCGCGGCAGTTCACGCAGACAATTTTCTTGCAGGGCCTGGTCTCGGAACTGAAGGCTTTAAAAAGAGCGCACACCCCTGTATCCATGATCTGGTTGGAGCTCAGGTACAGCTTTTCGAGCTCCGGCACGCTGCCGCTGAGCACGCAATGTGCGAGGGCCCCTGCGCCCTGTATGAACGTTGTTTTTTTTGAAAGATCAGGAGAAGGCTGGTGAAGCAACGATGAATGAGAACGTAATGTAAAGAAGATTCATATTACACCACTGTTCTCATAGTGTAATGTCAAGACGAAATTCTAGAAAGAAAAGCTAGAGACTGGTAAAGATGGTCAACGTTTCACTGTCTACTCTATTGATTTATTACCTCATCGCCAATCAAGTTTTGCCTCAAGTCGAGGGTCTTCAAATTGGGTAATGCTTTGGATTGGCGGATGTGCCGCACCAGCCTCTTGACGCTGTCAGCGGGGATGTGGTTCATCCGCAAATCAATGCTTTCTAACGGAGACGCGCTGCCTAATTTGCCAAATGCGTCAAATAAGCGGTCGGCGCCCGCCTACGTGCGACCCAAAGAGGAAATCAAACGAAAGTGAAGAAGAGGGTCAAGGAGAGTGAAAAATGCAAGGGATTAAATGTAGTAATGAAATCGCTGCGGTGGTAGAGGAGTGGATAAGAGAAATATGATTCGAAGCTCTAAAGGCACGGCTGATTCACATTGTCAGCGTCTTCCATTTTCAAGCTTTCGGTAACCACTTCTATAGTAGACTACAGGTGAGTACTGCCAAAACACTACTTCAGTAGTTACAACGCTCTCACCTTTCGAATCGCATTCCAGCCGAGGTTCAAACTCTTGAGGCGAACACATACACCCTGTCTCAGCATCAGGCCCAGAAACACCGCCCCTTCTTGGCCAATGGCGGTGCCCTTCATGGTTTCCACGTTTTTGAACCGCCGTAAATCGACGGTAAACAAGCTGAACTTCCGGTCGCGCTTTTCGTTAGCCACCTACAATAGTAGTAGTAGTAGCACAATACAATATCACGTGTGTCAACGATCCAAGCATACATCACCAGCGTTGCAAGACACAACGTTAAAAAGATTCAAAAAGAAAAAGGAGAACAGATGATCGTTATATATACATATATTTAATGAACACCAAAAAAAGAGGTCGTTTGGTTGTCTCCTGTGTACTTTTATGAACGGGGAAGTAGTAATGAGTGACAAACATATGGCATAGAAAGAACTGTATCAAGTACCTCTTCTTGCGGGCGGCATTTGATCACTACATGTTTGGCGGTTTCCCGCTGTTCCTCCTCGGGGGGTGGCAGAGGGCCGTTGACCCCTTCGATGGTGCCGCTTCGGCGCATCAACTGACAAAAAAAGAAAGAAAGAAAGAACGGTCAGAAAAAGAAAGAAAATACAAAGAAGTTAACAAAACCAGAAAATGTGCAAAGAATCAGTCAAGAGGTGTGTTTCAACCCTGTGCTCCTCCTCCCTTTCCTTCGCAATATCCCTCCCATACTCACAGCCTATCCAACCACACAAGCACATTACATGCATGCCACCACCACCTCTCATCTTTACCTGCAGCGAAAACTGCGTGTCGTCTTCGTCTCTCGCTCTGCTCGCTTCAATGCCCGCCGCTTCTCCAGCTAGTCTCGCTTTCAACTTCTCGCCCGCCATGACCCCCCGTCTGGACTCGTCCTCTGACAAACGCACACGTAAAGAAAGACGCATTGTGGAGGTTTGAAATGCGTGGCACAAGACGCAGGCTTGAAGACATATTCATAAACAAGAATAACAGCAAGAACACTAGTATGAACAGGAAGATAACCCAATTCCGAACACATGCACTCCCACCCACCCGCACACCCACTCACTTATCCCTCCGCACACCACGGTAATCTACATGTTGCACTTCTATGCGCGTACATGCACACACTTACGAGTATACATGTACGCATGCCTGCTTGCACATGTATATATATACCCCCCCCCCCCCCCCACACACGCATTGATGAGCACTACCTGCGATCGCGTCGCGGTCTCGCTGCGCTTTCCGCGCGTCGTTGTCCAAGCCCCACTCTTCCAACAAGCCCATGAGCATCGTGGTGTGGGTGCTTTCCTTGGCGCGCGACGCCACTTCGCTCTCGTACCGGGCCATGTCGCCGCGCCGCAGCTTGTCCAACCATTCGGCCCGGCGCTGGTCTGGCAATAGCCAGAAAAATAGAAATACCCATGTGCACACGTAACAAACAATACATATACACACATATGTCAATTATCGAGATGTCCATGGAAACGAACGCAAAAGGGCACAAAAGTGGAAGTTTTTTACCCTTCACCACCTATCCACGACTGCCAATCTTCAGCAATAATCCCTTACCCCCTACAGCACTCACTGTTCACTTCCTTGGTCAGCTCCTTGCGACGAGCCCGGATGCGCGCGCGGTCAGCGTTGATCTTAGCCACTTGATCCGCTTCATTAGCATTCATGTCCGTGTCTTCGAAATGCATCAAGCCCGGATGCCGCCTTTTCGCCGCTAATCCCGCGCGAAACCGCAGGAAAGTGCCGGCAATTCCTGACACCGCTTCTTCTTCTATCCGGTAGCTGTGTTGATATGAACGAGACAGGACAGAGAAATTGAGACAAAAAAAACAGATGGATTAGGCGTGAACAAATCTCGGTGCGATTCAACTTGGAGATTCGTTGTCCTTCAAGAGGCAAGTTATCCTAATTTGGAACATCTCACAAATGAAGTGTGCACTACTCACACGCCCCCGCCGGTGCCGGAGTCCATGCCAGGAAAGTTGCCCTTGTCGTCTGCGCCCGAGCCTTTTGTGGAACCACCGCTCGACGACGAGCTCGAGCTTGATGAAGAAGACGAAGAACCAGAACCTGAAGAACCTGAAGAAGAAGAACCCGAGGAAGAAGAAGAGCCAGAGGAACCTGAACCAGCAGAAGAAGAAGCCGCAGACGACGACGACGAGGCCGAGGACGCGGAGACGGAGGAGCGGCTGCCGCTCAAGCGCGCAGAGCTCAAGGGTTTCGAGCGCGAGGTCGAGGCGGCAGACGACGACGATGAGGAGGAAGAACCCGAACTTGAAGAACCACTTGACGATGACGCAGAAGACGAGGAGTCGTCATCGTCGTCATCATCCGAATCCTAGAAGGAGCAATGTGAGCAAACATCCGGCACACACAATCAAAAGCAAGAGGACGAGTTCTAGTAAAAAGGGATTGAAAGAGGACCAGACAACCAGCGAAAGAGAATAACTGCACACTAACAAATTACGTTAAGATAGCTAGGATCTTACCGAATCGTCATCAGAATCGTCGTCGTCGCTGTCGTCGGAATCCTCAACCGGTCCTTCATACCACCGCGCATACCTGGCATGGAAAATTCCCAGAGCCAGAGTGTTCGAACACACGAGACAAGAGGCTAAATTCGAAAAGGGCTGTCAACTTGAAAAAAATGCCAGGAAAACTGTGGAACATTAGCAGATTTAATCCAATGTGGATTGGCAAATGCTGGGTCGTAAAGTGCACCTAGGGCTCACCGCTGCTTGTCGTGCACTTTTTCTGGGTCACGAAAGAAAGGAGCAGGGGCCACAGGGAGCGCCATGGTACGGTATCAGCAAGCTAGTCTTGTACGCCGATAGATGACTACTCAGCGTAAGCTAGCAACACTCGCTATGCGCTATGTACGATGAGATAACGATCAAGTCTATCAAGTCACCATTTTTTTCCGAACCGAACAGCTCAACAGGCAACAGCTCAACAGCTCTGATTCTAGGCGTAAATTTACGATTTCAACACACAAAGCAGTTTGCTGCTTTTTTGCTATTATTTTGCTTGTTGGTTTGTTGGTCTGCCGGAGTGAGAGAGCGCGTTGTCAAATCTAGTTGCTGTACCGCTTGGCCATACGGCGACTCGCTCAGGACTCGGCCTCGCGGAGGGATAAGCGCCCGCCACCTGACTTAAGCTATGGTGGAGGCGTTGCCAGCTGAGATGGCCGTGCAAGACCAGCCCACGGTACGCCCCACGCCCTTTTTCCTTGTCCCCCGGAGCACCCACGCCGTGCCATGCCGAAAGCACACATCAGTTATAAAAACTTCTTCCTGCGCTCGCTTATCGAAAAAAATTCAACTCTGCTCGCGCACATGGGCTCTTATTTGAAAGAAATTGCTATTGCGTTTCTTTGAAAATTCTTTTTGAAGTCGCTATCATGATTAAAGCGAGTTTTCGGGCATTTTGCATTTCCAACGCTCACTTCGGTGCTTAGCGCTGGATGCTATCGTGCTGTTTCTCTACGCCTGTGTCCCGAAATTTACTATGGATGTTCTCATGCAATTTTCCTTTTCATGTTTCTTATTCGTGTTTACCTCTCGCTCCATTTCTTCTGGTCTTGTTGAATGTCTTACACCTGCCGTTTATTTAAGGCCGAGGGCGACGTAGGCACTCTTGCGCTCGCTGTGCCTGAAAACATCAATAGCGATGCAGCCGGCTCAGCCGAAGCAGGCGAAGCTGCAGCAGAAGAAGCTGACGATGCTATTGACCCTTCTGTGCTGTTCGTCGCATCGCCGGCCGGCGTGGTTGCTCGCTCGAAGCTGCGTGACAAAGCCAAGAAGTACAGCAAGTTTTCCGACCTCTTGACGCCTAACATGGTCGACGAAATCCGACAGTACGTGAATTGACGGGTTGCTTGCCCTCCTAATATTTGTCCTCACTGCCACCAACCCAGCTTTAGGAGCGGGCTTGCATTGTTCAAGTCAATCCTTTTCATTTCCACCTAGCAAACTCTACGAATGCCGTCTTACGTTTGTCCGCTGGCAAAAGTCACCGCGGGATGTTAGGACCTGGAGTTTAATCCACTTTCTGCTTTTTGTTGTTGGAATTCTCTAGGTCTACTTTTAGGCATCCTTGCTATTGATGCAGGTCACTCTCTTTCTTTCGAACTCACATGCCCCGTTCATGTCCTGGGATGATCTTTTGTTGCTGCTCTTCCCCGCCTGCTTTGTATCTATTCTAGGTACTGCGTAGAACCGGAAGTGGAAGGCGAAGTGCCGGACTGGATGATTGACCACCACGTGAAGCTGAAAGTTTCAATTCGCACCATGGAAAGCACTCTTCGGCGCGCGAGTGTGCGTATTGTGTACCTTCCCTCTTTTTTGTTTTCACCTCTTTTTGTCTTCTTCTTTTTAACTCCTACCCCTGCTCTTGTTTCTTCCTGGATTCTTGACTCAGCCCATATCCCTCAGTCTAGTTTACGCGTTTGTTAATTTGCACCCACCCACACACTAACCTCCGTACCAAATCCCTTCTCACATTGTCCCCTTGCTGCTATACTTTTCCTTCTTCTGCAGGTCCAGCGTGGAGAAGGCTGCAGTTGCATGCCGGGCAAGACTCTTCAGCGATTTGGTGGCGCGCTTCGCATGTATGCGGACGCTGCTGTCGCTCACCCAGCCTTCGACCAGGTTCTTGCATTGTTTTTTTGAAGCCCCGGGCCACCCATCCCTCCTCTTGACCTTCGTTTTAATATGTTCACACTGTCTCTTTCTTGCATCTCTTTGACACGACCACCCCTGCCTTTCCTCACTTTTTTTTTTTTGCAATCTTCGCTTCGCCTCTTTCATTCATAGTTCATCATGTTGTGCATCATCGTCAACTGCGTGTTCATGGCAATGGCGGATCCAACCACCGACGTTGTGCCAGACTACGAAATAGTGGTAAGCCAGATATGTACTTACTGTAGTATAGCGCGTGCAAGATAAAATCTGCACTTCTTGGCACACCAGATTTCTCCAAAAGTGTACGACTACAACTGTTACTGCTACCACTGGAGTATGTGCGCAGCATGCAGCCGTTTCCAAATTGAGTTGTTGATAATTCCACTCCTATGCGTTGTCACCGATTTTATGTATGTGTGCTGCAGATCAACACCACTTTCCTTTACGTCTTCACTGCTGAAGCGGCCATCAAGATGGTTGCGTAAGTACTCGAAATTCCTTCACCATTATACTTTTTGCTATGCTTTCTCAAGACAATATCCTCAGGCGTTTCTTGCATGTTTGTCTCGAAGGAAAATATACTTCCTGGTCACGCATCACTGCCTCAACCAACTCGTGTTGTGGTGGATTTTTTTTTCGACAGGTTCGGTGCCGCTTATCCCCAAGACGCATGGAACTGGCTCGATGTGGTCGTGGTGATCGAAGGCTGGATCAGCAGCCTCGGCTCTGGCAGTTCTGCGCTCGTCTGAAAACCTTCCGTATTTTGCGGCCGCTGCGCGTAGCCAACCGCTTGCCCTCGGTCAAAATGATCATTTCCACGCTCTTGTCGTCCTTGCCCGCCATTGCCGACACTTTCATGGTGTTTTTCTTTTTCCTGTTCATTTTCGGCATGCTGTGTGGCACGCTGTGGTCGGGCAGTTTTACTCGGCGTTGCGTCGACAGCTCCGGCGACGTGGTTGGCGAAGAAGAAGAGTTGTGCTACCCGCAACCAGAAACGCGCAACGGCTTCTGTGGGGCGCTCAATTTCTTGGACGCGCCATATTCGTGCGAAGGAGACCAAACTTGCACGGACTTTGGAGAAGCCCCAGCGGACGGTGGCCTCAATTTCGACAACATTTTGTTTTCCATTTTAACGCTCTTTGCGGTATGCACCATGGAAAGTTGGTCGGGCATCATGTACTTCACACAAGACATTATGGCGGAAGGCACCTTTGTGGTGTTTTTGGCGATCATTGTAATTGGGAACTTCACGATTATCAACATCATGATTGCTTCCATACTCGTCGAGCTCGGTTGCTTGAGCGATCTGGAAGACGAAATGAAAGTGGAGCGCGAAATGCAACAGGGCATCAAGGACGAAAACCACTTGAAAATGTTGGAAATGCGGAAAGGGATGCTGGCGCGCGGCGAGCCCATTCCTCCGCCGCCGATTGGTGAAGTGATCGGGCAGTGCTTCAACGACGTCTGGCAGAACCTGTACTCCAGCCTGACGAAATTCTTGCTCATGGTGTGCTATTCTGGCGTGCCCAGCAACAAACCCGAAAACCACTGGGCTTCAGTGCTCCGCTGGAAAGTAACAGCCGACACGGCATACTTCTCTTACTTCATTCAAATTTGTATTGTCTTTAACATGGTCTGCTTGGCGCTCGACGACTACGACGTAAGCGAAGACATGGCGTTTTTCTTAGAGACTGCTAACTACATTCTCACTGGCGTGTTTTGTTTTGAAATGGCCGTGAAGCTGGTGATCATTGGGATGGTCGATTATTTCACGGACAATTGGAATCTATTTGACGCCTTCATTGTCACTGGCAGCGTTGCTGAGCTGCTTTTGGCGTCAGGAAGCTCGAGTTTGGGAGTCTTACGCATCGTGCGCATGCTTCGCTTGACCCGGGTGGCACGGTTGGCGAAACTGGCCAACAAATGGGAGTCGTTGCGCACGGTCTTCCGCCGCATTCGCGAGTCTTCCGCGAAAATGGGTCCCGTGCTCTTGCTCCTGGTGCTTTTCATGTTCATTTTCTCCATCTTGGGCATGCAAATGTTTGGCGCGTCGGTGACGTCCGACGACTTCGTGCGCTTCGACAATTTCTACGTGGCCTTTGTGCAGTGCTTTTACGTGATTCTCGCGGAAGGGTGGTTGGACATCATGTACGTATGCATGGCCGACACCAGTGCGGTGTCTGCGTTGTACTTTGTGGCGCTGGTCATGATTGGCAACTTCGTGCTTGTGAATTTGATTTTGGCGGTGGTGCTCGGTGGGGCCATGCCCGGCGAAGAAGCCAAACGATTGCTGGGCGTGAAGCAACTTTTCACTACCATGAACAAGCACGATTTGAAGATGTCCATCCACCAGTGGCGCTGGGTTACTACAGTGACCCGCACCGACGCCATGATGACCACCGCTCTGGTGTCGTGGCATCACGCCGCTCGGGAGTACGGCGCTGCGCGCTTCCTGAAGCTGGCTGAAAATTTGGGCTTGGGTGGCGAACTGCTGGAGCGGTTGCAGACCTTGCTGGTGGAGCTCGAAGCTGGAGGCATGGACGAAATGCAGTCCAGGGACCTGGCCATTGCCGCGCGTGAGCGCAAGCGCTTCCAGCTGTTGCTGCCGTTTCACGACGAAGAAGCGGCCAAGCGCCGGGCCTCCAAGAACCGCCGTGCGTCGAGCGTGGACTCGCTCAACAGCTTCGACCAAGACGGCGCCGACGACGGCGAGCTGGAGCTGGGCGCCGGCAACGAAGAAGTGCTCATGTGGAAGCGCTTAACCAAAGTCGCGTACCTCACGGCCAAGTTTTCCGAGACCCACGTGCCCGACGGCTTTGAAACGGCGCGGGATGGCATCGACCATCCACTGATGCTGGTGAACCCAGTCTCCGGGGAAACGGTTTTGGCGAAGTCCGCAGCCATGGCTGCTTCGGAAGAAGTAGAGCACTTGATCAACGCCTCTTTAGTGGACAAGAAACTCCCACCCAAGCAAAAGCTGTCGGTGAAATTCGCCAAGTCCGACAAGAACACTTCCCTGGTCGCCTTGACGAAAGACGAAGACCTCGTGGTGGTGGCGTCGAAAATGCAGCTCCGGTGGATGAAATGGCAGGCCATCTCAAAGCGCGTGGTCGCAACCAAGTTTTGGAACGACATGCTGCTGATTGCAATCTTGTTGTCGTGCCTTTCGATGCTTTTTACAGACAACGACACGCCGTACCTCAGCTTCTGGTTCATCATTGAAACAGTTTGCAACGTGCTCTTCTTGTTGGAAGTGTTTGTTAAAGTTGGCAGTGCGGCTGAATTCGATTACAATTATAAACTTCGGACGGGCTGGGCGGGTTACTTTTACGAGCCTTGGAACCGCCTTGATTTTCTTATTGTTCTTAGCGCGATCTTCTCAATCATCTTCCGTGAGCTCGGGATGACCGAAGGCGTGAACGCGTGCACAGTGGTGCGCGCATTCCGGCCGTTGCGCATGATCAACAGCATCGATGCGCTCAAGGACCAAGTGGTGTTGCTCTTCAAGAGCTTTTCAAGCCTGGGCACCCTCGCAGTCTTCTTAGCGTTTGCCAACACGGCGTATGCGGTGGTTGGGATGCAACTCTTGAAGGGCGTGTACTGGCGCTGCGATGACGGCGACTATGCCGACGACGAAGACTACCTGGCAACGGTTGGTGAAATGCCCACCAACAGCCCAAGAATGGGCGTGATCGATGACGCTACGGGCTACTACTCGGCGCGGCCTTGCTCTGGGAACTTCACGAACATGGACGGCGTGCAACTCACTGCGATGGGCGAATGGGTCAACGCAGATTACCATTTCGACACGTTTGAGTCCTCGCTGCTCTCCGTGTTCATCCTCAGTGTCGGGGGTTGGTTTGACGTCGTCTTCGATGGGTTGTCGGGCACGGAGATTGGCTACACGCCTGAGCCGTACTACAACACCAACCCGCTGGTCATCTTCTATTTTTTCTTCGGGATATCTTTCTTCGGCTTGTACATTGTCAACGAGTTCGTGGGCGTCGTCTTTGACACGTACGTGGAAGAAAAAGCGCGCGCTGACGACCTCCTGTACGGGGATATGAAGGCTGAAGAACGGGAGTCGCTGGACATCAAACGGCGCGTCGATTACGTGCAACCGGTAAAAGTGGTGCGGCGGCCCACCAAACCTTGGCGGCAGAAGTGCGACGCCTTTGCAGAGTCCTCGTCGTTCAACACTTTTATTTTGTCGGTGATTGCGTTCAACGGCTTGTGCTTGACCATTGCCCACGACGGCCAGCCCCAATGGGTTACCGACTTCACGGCCACTATTGAGCTCGTCTTTTCGCTCATTTTCACCATCGAAGCGACGATCAAGATTATCGGCGCCGGTACCAACGTGTACTTTTCAGACGCCTCCAACAACTTCGACTTCACGGTTACTGTGGTTGGTGACGTCGATGCGATCCTGTACTTGGCCAACGCCTGTCAAGCGAGCAACAGCACTTTCTTGCGCCTCGTGCGGTCAATGCGCGTGTTTCGGTTAATGCGCCTCATTTCTTTGATAAAGGGCTGCGAAGTGATCATTCTCACGTGCACTTTTGCCTGGCCTCGCTTAGTGGTCGTGTGCCAGTTGCTGGCCATTCTCGTGTTTTTCTTCGCCAACGTTGGTGTGGTGTTTTTCGAAGCCATTCCCAAAGACAACTACGGCTCGTTCTATTGCAATTTCGAAACTGAAGTGCAGGCCATGCAGCTTCTTTTCATTTTGATGACAGGCGACAACTGGAACGACACTATGGGTGGCATGGTAGGCCACGAAGACGTTCCTGACGCCATCATCGTGTCGTACTTCATCATATACACCTTGGTGATGGCGTTTGTAATTGTGAACTTGTTCGTCATGGTGGTGTGCGAAGCCTTCGAAGTGCTCAACGACGACACGAAGAAAGACTTGGAGCGCGTGGTGCCTGTGTACCAGAAAGCCTGGTCGCAATTTGACCCGGATGCGCGGGGCACCGTGGCCCGCAGTCAGCTGGAGTACTTGATTCGTTCTTTGCCTGCGCCCTTTGGGGTGCCCTTTCCTGCCGACGGTGACCAGTACGACACTCAAGCGTGCTACAAAGAACTCGCGTTCAGGTCGGAGTTCGTGAAAAGCAATTTACCGGAAGGCGATGCAGACTTCAACGAAGTGCTGTTTTTGCTCATCTTGTACCGACGAATCGAGTCCGGCGACATCAAAGGACGGCAGTACACGCGAGAACTGAAGTTTTTGCACGCGTCGATGGCCATTCAAGCGCAGCTGAAGGTGTACCTCTCGCGCATTCGCCTGCGGGTGAAAAGGAAGAAAATTGAAGAAAAAGCCATTCGCGACGCGACCATGTCAGCAAAGAGCGCTGACTGGGGCTCGGCCATTGCGGACCGCGCTATCGAGCGCTCAGCAGCGTCAACGACTACTTTGGGCGGACCGAACGGCCAACCCACATTTGACGTCGCGGATGAAGTCATGCTCTAGAACGATTGAAGGAAGGCGTATGAGAAGAGCCCGGCGATGAGTTTTTGAGCTTCTATTCGCATCGTGGTAGCGGCTTTCCTTGCTGCTCCATTTGTTTCCTTTCTTGCGGATTGGTGGTATAGAGATGCATATGCCCTTCGCTGTTATTTTTCGTGTGTTTCTGTTGCACAAGTAAACCATCCAAGAATATATAACGCAGAGGGGGGTTTCGGATTTCTGAATTTCTGAGCCCATAACCTGTGGGCACTGTGGACTACTGTAGTAGAAGTCTGAAGTCAAGAAGTCTGATTAGTTTAAGTGTCCATTAGAATGGCGATATATAATTTAATTACCGTCTGCTATCGAGTCGTTGAACACCCAGCAGGCCGACTTGGCTATTGGCAATGGCGGTCTAGGTCGGCGGTCCAAAACCAATCGACCGGGGGGTGCACATAGGGCATATTGCATATTGGGGCTATCCGGGCTTAAATCATGCTACGAAGCAAAAATGACCCGCCCAGGCCAATCAAGTGTGTATTGCAGGGTCTTCGGGGTTTGATTCAAGGCCATGCGGGTCGATCTTCTTCTTTTTTGGTGACATTCACCGCCTCGCCATTCAGCTCATTTCTGTGCCATTTTTGGGCTCAGATATTGAAATCTATTCGGATTCTAAAGTAGCAAGAGCCCGTCAGTTGTCTCAAGAGGACTATACCTTCATATAACTGCCAAAGGTCTCGCCCATTAATGCGCTTCCGGCGGTATGGTGGCTACTACGAAGATGTGATTTCGACAAATTTGGACTGCAAATGTGCTGACGTAATCAAACTATGATATTAGGAGAATTCAGTTGGTGCTCTAATGTTGGTATTTTTGAATATTTCCAAGCAAATTTCTGTACTCTCCAGTGCAGCAGTCGCGCTCCATGATGTGCCCCACAGCCTCCTTTGCCGCCTAAAGCCCCGGCACGCACTGTTCAAAGCCGTTAATCGAGACTTGTTGGCCCCTTTCTTTTGCCATGCAGACAGAGCACGTCGCTTTCGTCTGTCGGGGCGATGTTTGCTGTCGTTTTGGCCGCAGCGGGCACTGGTGCTCTTTCCTAGCAGCCAACAGATAGGGCTCCGCAGAAGGGGTCAAAGCCCGCTACCGCCCTTACGATCATGAGCAATGCTTAAACGACTACTTACTTTGAAGTTATCGTGCGCGGTGCGTGATTGACTGTGGTCACTCTGCTCGTTTCCGCCCCGGGCCTTATGGCGATCTACAAATCGAGTTCATTGGTGATCTTTGAAAATGAAACACGCAATAGTCCATTGGATAAAATCGAATAACACCGCATCTATACTTATATTAGTAACTTCGTCGTAAACTCGAAATAATAATAAAAAGTGCCAAGGAAAGGAAATTGGCGCTCCGAGAGAAAACATTGAACAATAGATCGATCAAGGCGTTACTACAACCCACTTCCTGATAAATTTAACTTCCTTCTCCACGTCGCCGTCGTCGTAGTGCACCTCGTACGTCCCGTCCCCGTTGTCCTTCACGATGCGACCCCCGTAAAACTTGTTCTTGCCGCCGAAGCGTGCCTCGATCTTCTCGCCTGCCGAGAACTCCCCCGCCCTCGCATAGGTGCAGATCATCTCCCTCGCCACGGCCGTCTCCACGTCACCGTCGTCGTACTTGACTTCGTAGGTGCCGTCGTCGTTGGCCTTCCCAATCGTGGCGCCGTAGTACTTGGCCTTGCCGCCAAAGCGCGACTCCACCTTCAGCCC
>Ga0307931_1001025_pt1 | contig 18362 bp, 13 predicted proteins | sample OrgLakmetageno47_FD_201816 | JGI IMG/M metagenome (GOLD analysis project Ga0307931, IMG submission 201816) | Saline water microbial communities from Organic Lake, Antarctica - #47 | ecosystem: Environmental > Aquatic > Non-marine Saline and Alkaline > Saline | place: Antarctica: Organic Lake... | reverse complement strand
GTGTAGCAGAGAAGCATTTTGAGCTACTTTTCAGCGCTGGTAACAGCGATACGGTCTATATACGGCCGTCCAAAATTCCGTATTTTTGGCTTAATTTTTTTGAGGCGCTTTATGGGAGCCGCCACGCCTCCTCAATCCAGGTGCACTTCGAAATCAGTTTCTACTTTCTGTAGTACGTATGAATAGTACAGTGTTGACGTATTTAGGTCATTTAGGTGAACGGTCATCATGCATCATGCATCATGCATGCATGCATGTGCGATCATCGAGACGTCGCTACGTAAATACTACATAAATACGTGATCGAGTATCGAGCACCGCGAGGACATCATACATCGTTCGTGGTTCGTTCGTTCGTTCGTTGGTGTCCGCCCTTTCTTTTTGTACTGTGCTACTGTGCAGTTCTGTTGTATATGTGCTGTAGATAAGAAAGCGGACCACGGGCACAAAAAGGGTCACGCGCCACGGGCGCTACACGGGGCACTATTCCACGGGCAACTCAAGGCCGCGAAGAGAGGGAGACGGTTAGATACGGTGCTCCGCACCAAACTAACTGCACCTGAACCGCGCATCGCGCGGGCACCCGAACTTGTACAATGTAACATCATCACGATCTATGCATACATGTCAACGCATAGGTGAAGATGTGCGCCGCGATAACACAGGAGAAAGTGAAGAAAATAGGCCCGGCTCCTAGTGCAAAGGTCTGCAGTAACTGTCTTACGCCTAAAGGCAATGGTAATGTTCTCAAGCTTTCGGCATGCGTTCGTTGTGGTACCGTGGTCTATTGTAGTAAGGACTGCCAGAAGGCTCATTGGAAGGCCAACCACAAGCAGCACTGTGTTGCCAAAGCCGACCGAACGCCTGGGGATCAGAAGTACCTGGTTGCTCATGAAAACATGGCAACGAAGGCGGCCACTGATAATGGTGAGGAATGCGTCATTTGCCTGAGTTTGCTTATGGATTCGTCAGTGATTACCCTGCAGTGCACCCACAAGTTTCACGCTGATTGCGTAGCGAAGTTGCAAAAATATGGAGTGAGACAGAGTTGCCCCTTGTGTCGCACTCCACTGCCTGCGGGACCTGAGGAAATTTTTGAGGAAGCCTCGCGGCGTATTATAATGGTTGAGCTACTGGAGGAGCGAGGTTATGTTCGTTGGGATGCCCTTCCACCGGCAACACAGCTCGACTTTGATGAAGCAGTCATTAAGTTGCGAGACATCGCTGAGAAAGGATTTGTGAATGCCCAGGCGACTCTAGGCCAACTTTACAGCTATGGCAATGGCGTGGCGCAAAACTATGAGGAGTCTGCGCGGTGGTACAAGAAAGCAGCGACCCAGGGGCACATGTTTTCACAGTCGATTTTGGCGATTCTGTATCAAGACGGTGTCGGTGTGGAAAAGAATGATGTGGAGGGAGCGCAATGGTTGAAAAAAGCAGCTGAACAAGGACACACGGATGCACAGTGCAATCTGGCTGGGGCATTTTCCCAAGGCCGTGGCGTGGCACAGAGTGACGAGCAGGCTGCGCAATGGTTTCAAAAAGCAGCTGAGCAAGGAAACGTGTATGCACAGCTCAATTTGGGTATTATACTCTCTATGGGCCGAGGCGTGGCACAGAGTGATGTGCAGGCTGCGCAGTGGTGGAAAAAATCAGCTGATCAAGGAAACTTAGACGCAATGCATTTATTGGGAAATTTGTTCCAAGAAGGCCGCGGCGTCGCGATGGACAATGCAAAGGCTTTGCGGTTCTTCCAAAAAGCTGCTAATTTAGGGCATTTAGAGTCGCAGTATAAAATGGGTGTGATGTTTCAAGAAGGTAACGGGGTGGTACAGAGCGACGTGAAGGCAGTGCAATGGTACATGAAAGCAGCTGGACGAGGGCATGCAAAGGCGCAGTGTGATTTGAGCATTATGTTCGATGACGGCCTTGGCGTAGAGGAAAGCGTCGAAAAAGCAGTGGAGTGGTGTATAAAAGCAGCAAACCAAGGTTTTTCTAGGGCGCAATTTAACTTGGGTAGCTTTTTCCACAAGGGTCGCGGTGTGGCGCAGAACGACGCAACCGCAGCTCAATGGTTTGAAAAAGCAGGTGACCAAGGGGATGTGATGGCGCAGTGCAACCTGGGGATATTTTTTCAGGAAGGTCTCGGCGTGGAGCAGAGTGACGTTGAGTCGGCACAGTGGTGGAGAAGAGCCGCTGAGAATGGGGACGCCGAGGCTCAATATAAGATGGCGTGCTTTCATAAGGTTGGCCGCGGCGTGGCGCAAAGCCAAGTCGAGACATTGCGGTGGTTTCAGAAGGCAGCTGACCAGGGGCACGCAGCAGCGCAGTGCGGTCTTGGGATGTTATACCTAGAGGGCTTCGGAGTCGCTCACAGCTACTCGAAAGCAGCGGAGTGGTGGCAAAAGGCAGCCGACCAAGGCCATGCTGGAGCTCAGCAGAATCTGGGAAATTGCTTTGGAGAAGGCGACGGTGTCGTACAAAACGACGTAGAAGCAGTGCGGTGGTACAAAAAGGCCGCTGCGCAAGGGCTTCCAGTTGCTCAATGCGCCCTGGGAGTGATGCTTGAGGTTGGCCGCGGCGTGGCGCAAAGTCGAGCTGAAGCCTTGCGATGGCTTCAAAAAGCAGCTGACCAGGGGCACGATGAAGCGCAAATGAGGCTGGCTTTTCGGTGTGCATGTGGCGGTGGGTTGTTAGGGCCGTCAGGCGAGTTGGGCCATCCTTGTCGTTGCCCAGAATGAAGGGTGGCGGTCGCTCTGTGGATCTCGCATTAGCGGCGAGGAATTCAAATGACGCACCTCAGTGTGAGGCAAGACGGTGCCGGCGGCAGAAGTTTGCTCGCGTGCGATATACAAGAGCCAAATGGCAATGGGAAATTGCACTGGGAGCTGGGAGAGTGATTAGGGGAATTAAAGAAACCAAAAGTGAATTCCAATGAATTGCTCATAAAAAGCCGTTGCGTTTAAAGCCAAATAATGGCCTTCTTCGCTGGGCGGGGATATGGCAGAAATAAGGCCGGTGATTGGTGATGGTAATGGTGCGTCTTTTGCAGCATTTGCCTGTATGCCCTATGCCAGTATGCGCAGTATGTCTAGTCTAGTCTAGTTAATACTCCCCAAAAATACAAAGAAACACGACTGTGGCAAATAGCAACAGAAAAATGTAACCTTCAGAACAAGTCTGACTGGGCTGAGTGTCCTTTTGCGTAATGTAATTGTAATCATTTTCTCTCGAGGTGTCCTTCAGCCATCAGGCATCAGGAGGTATGCCAGGATGGTAAAGCAAAATTTTACTAACGCACCTAGATATCAACATTGCGCATTGTTTTATTGCCTACCCACAATTTTAAATCAATGCCTTTTGTTTTTTTGAGATGACTAAATTAAATTGTTGATTATGATTACAAAAGAAATTCCACCCACCTACCGATACCGACTTGCGACCTACCCATAAAGTTACCGTATTAACATGGCAAACGGCGGTTTATTTTCATGCACAAAAAAGTTACAATCGAGAAGGTAGAAAGTTCCGCTAATTCGACTCATTCAATTCGTATACTTCCTTACGAAAGTCAACTATCATACACGGGCAAGTGGCAAGCGGCAAGCAGCCACTTCACAATGCAGCGCCCCCCCGAGGGAATTCATTTTTCCTGCATGAGCGTGAGATCAGTCCTTCTAAACAATGCTTGCACGAAGCGCTAAAAACCACGCGTTTGGCCTGAGACGGGTTGCGGGTGGAAGAACTCCGCCGCAGTGGACTTTTCCACTGCTCCCGGAGGGTTACCAACGACAGGAGTTGTGTCACTGCTGTACCGCGGCGTCGGGTGCAGCGGCTGAGGTGCAGCTAGGGCTACTGACACAGGAGTGGGGAATTGCACTAACGGTGGCTCAGCACCAGCGGTAGATGGACTGTCCAAATGACCGTTCCCGTTTCCTGCGAGCGGAGTCGCCGCGTCCGCAGTATGGTTGACCTTCAAACCTTTGTTGGCTCCACTGTCACCACCTTGTAAGAAAGAGTGCTGTGCCGTCTTCGTTGGCAACGGCAACGGCGGTGGTGGCGAAGGCGTAGGCTGCGATGCCACAGAAGGCGAGGCAGCCACTGAGGGCAAGTGACTCCCACGGCCAAAAGCAAAAGTGCTGCCCCCGTTCGGGCGTGGGTAGTGCACTCCACTGCTCTGCATCGTGCTGCCGTTGTTGCTGTTAAAATTTGCGGAGGTATTGCTAGAGCTGCTGCTGTTGCTGCCATTGCTGCTGTCAAAGGCGTGGGAGTAAGGGGCTGCAAAGTCCGAGTCCGTGCGCTTGCGCTCGAGCGACGCTACCGTCGAGCCCACCGCCGAATGACCGCTTCTCCCCCCGTGGGGGCGATGATGATGATGGTTGTGGTGATCGTTGGTCATCACGTGCGTCAGCGGCACCGCCCCGTACGAGACTGGGTTATGGTGGTGGTGGCTGCTCCCACTGCTACTACCACGAAGGGCACTCCGAGGATCCCGTGAGCGGTCCCCTCCCCCGCGGCCACCGCTGGGGCCGCCGCCAAGGACGTAGCCGCCGTCGTTGGAGCGGTCCATCTGACCACCGCCCCGGTGTTTGTCGAAGTCGCGCGAGCTGTCCATCGCAGAGCTGATGGCTCGGCGCCGTTCTACGGCCCCTGGGGCACCGGGATGGTGGTGGTGGTGGTGGTGAAGACTGCTGCCGCTTCCAGTGGCAGCGTTGCTATCATTATTGCTGCCGCCGCGAACACCTAGAGCTAACACCATGGCGATAGCAGGCAACAGCTCAAGTGCTAAGTACAAAACTGCATCTGCGCTAGCGGCGGCGTCCCGCTGGTTCAAAACTCCTGCGGCTCCACCCCACCCTGCGATAGCGTAGGCAGCGGTACTCCAGCGGTCGCCTCCACTCGCAGCTGCAGTGGCTGCGGCAGAGCCCAGAAAACCAGCCCAGCCGCCCGCAGCGAAGCAGTACACCGCGTGCAGACCCAGTCCTACAGAACACACTACAAGGAGGGTCGATGTGCGGCAGAGCAAGGCGCCGTCGCCGCTCCCACTGCTCGAGCTGCTGCTGACTTGAGAATCCCCGCTGTTGGCGCCGCCGCCGGCACTAACACCGTCGCCAAAGCCACTGCTGTTGCTCCCGACTCGCTCGTAGTGAATCTGGCCGAGCCCGAGCCCCCCACCTCCCCGAGGCGGCGTCGCGTGGCCGTGGCCGTATGGATCACCCGTATCCCGCCCGCCGAGGTAGTGCAGCGGCGACTTGCTGTGCCCCCGCGGTGGCGGTTGCAGCCCAAGCCCGCGCTCCACCCCCGGAGAATGGGAGCCCCCTGAGGAGGGGTGAACTCGGTCCAGACCGGCGCTCGGTGGGGTGCTTGCGCGATGCAAACCTGACGACAAACTACCCCCAACGCCAACGCCAACTCCGCTGGAGCCACTGCCCACGAGGCCACCACTACTGGCGCTGCCACCAATGCCTCCCTGCCCCCATTTGGGGCTCGCGCCTGGCCCCACCGGTGACTCGGAGCGCGAGCCAGGTCCGCTCCCACTGCCGGTGCTGAAGCGCCCTGGGCTGGCGCCTTTGTTATTGCTCGAAAACGCACGGGCAAAGGAGGCTACCACGGCGGCGCCAGAGCATGCCACGAGACCTAGCGCCCACGTGTAATACACGCCCAGAAAGCGAGCCACCTGTTTCACATGTAGGCGAAAGGATGCGAGACGGGAGGGGCAATCTGAGCCAGTACAGGCTCTAGGAAATAAGATAGAGATAGCGGAAGGAATGAACGCTGCCTCAAGCGACAGCTAAAAGCATGGCTTCCCATACACGAATGTACCCAACGAAATGCGATACTCGTCGCCGCATAGTGTCTCACCGTTTGGGCGTATTCGTCGGCGCTCATGGCTGACGTCGCGGTGAAGATCGTCAAGAGCCCATAGCTCAAGTACAGGAGGCCGTTCCACCAATGAAACGCCGTGCCAAGGGGGCAAAAGCGATAGCTAGGATTCACAAACCTAATGCGGGTTCACAAGCAAGATATCGTGTGAAGTTTACGTTGAACTGAAATCCGGCATTCACGATTCAAGAAGCGAATCTCAAGAGCACTTTGTTGAAGCATGGCGCACAATTGTAATGCAAATATTCTTACAAAGTCCCCTGAAAGTCATACTGCATTCTCGCCATCCCTTGCCAAATGCTCTAACGAACGCGACGCACCCGCTAAGCTGGGCGAAAAACAGAGCCAGCAACGAGTGCGCCGACAGCAGTGGTAGGTTCGGGAAGGTCCGCGCTAGTGTGCAGCCCCAAGACAGGGGGCAACTGCCCGCACCCCAGTGGAGGGCTTCGGCTACCAACGCAATCGCTCGCGTGATTGCAGCAGCAAGCAGTAGCGTGTGCAGGCCCAAGCGCATCTCCTTTCCAGTACGCTGCGGAGCGCCTGGATCGGCATCCAGCCGCGTCTCTTGCCGCCGAACTTCCTGCCATAGCCAGGTCGTTGCCAAGGCAAACAGTACCAGCGTGGTAAGCAACGACGCAAACGCGTTTATCACCATGCCCTACGCTATCTTACAAGCAGCCTTGACTTTTTTTGGCCGTCGACCGAAATTTTTGGCCGTCGACGGAACCGACTCCGAAGTCCGAGGCCTGTCCGTTGTTGGCGCCAGCGAAAGGAAGAATGCAAAGGAAAAGACGGGAACACCCGCCGGAAACAAGAATGCTCCACATGAGTTGTGATCTCAAACTCCGGGTCCTAATGTAGTTATTCGATGACATGGTCTGAATTTATCTGAATTTACAACAGGATTATAACTCCAGCACAAACGCACAGGCCTAGCTAGCACAACCCCTGCCTGCATGAGGATTTGGCGGCTAAGTGCTAACGCACTTCGAGAAAAAAGAAAGAAAGGCAGTTGTCCCTAATCTATGAGAAATTTCCACTGGGTCACTGGGGTTCAAAAATATATTCCAAATTTCTAAACTCGCGGTCTCTTCGGCTCTTCAACTCTCCCAACCAGGAGGACCCCAGAGCCCAGAGCCCCCAAAGAAATGGAATTTCATAAATTCTCGGGTTTTGAAATTTTTATCCAGGCACCAAAGGGCCGGAATTAGAAGACGAACATATCCTATAAGTTTCAGAGTTCTCATCCGCCAATAAAATTCCCTTTATTTCAACTGCATTTCTTTGAGGATCCGACCTGCCTTGAGACTTGCGAATACCATACTTAAATTGACCTATCCTATGACCCATAGCCATTGGCCAATACACTTGAGCTCAGTCCGAGTGTACCTGTTTAACTGATTTTATCTCGCTATCTATGAATCCAAGTAAAGCTCGAATATTATAACAGGTGCAAAGATTTTTCAACGCCGAGTAAATGTGTCTGTTGATTATTGAGTATATGATAGTTGACGTGCGCTTCAAGAATTCAGAATAATACAAGTTTTCTCAGGGTTATAAGTAGCATTGATAAACGCTTAAAGCGCTTTGTATGGTGCTTATAAGACTGTAATGAAGATTTAGACATTTAGACCACATATTTTACGGCTTTCGCACCTCACTTCATGCTCTCTCCGTTCAAATCTTTTTCTTTCTTGTATCCCGAAAGAATCAGCTGGCCAAATTTCTTAAGATCCATTGCATTGCTTTTATTTTTATTTTCGTTGATCGTCGATGTGGGCTCGACCAGTGACGGGCGTGTAATCGATTCACCTTCAAGAACATTCGACTGAATTAAAATATTGTCCGTCTGCGAAGGTTTCTTCTTATTTGGCAATTCCTTCTTTTGGATAATCGTGGCCGGCTTCGAAGTTTCCTCGCCATGCATTTCTGGAGGTCGTTCAAGTGTAAGAACTTTTTCGTCGCGGGGTCGATTCTTTTGCTGTGCTTTTATCGTATCGTATTTGTTTTTTTCATTTTCTGGATTCGCTGGTGTCTTGCTCAGCAACGTGCCACTAGCGTAACCAATCAGTAATCCCGCAAAGAAAAGTGCCCCAGCAATAGATATCAGTGGTGCGAGCATAACTTCTACTTCTTTCTGTAACGTAGGTGAAGGAGCAGTAGTCGGTGCTCCCGTCACTGACGAGATGAGCGATTGAGTAGGTGTATTCGTCACATCAGAAAGTACAAGAAATGTAACAGATGTAATACCCGTAACATTTGGAATCGAGCTTTCAACATACGCTGAAAAGGAATTTGACCCGAGAACTGCTCCAAGACTTTTTGCGTATTCTGCTGAAGAAGGAAATGAAAGTGGTACTTTGTCCGCAAGAGCGAAGGTCACCTCGCATGACACCGACCAGGAGTACGTGTTTACATTATTTGTAGTTGTAACTCTTCTGCGTTCATCAGAAGTGCTGTAAGAGAAGTCTTTGATTCCTGAAGTTTCTGGTACACCAGCTTCATTCGCAATTGCTTTGCGAAGGATTACGAGGGAGTTATCACTCGGTTTTGGTGCAGAAGCGGATAATGTAAGCGCCAATGAGACTGCGGATTGGTCAGCGGCTGTTGGTGCCACTGTGGGCAACATCGTGGGCAAGCTACTCGGCAAGGGTGGAAGAGCAGTCGGAGATGGAGTCGGGGCAGGCGCTGGGCAAAAGTCACTTCGGCAGACTCCGATGGACGTTTCGCAAGTTGTTGATCCGCAACAAGAAATCTTTCCAGATCCGCAATTGGAGCACGTGGCTGAACAGACAATTATGAGAGAAGTCATCATTTATTGAATCACAAGAGAAGAAGATGAAGAAGGTGAATGGTTACATTAATGTGAACACACCATTTGTTCGGAGGTCTGCGACAAGCACTGAAGACGGACACCAAGTACTTGATGAATCCGTGCATTCGACAGTATCGCTCAGGTCAACAGATCCTGCGACTGATGTATTGGCTGGACAGCCGCTGTGGTGCACAATACTCCCACCGGTCTGAACATATACACTTTGATCAGTCGCCAGCGCACATGCAGATAACGTAACAGAGCCATCAGTGCCGTCGCTTCCATCTTCAGCAACATAAATGCTATCGCCATAGGCAACAAAGCCAGCGTAGGCAACATTTCCACTAAAAGAGCACATAGAGAATGTGACTGTAGCCCCAACAACGGCAATGGCACCACCGTACTTTGTGTTGTATGAGTTGCTGATTGTACACCTAAATGGAAGTCAGATGAAATTGAGCCATTGTAAGAGTACAATAAACGGTGCAAATAGAATGCCAGTCACTACCTTGTAAAAACAGCTGTGGAGCCCAAGCCAAAGTACGCTGCACCTCCGTAATTTCCTTGTGAGGCCGCACCGTTGTTGTTGATCGTACAGTCAGACAATCTAGCAGATCCCGAATCAACCACTGCAAGACCTCCTCCACTCAATCTGTCCAAGAGCTCGTTGTTTGTGATGCTGCAGTTGCTCATGATTAGCGTTGCATCAGAGACGTAAATTCCTGCACCGTCACTACTTGATGAGCAATCTGTCACTCTCAAATCATAGATTGTGACTGTGATCCCAGAAGTGGTGATAGAGAGACACCTCACTCCATTATTTCCGTCCAGATAAAATGAATTTCCATTCATTGTTAGCGTTTCTGTTACATCAACCTGTATATAATACGAGAGACACATGAATTTGAGCATTCAAAAGATTCAAAAGAGTAAGTGCGTAGGGTAAAACTGTTCGCACCGTTTCGGTGAGGAATATATTGTCTTGAAATTCAATGATGTCTCCACCACCGCCTGTTGACGAGGAGATTCTTGCGAGAGCTTCGCTAAGTTCCGATTCGTTCCGAACGGCAGCGCTTGAGCAGAGCGCGGCCCAGAACACGGCAGCAGTGTAAAGCGAGCGCATGATGTATATGGTATTGTATTACGTACTTATTGATTTTTGCCACTGTGGCTTTCAATGATCCTCAAATTATGAGTGGCAAAAACTTGTAAACCTACAGTAGATTTTATAAAGATCGACATTAAAAATGTCTGAACGCCCACAAAGTCAGAAGACCATCTCAAGGGAACATACACAAGTCCAAAAGAAAGCACCAAATCATGACAGTGATACGTACTTGGTTGTTGCTGCATCGAAACGAGCTCATCTGGATTCATATCATCAAAATGGAGATAGCTGCAGCACAAGTGGCGCAATTCATTGGCTTAAAATGTGGGACACAGTAATTGGGTCAAATTATTACTATAACCCGAGAACAGGAGAAGCGAGCTGGTTTCGCCCAGATGATCTGTAGAAATTCATTTGACCGCAAGAATGCAGAGTCGCAGACTTGACTATCACAGAAGTTTAGACATTGATATACTTACAAACATCTTTAAGGCATGCTCGACGCCGTAAGCAATCGAGATTCTATTGCTTTATATGCGAGGTTGTATAGTACTATAGAAAAAAAGAAATGCAAAAAGAGTGCACGTTAATCATGATATTATGCTTACGTTTGGTGCAATTCACATTCGAATTGAATGATGAGGAACACACTGAGTCAATTGAGTTTCGAACTGCAGAGTGTTAATCCTTTGATTCACGCAAGGAATCAATTATAAACCAGAGTTAAAATGATTTCTTATATTTCAAGTAATGCATACTTGTATCGCCTACATCTGCATCAAGAATTACTCGGGAATAAAGTAATTAGCGCATATTGGATATTGCTAGGCTAAATGGGAAAAACCTGTTCTGTATTTTGGCGAACTCTTCATGTTCGGCGCCAAGTGCACGTGATACATATTGATATGGCCATACCCAAGTTTATGAAATACTTCGCCCACAATCCCAATTCGCAATCCACGTGCCTTCTCTTAACTCAACACTTCTCCAAGCGACCGCTGCATTGGCGACATATACATACAGATTCCCGCTTCGTTTTAAAAAAAATGAACTTCTCATTGTTCTACTGGAGTGCACAGCAGGCGGCAGGTGGCGGTTCGTAAGCTGGAATGGCCTCAAGTCGGTCTTGTAGCAGGGCGCGCTCTTTTTCCAGATCTGCAGCTTCGTTCTTGGCACGGCGTAAGTCCTCCGCAAGGCGCTCGGTTTCTTGCTGGGCTTCTTCTGCTGCCAGGGTCAAATCCGACGCGCGTTTTTGCGCTTCCACGCGCTGTTGCTCCAGAACCGCTTGCCGCGCGCTGGTGCCGTCGGCTTGAGCGCCCAGTTTGGCGACCTCGAGCCGCAGGGCCGACACTTCGGAATCTTTGGCCGCGGCGTCCCCGTTGCGCGCGCCGTCTCGGGTTTCCGCAGCGGCCACGCGGCGCTTGGTGTCAGCCAAGACTGCGTCAACTTTTGCCGCCTCGGTTTCTTGGGCAGCATGAGCGGCCGCGGCACAGCGCGCCGAGAGCAGAGGCCATTTGACGGCTAAGAAAGCCGCTAATTCCGCGCTGGCTCGTGGGCCCAGGGAAGAGGAGGATGAGGAAGAAGATCCGTTGGCAATTCGGTTGAAATCAGCAGTCAGTTGGCCGAACAAGCGGGCCAACAAAGCAGGCCCTTCTTTTGGATCAGCCAATGGGTGCGTTTCATCCTCCTGAGCAGCCCCGCTGCTGCTATTTGAATTATTCACTGTTTCTGATCCACCGGTGTTGTCACCAGCAACCACTCCAGCTTCTCCTGCTCCTCCAGTCGTAGCCTCCGCGAAAAGAACGTGGGTAGGCAGCGCTTCAAGAGCAGCCAGCCCTGACTTCGTGTAAAGCTCGGACAAAACCCGCTGCGACGCTTGTTGCGACGCGGCCGCGTTCCGTGTGGACCAATCGTGGAACGCCGCGGTCATGGTGGTCTCCAGGGCTTGCCTTGCAGATGCCGCAGCGCTGCCATCAGCGCGCGTGTCAAACAGCTTGAGGCACTTTGCGTAAGCGCGTGCGTGCACAACCGCACCTTCTGCTTGATCCCGCGGCAAAAAGGTGCCCGCAGAGGAGGGCACAGCCGGGTCAGCTTCCGGTTCCCCCCTACCTGCTGTGGCATTGATGCTCGCACCATCACCATCACCAGCTGTGTCGTTGTTGAAGGCACCTTCAACGTTTTCAAAGTGCTCAGGTGGCGCGTCAGTCCCCAGCGCTGCGAGGGCATTGGCGTGTTCTTTGGCAGCATCGGCAGCAGCGGCCTCAACTTCTTGCGCGGCCACTGACTCCCACGCCGTCGCAATCACGGGGACGCCGCTGGGCCCACTCACAGCGCGCGCGTACTCTTCCACCAAAGTCGCGTACATGGGACCCGTAAGGGGGCGCCCCCGGCTGCTATGGCCACTGCCGTTGTTGCTGTTTGGACCACTGCCACCCAAGGTTTTCGGCAGAGGGCGGCTCAAGAGGGCGTCCTGAAGTTGGGCAAAATCGCGGCGAAACTCGGGGCGCAACTCTTCGAAAGGCACTTCGTCGACTTTCTGCAGCCGCCTTTCGTCCGAGAGGGGTCGCACCTGAGCGATAGGAGAAGACGAAAGATATCCAAAAGCAAAAAAAAATGAAAGATACTTCTAGTGAACATGTACACCTGTTAGCGAACAAACAAAAAACTTATTTGAGCGGATAAGGAAGAGAATTGTATGTTGAACGTAAAAAGAATGCAAGGGAGCTCAGTTACCAATGTCACAGTGCGGCGAGTGGAAAAGTACGACGTGACCGCACGGCGAATAGTATTGCGCTCTACCGTGCTGGCGTCGAACCCTCCTTGCGGCTGCAGCGCCGCTTCGAGGTACTCGTCCGAGGTCATGGGCTCGCCGGCTTCAGTGACCAATTCCAGGGCAAAGTCCCGCACGATCCAACAAAACTCGGGGAAGAATTGCTGCAGCCCAGTGTTGGCAGCAGTGCCTCCACGGCCAGGTCCATTCCGCGCACTCTGGCTGCTCGCAGCGGCCTTTTCTCCACTGCTGCTCCCATCTTCCTCCTCGCCAGTGACTTTGATGTTGCGGCTGAGCTCCGCGATGAAGCTCAACGAACCAATCGCTTTTTCGTCGATCGTGCCGAGAGAATTGTAGGCTAGCGTCGAGCACAGCAAGGTGGCCAGCGCGAAAATGCGCGCGTCGTACCGGCCTTCTGATTCTAGCCCGCCTAGGCCTTCCGTGTCCAACACCAAGAGCGCGCCCACTGACCCATCTCGGAGCGTCACCGCGCGAGGCCGGCCCCAAATCCAGATGCCACGTGTGCAACGCTGCACGGTAGCGCCAACTGCAAAGCCAGATCCGAGAATGGAGGCTGAATCGGTGGCTCCTGTGGGCGCAGCCTCCTCATCCTCAACGTCTGTGTTGGCTCCGGCGTGCGCTGAGGATGTATTGAGGTCGTAGGCTTTGTTGATGGTTGGGTCGACGAGCCAATTGAGCAGAGAGCTCTTTCCGGTTCGGTATAAACCAGAGACCGCTAGGACTGATACCGCTACTGGAATCCGCCGCAGCATGGCTAGCGCCTCGGCGTTTACTGTCAAAACTTCAACACCGTCTGCGCCCATTTCAGGGGAGATAAGCGGGATCGGTTCATTGGGCCACGAAGAGAAATCGGGCACGCCATCATTCAGATAGGAGACGCCCGAAGCTGAAAAATTGCCGTCTGACGAAGAGGATACACCGTTAGTCTCGGAAGGCTCGGTAGCTGCTGCCGTCGCTTGCTTGGCAGCTCCAGGCGCTGGTGTTTCGCCTTCACTCACAAATTGCCTTAAGCGCGCTAGTGCATCTGCATCCGCCATTGTATATGAGACTGGAAGGCTTTACAGAAAGATTGGTCAATTGATCACTGCGCGAAGATCATCACAGCAATGTCTCAAAGCACACCAAGTTGTTCCAGTACTGTCAATGGCGGGACAAGTATGCCCTCATGCCCTTTGTTTGGAACTAAGTTATGGGAGTTAGGGGTATCTGCTGTTTGATCGGATGACAGACACAAATCTTCCGATCTTTCATCAACATCGAAAGTCATCAAAAAGATGAGATCAACCTCTTGTTACGACCTACTGCTACTGTGTCCATGCGATGGGAGATAATCTCGGCTAACGTGTCCTATCTCTGCTAACAATTGACACGTAGCCTTAACCACAAGGATTAGAGCATACTCTCCTTCAGAGTTTCATAAGTCCCTCGAGCGATTCATGTCTTGGATTAGGAATTTTTGTTTGGGACCGCACCATTCACGCAGTTGTAAAAAGTAGTGCAACAATTTACTGTATAGATATGGAAGGACTTCATATGCTCCTTACTGTGCACTAGCGAATCGAATTGCTGCAAAGATATTGAATGTGCTCACCAGCATGCGTGCGCCTATTTTCTGCATATTCAACATGTATAAAATCAAGTTTATAGCTTTGGTGTTATTCGGGTCATTTGCCGGTGGCCATGCATTCTCCAAAGAAATGATTAAAATCGTGCCTCGTTCGCCAAATATCATGCACCTATCCGGGGGCACAGTGCAGGGAATAGAAGAAGGACCCCTCGCAGTCATTTCCGGCGTGAGCAAGCAGTTCCGTGTCAATGCCTTACAGCGAATGCTTTTGCCTCCCGGTAGCCGACCAAACACGGCAATCGATGACATTTCTTTAACCATTCAACCAGGGACTATGTAAGTGTTTTTTTGCTATTATTATCGTGTTCATAAATTTAGATACATTTAAGCCACTCAAATTTATCACTTTGGTTCACAGATACGCGAGCGTGGGCGCTTCGGGTAGCGGGAAAACTACTCTCTTGAAGCTTTTGGCTGGCAACATGGAGCCATCTTCCGGTAGCGTGGACACGCGGCACTGCAAACCAATGCTCTTTGATGACGAGGCGTTTAAGCAGCTCGGGAATGACTTGGGAGCCGCTGGTTCATTACGAAAAGCTTTAGCCGTCCTCGACTTTGACCACTGTGTTTCTGGGCAATCTGTTTTTTTCAATGAAGGTGGCATTGATTATAGCGCTGATGGTAGCGAATGCAGTGACACTCTAAGCACTGACTCTAGCCGCCATGATAGCCTTGAGAGAAGCTGTGTACGGAAGCCTATAACCTGTGATGCGCTGCTGACACTCGTTCCAGACTCGGATCACGACATGCCATGGACTCGCATGGCTTTACCTCGGCGAGTTGGAGTCAGTGTTGTTCTTGCTCTTGCGAAGTGTGTATCCAGTGAGCATTTCACGGATCGTGGTGGCACTTTATCAACAAATACCTCATTGCCAATCTTGGCTGACCCCTCTATTCCTAGCTCCTTGACGGCCAAGCTATCGCTGACGTTACAGCCACCACCGCTTCTTTTGTTCGATGAAGTCTTTGATGGCCTCCCTGGGCCTTCTGCGTGGGCCACGCCTGCATGCAAGCATGCGGTCAGCACTGTGCTGCAGTCCGCAGCTACCTCCTTTGGCTGTTCTGTAGTATTAGCCACCCATGACCTGCAGCACACAGCCACGCTGGCAGATCGCGTGCTTGTCTTCAGTGCAGGGAAATTAAAAGATGACGCGTCGCCTCAATCGTCCGCGTATTTTCTTGCTTTTAAGAAGTCGGTTCAGCAACGGAGATAATGCTCCAGTCGAAGACTTTTTGTGAAGAGCTCTGGCCTGGCCATCATGGCAGTATCGTTCGAAGTCTTCGAGCCCAGACCAAATTACAACAAGGGCTTCCGCTTTTAGGCACAGAGTAAGCAATATATCAAGGTTGCGTTTCATATGCGGGGCTTCACGTGCGGACGTGCGGGGGCTAGAAATTTACTTCACGCGGGTTTCACGCGCCACTTTACGTCATGGACATTTCAAATTGCGGGCGTGAATCACGTCAGCATCGTTGAAAATTCGCTTTCTGCTTGATTTACGCGGAATTCATAGCCCTTCAAATCATGGCCTTCGACTTTTAGAAGTGAAGTATATTTCTAAGAACAATTCATAACAGGGGAGTGGATCCTCAATCTAGTCTAGTCTAGTCTAGTCTAGTCTAGTCTAGTCTAGTCTAGTCTAGTCTAGTCTAGTCTAGTCTAGTCTAGTCTAGTCCTAGGTTCGGTTTCCCGCGGGAAATTCCGCGGAATTCCCGCGGAAAGGGAATTTTTTACCAATCAGACGTGATTTCCGCGAGTTTCCGCGGTATTTCCGTGCCGTGGTCATAAATATACTGCTATTTCTTCCATAAGCGCACCTGCAGCCGAAGCATCCGTGTTTTCCATATCGGCACGGAAATCCCGCGGAAATCCCACGTGAAGTGAAATTTTTAGCCATCGCGCGGGAATTCCGCGGAAACGGGAATCTCGACCCTGGTCTAGTCTAGTCTAGTTAATACTCTCGAAAAGTCCCGAAGACAAAAAAAGGCAAGTAAACACTAGTCACAGACGCACATAAAACACTTGAGCTGCAAATGCGCTAGCAAATTCGCTCCAGAAGATCAATTAAGTACCAAGTAAGGCTCCCACTGGCGCCTTTCTTTTCTCCTCCATAGAAGTCGGCGGGACTGTTTTCTCGTTCGTGTGTCACTCCCCAGGTCCACGAGGCAATTCTCTGGGGTATTTTGCCCAGCAGGGCACCAGGTCCACGAGGCATTTCTCTGGGGTATTTTACCCGGCAGGGAATCGTTGTAATGTCTTTCTCAGGCGCCGGGCGCCAACAAGCAGCTAGAAGGAGGATAGGCGATGCTGATTGGGTCCTTAATAAAGTTAAATTTAAATCCAAAAGCCACTTTGGACCGCTACCATCTATTCCATGGCCACTCAGGCATGTGCGCCTGATTGCTGATTAGCTTCTTAGGTTTAGTTTGCGCTGCGTTGCTTTTCTTCTCTACCTGTTAGCCTTCTAAATCCGGTCCTTCGGGGCCTATTAAATTTCTAAATAGAGCTATTGTTATGATGGGTCATGCACCAACTTTCCTCCGTTTATCAGAGGCAGCGCGAATTACTTCATTGTCATCAGCTGGTGCTAAAACAAAACCACAGCCGTCGCTACCTTCAACATCGAGCTCCACTCGGTAAGGCGCCACTTCACCCGGCAGCAATTCGTCATCACGAAACATTCGTTGAGTTATGGTGCCCTTCGACCATTCGCGTGCTCCAGTCTTGCACTCCACTCGATCGCCAATCTTAAAGCGCAGTGCTTCCAGACGCTTCTGTTCCAGTTCTGGAGTTGCAAGACACTCCATGATGCCTGCACGAAGTGCCTCGTGGTCGAGATGCTTTCCGATGAAGGTGAACTTTGAGACGCGGGTTTCATCCTCTCCCCATTCTTCTGTGAAGGTGCCGTTGAAGAGCATGTGAACCGCTTGGTACACGTACTTCTCGTCAGCGTGCTTGATCGCTAGAACGCCCTTCATGCGGAACATGTTGGCTCCTTGTTCTCGGAGAATGCCACCGAGCCAATTCTGAAGTGCCCCAAGATCCAACTCACCATCTACGTTTACTCCAACGCTTGAAATTGTTGCGTCATGCTCGTGCTCGTTCTCAGTGTTCAGGAACTCTGGGTCGTTCTCGAGGGTGCGCTCGAGGTCGAAAGACCCGATGTTCAGAACATCGGCAACGTCGATCTTGGACTGAGAAGTGCGCACGATGGGCGCAAACTTGTTGATAGCACGAAGCCGAGATTCGATGCGCTCGAGATCTTTCTCGCCCGGCACCACGTCGATCTTGTTGAGAATGAGGCGGTCCGCAAACGCAACTTGTTCCACTGACTCATTCTCAGCTCCCTCAGGTTTTTCTTCGTCAAGGTGCTGCTCAATGTGTTTTGCATCAACAAGAGTCACGATACCGTCCAGTTTGGCGAATGACCTCACTTCATCGTCGACAAAGAAAGTCTGAGCGACGGGCGCTGGGTCAGCCATTCCAGTGGTTTCGATCACAATGGCGTCGAGCACAAGGCCTCCTTTCGTGCGCTTCGCAAGTTTCTTCAGAACTTCAACCAAATCTTTCCGAACGGTGCAGCAAATGCACCCATTCATCATTTCGATGAGCTCTTCGTCAGATTGTTGCTTCATGTTTCGCTTCAGGAGTGCGTCATCGATCCCGACCTCGCCAAACTCGTTTTCGATTACAGCAATTTTCAAACCGTGGCTTTGAGTAAGGATATGGTTGAGCAAAGTTGTTTTGCCCGAACCCAAGAAACCCGTGAGAATGGTCACAGGAACCAGTCCCCTCGTTGATTCAATGGCGGACATAATTGGATTTGTAGACTATTATTTTGGTGAATGCGGAATGCGGAGATTAGAGGGAAGTAATAGCTGTAGAATAAGACAAGTGGGTATGCATAGTTTGTTGTATTAGTAGCGCATATTACGACTTATATGTAAGTCGTAATATACGCTACTAATAAATGGATGATGGATGATGGCCTCTTCTAAAGACATAAAGACATAAAGATGTATTCCTCTAGGAGTATTTGGGTCATTTGAGTGTCGTATTTCGAATGAGGAAGATGACTTGGAGCTGGAAATACGTGCAGCAGAGGAATTCTGAGTTCTTCAAATGGTTAGACACGGT
>Ga0307931_1001023_pt1 | contig 18380 bp, 14 predicted proteins | sample OrgLakmetageno47_FD_201816 | JGI IMG/M metagenome (GOLD analysis project Ga0307931, IMG submission 201816) | Saline water microbial communities from Organic Lake, Antarctica - #47 | ecosystem: Environmental > Aquatic > Non-marine Saline and Alkaline > Saline | place: Antarctica: Organic Lake... | reverse complement strand
GACAGCAAGTCAGTGCGGCCGTGGGACTCCAACAAGGAGGCCAAACCTGCTTCGTTGTCCTCTCTGCTCGAGGCCTTCGCTACAGCTGGCACTTCTGGAACAGCTGCTGATACTGCCGAGGCATCAGCATCACCACTGTCATTGCTGCCATTGTCGTCGTCGTCCGTGCTTTCCTCCGCAGCAGCCTGCATTTTCTGAAAGAATGCGGCGTCTTCGTCATCTCCGTCCTCGTGGCTGCCTTGATCTTCCTCTTGATTGACCATCTTAGACTCGCCAGGCGACGACTTGAGCTGCGCTACGAGTGCTTCTGTATCTTCACGCGAGGTGTTCAACTTGTCAGCCGTGGCCTCTCGTTCTGACGCCGCAGCATCCCACGCTGTATTACGGTTGCTTTCTTCTGCTAGCGCCGCAGCGGCTGCCTTCGCCTTGGCTTCGGAAGCAGCGTCATCTTTCGCCTTGGTCAACTGCGCATCGGCCTCAGCTTTGGCGAGAAGAGCACGGCGGTTGCTCTGTTTCGCTTTTTCCTCTTCTTCTTTTGCAGCTGCAGCTGCAGCGGCTGCCATTGCTGCTACTTCCTTTTCCTCTTGTTCTTTTCGCTCTTCTTCCGCCTTTGCTTCGAGAATCGCTTCTTCTTGTTGGCGTTTTTTGGCTGCGGCAAAGGTCTCGTCTTTCTTGCGCTGCGCGGCTTCTTTCTCTTCACGCCAAATGCGCTCCTCCTCGGCCACTTTCCGACGGGTAGCTTCGGCCTCATCTTCACTGCTACTGGAACTTTCTTCTTCTTCAGAGCTGGAATGCTCTTCTTCGTCTTCTTCCTCTTCTTCTGCCGATGACTCTTCCTTCTTGGACTTTTCTTGCGTCTCTGACTCATCGGATGGTTCGTATTCCCTGGAAGACTCTTCTTCCTCGTCGTTTTCTTTTTCTTCGTCATCCTCTTCGATCTGTTTCTTGGCGTTTCGCATGGCCTCGCACAATTCGCGCGCACTGATCTCTCGTGCTTGCTCCAATGCTTCAGCATCCAACTCGAGCACCTAAAGTGGCATTGGGTGGAATAGAATGCGCGCCCAAATGTGAAGGATTCACTTTTCTCAAGCGCTTACTTCATTTTCTACTCCTTTTATGTTGAAGCCTTCTTTCTTCCAAACAAATGTGCTCTCCCCTCCCTAATTTATACGCATACACACCTCATCCAGCAATTCGTCAAACTCTTCGTCATTCAAGGGTTTGCCCAGCGTCGCCACCACCATTCGATGTACCGAGGCGAGTGGCAGCATGGCTTCTCGCCGCTCGGCACCCGCGAGTTGAGCGAGCATTGAAGTCAAGAACACCTGTTAAATGGTGGTGTTGGTGTTATCCCATGCCAGAAGAGCAATTCATTGTAAACGAACGAGATATTAAAGACCGATAAACGAGAAGAAGATCGTTCACGCGGTGCGATAGTAATAGTAGTAGTCGCAGTAGTGTCTACATATCAACCCACGTAGATGATACACTCTAGCATCATAGCAACATGTGCTGCAACGCCGTTATACCTCCATTGGGTCGCGCCCTTCTGCTTCCGCCACAGCTTCCACTGCTACGGTGGCTTCAGCAGCTTCTTGAACTGCATTCCCAGTAGGCGAAGAAGGAGATGCACGAGGAGATGCCTGCTTTGCTTGGTTGGCATTCGCCTCATTTTCAGAAGCTTTCTCTGCAGAGGCCTTCTCGGCCGCGAATGACTCTGCCACGGCAGCCTCTTCAGCGGCTGCTGCTTCTGCAGCTGCTGCCTCAGCCGCCGCTGCTGCTTGTGCGGCTCGCGCTGCTGCGGCCTTGGCACGGGCTGCGGCTGCACGATCTGAGGCTGTCATCGCACCTCCTCTTGGTGATGATGAAGCATCACCTCCACCTCCTCCTTCTTTTGGGCTAGTGGTGTGGGGTCGGACATTTGAAAATGCACCGCTGCTGCCGCTGCTGCTGTTCGGCGCTGCTTCGTGTGGCGCATCGGCGGTAGGCGGGCCGTAGCCTCTTGAAAGCACTTCTCGCGCCGCGCTGTCGCGACTAAGCCGACGAGCGGGGCCATCGGCTGAGGGCGTGACTGGCAAAGAAGAGGAAGAGGCAGAAGCAGTCGTCTTGTTGCTATCGCGGTTGCCTCCTCCTCCTCCTACATGCGGTGCATCGGCATTGTAGTCGTTCTGGACGTAAGTAGGGCCTCGGTTAGGAGATGCTTTCGGCAGGGGCTGTGGCGGCGGTGGCGGCGGGAGGTCAGGGTGAGCAGGGCGAAAGAAGGTCACGGTCACAGGCCGCGGTAAATCCAACAAAAGCTCAAAGAGGGCCTCGTCATCGACTGCAAAGGCACCGCTTGGGCTGCTGCTTTGGCCTGCCCGAGTGTTCGCATTCGCAGATGACGATGAAGCACCTCCACCGTAGGTAGAAGCCGCGCGTGCACCACTAGGCGACAACACCCCTTCGTCATCCTCGAAACCCGCCAAGTCTTGGCCGTTGATCTGGGCGATGCGGTCGCCCCGTTTCACCCCCGCCGCCGCTGCGGGGCCAAAGGCGTCGGTGACCACGTTCAACCCTACCAAAGGGCGAAACTCGAAGGTTAAGCCCATGGACCCGCTGCCAAAGGTGTGCCGCACCACCACCGCACCGTCCAATGCTGCAGCGTCCACAGTTTTAGTAGTCGCAGCGTTCGGCGATGAGGAGGAGGAAGACGAGGAAGAAACTCCGACGTCGTCACCACCACCGTTGCCAGCGGCGGCTGCTTCGGCTGACGTCGCCACTGCTTCCGCCGCTGACGACTGCGCGAGGGCGTGCGCGGCGTCGGCTGCTTGTTGCGCCACGTCCAGATCCGAGCTCCGGCGCAGAGATTCCTGCGAGGCTCGAAGGTTGGCTTCCCTCAGAAGCGACAGTTCAGAGGCTCGGAGCACGACTCGCTGTGCGTCATGCGCCCAACTCTGCCCCCCTCCTTCTCTTTCTCCTGCTGCTGTTGCTGTCGTTTTGGTGGTCGAGGAGTAATGCGAATGTGGTGCTTGTGGTGCCCCATCCTGAAGTGGCGTCTCCACAGCACGAGTGGAAGCAATCGACTGGTCTGCAAGATCACTACTATGGTGGTGGTCAGGAGACGCCATCACGGGTGATAGGAAATGCTGCTGCTGCGACGACGAAGAAGATCCTCCTCGGTGATGGCGGTGGTCAGCGGCGGCGTTTGCAGCTGCCGCCGCGCGAGACCCCATCCGGTGAGGACTCAACGATCGATTCGCGCGCACCTTTTGTGGTTATGTTAGAGAGATGATGCAAGACAAAAGCAAGGAACAAGTTTAGCGCAGATTAAGGTTTACTCATTGATTTCGATAGGTCACACACAAAAACGCACACATGGATGCCTATTCAAAAACAACCTCTCATTGTGACATTTCCAATCGGTGCAGACATGCCATCATCATCGTCCTCACTACCTGCCGAGCTTCTTCGCGCAGCTTCTCGACTTCGGCTTCCACTGCTGCTTCATCTCCTCGGGCTGCCGCCATCGCTACACGCTTCCCGCTGCTGCTCTCGGTGGAGTCCAGTGAATGTGGCCGGTCGCTGCTCGAGGTGCGTCGCAGGGAAGAGGCGCCACCAGTGCTGCTATAGCCCTGCTCCTGCTGCTGCTGCTGCTGTGGGCTGCGGGACCTTCCTCGAGCGCCTTGCGCCAAGGAGTGGTCGCTTTTCGAGCGCGCCGGCAGCGGAGACGCCGCGGAAAAGTCGCCGTCGGCCAGCATCACCGGCAACCGCCGCCGGGCCGAGCTCGAACCTGATTGGCCGGCTACCTCTGCCATGGCTCCAGCAGCTACCTCTGCAGCATCTGCAGCGTCGGCCTGCGCCTGACGAGCGCCTTGGTCGTGGCCGCGCGCGTGGGCCCGGGCCAAGCGAGGCGAGCTCGGCCGCGGCAGCTGTTCCCCCCTCAGAGCGGCGGCATAAGCGGCCTTCTCAGCTTCACGGAGGGCTTCCTCGTGGGCAAGCGCCAAAGTACGGCGCTCTAAAGTGAGCTGCTCGAGTGCGGCGTCCCGCTCGGCCAAAGCAGCTCGCAACTGCGCTACCTGTGTGATAATGATGAGGGAACGGAACGCAAATATAACAGTAAAAGAAGGCAAAGTCGATCCGTGAAGGCGAGAGAAGATGAAAGCTCGATAATTAAGTGAAAAGCAGGATGGCGTTCGACAGGAAACATGAGTAAGAGAGCAAATTGAGAACAGCCAATCCACCAAGAGTGCATGTATGTACAGTACCTCTTCAGCTGCGGTCATGCGGGCTGCTTGGGCTCCCGTGGGCGGCGGGGCTTTGGAGAGGCTGGTCAGAGCCTGCACCAGAGAAGCCGACGACTCCCCGGAAGTGCCGAGGGTCCCGTAAATGTTGACAGGTTTGTCGCCTTTCCCATACACCGGAATCGCGATGGGCGGGGCGGGATGCGACGAGGAAGAAGCATACTTCTTATAGCTGTTGCTGCTGCTGTTATTGCCAGCTGATGGTTCAGCAACAGCAGCTCCGGCTTCAGCAACAGGCGGCGACGTTCGGACCACAGCGTCTCGGCTGCTGCTCCGGCTGCTGCTGTTGTGACGGCCAGACGGAGGAAGCCCGGAGGACGACGCATTCTTGTGGTCGTGAGACGATGATGGCGGGTGCTTGAGGTGGCGCAGCAGATCTTCGGTGGATGGGTACCTCGGAGCAGCAGCTTGCTCCACGGTGAGTTCAGAGGAGTCTGCCTGATCCGCCTGATGACCTGCACCATTACTTGCAGTGGCACCGTACCGTGACCCTCCTCCTGCTCCTAGTCCAGCGTTGTTGTAGCCATTTCCAGCTGCGCTCATCAAGCTGCCACTGCTGCCGCGGCTGCCTCGGCTGCCAGGACTGCTCGGCGCGTATCTTTCACCTCTTTCGTCTACTCCTTGAGACGAGGACGCCACATCTGCGCCGGTGGCACTCACACCTGAAGTGGCCACAGAGTTCACACTGCTAGCATACTGGTAGCTGCTGCCGTAAGCGTTGTTGTTGTTGTTGTTGTTGGCGAAACGATGACGCCTGGAGATTTGGCTGTAGGTGTCTGCCGCTTCGTCGTATCCGCCAGGCACATTCAAGCCGAGAAAAGGAGCAGCTGTGGCAGTCCCTGCTCCTGCAGGTGGTGGCGCCGCAGCAGCCTTGTTAGCACCGGTGGTGGTGATGGTAGCTGCTGAAGGCGCCTGCTGATTGCTGTTGCCACCCGCAAAGGATCGCAGAGGCATGGGCGCGCCTTCTACTACATTGAGGTCGCTCCCGCGCAGCAAGGATATATCACTGTTATTGGTGTGGAGAGGCAGGAGAAACAGAGAGTTTGGACCAAAACATGTAAATGTTGCAGGGAAGGGAACGATGAAGGTCAAAATATGGAGAAGAAGGCCAGTAAGACTAAGGCTAAGAAGATCAAATACATCGGCAAAAAACAACAACGGATGATAAAGTCAATACCTGGCGCGCATGGAATCCACGGAAGCGCGTAAGTTGTCCATGGAGCTGCGCAGCTCTGAGAAAGACTCCTTGAGGTGCACGATTTCGTGGCGTTGCTGCTTGCGCACCTGGTCGTTTTCCACTTTCTCCAGCCGCAAAGCTTCGAGCTCCTTTTCCAGCTCGCTGATGCGCCGCCGCTCAGTACCGAGCCGTTTCGGCAAACCGGCGGCCGCGCGGCGCTCTTCTTCGTCGATGCGTCGTTCCAGCGCCGCCAGTTCCCGCTTGTCAAACAGCCCGCTGCTGTTGTGGTGGCTGCTGGTCAAGGCTCCACCGCCGCCGCTACGGTTGAGGCGTGCTTTCGACATGGGGGATGAGCCGCTGCCGACGGCCATTTCGTCCAGCTGATCTCTTACCTTCTGGAGCTGCGCGATCCGATCCTTGAGGCTTAACCCGGGGCTCGGCGCGTTGCGAAATTGCTCATGGTATGCTCGCAGCGGCTTCATTGCACCATTGCCACCATTGCTAGTACCAGCACCGCTGTTGCCACCGCCCGAAGAACGCTGCTGCTTTACGGGCGCAAAGTCGGTGAAGCTCGATCCCACAGGCTTGTGGTGTGCAAGGGATGATGCGTTGATGGGAACGGCAGTGGCTGAAAACGGCCGTGGCACCGACGCTGACGCTCGCCCGATAGCGGCCGTGTCGCCGAACGCGTGCTTGTCGTGGCGAGTTCCTTGGTCGACGTTTGCCTTGCTGGCCGACCATGGGTAGTCGTTGCGGCCCTTGGATAAGCTGAAACTGTTTGACTCTGGGAGTGCGCCCAAGCCTTCTGCTGTGCTGCCGCCACCGTTGCCCCGGCTCAGATTCAACCCGAGCCCGGAGGACGGCGCAGTGCGGCGTCGGCTAGACGATTCATGGAACTCGTGCGGCAACTTGCACAGGCGGCACTTGGCCTCGCCCTCAGGGTTTCGTGCACTGCACAGTGCGCATTTCCAACTATTGATCATGGAGCTCATAGTAGAGCTTACTTCTAATACTTGTGATAGACTAACCACTTGCTAAGGAAGCCTAACGACAGCTGCGAGAAATCTGCGAGAGATTTTCCAATCGATATGTTATCCTTCAAGAGATAGGCGCCCCTCGACTCCGTTGCTGTTGATCATGCACCCACGCCAGGCAGGCTGTTCCAAAAACGATGGCTTGTACACAAACGACCAAAACGGATATAAAGGATTGGGTCACTGCGTCACTGCAGCACACTTTGTGAAGAATGAACCGTAAACCTATACTTCAAGATACGTTCGAAACGCAAAGAAAACCAGACCAATCACAGACGATTGAAAGCCAAAAATTCTCGGAAATTATTCCTTTTCCTTGTGTTTGTGTGCTTGTGATGAAGTTTTTGATGACGATCGCCGAGGTTGCAGCCCTTCAACGGTGGGGTTTGTTGTTCAAGGGCCTACAGAAGAGCGCACGGTGTTGAGACAGACAATTGAATACGAGATTCCTTGAAACCTCCTCAAATATTCTTTCACTATTTAAAGGCATCATTATCGGTGCATGCCAATGTGATTTGCATCCAATGCCGGCGGGGTCCTGAACCACTGTCTTTGCACTGCACCTTTATTGCTTTGCAGACAAAGCGTGCCGGCCTCATGAAGCGCACCGTGCCATACAAGCAAGAGAAAAGCGTACCTTATCATGGCGCGGTGCCAGTCGCTATTGGAGTGCGGAAACTTATTGCTGAGACTCCTGTGGGCGCACGACGGCTTATGAGCGCGGGCTTGATGGTTGAGCTACTTCAAGAAGAAGGCTTACCTGAAGCGATGGCCAACCGCCTCTTCAGCCAGGTGCATCACGACTGCTTTTCCTGTTTACTTGATACAGTCGAACGTGCTGACCCTTAAATTCGCTCGTTCTTTTAGCTTTATGAGGTTCATGGCGTTGAATCTGCGATTGGAAAGTGATCACATTGAATCTAACTCACCCCGCACACCACAATCTCGGACTTTTTTTTTCAAACATGCAATGCTACCTTCAGATTCGTAAAGGTGCACCGCTTTATAAAGACTGGAAGGTAAGCAACACTCTTTTCCGGCCCCTGATGTTCAAATATGTATCTTGACTCTTGGATCGCGTTGACACATAGTGACGTAACTCCCTACTACGCCAGCCTTTCGTTTTTTTTGCAGCGAACAGAAGATGAGCGCTGGGATCAATCTTATTCCAAAGGATGCGAATGTGCTGAGTCTGTGAGCATTTGCTAACGTGCATCATAATGCCATGCAGTTCCAAAAAGTGGGGTTTGGGATTTGTTTTTAAATTGAGGTTGTGCAGCGCGTATTGCAGTGCTTAAACTTCAACCCCTTCCTCTATCTCACTGCTTGATTTCCCCAGGAAGCCTTTGCACTGGAGCGTTTCGTGCAACGGATTGGGCGAGCAGCGCAGCAGGGCGGCAGCAGTAGTGGGGACGGCAGGGGAGAGCACCACTTGTCGAGGAGCAGCAAAGCGCGCAGCGGGAGCGAGGGAGGCCATCACAATGGTAGTGGCAGTGGGGGAGCTCGAGCCAGAAAGGTGCGTATGGTGACACACGGACACATCTGATTGAAGATGCCACCCTATAATGCGACAGTTTCAAGATGATTTCTACATTATAGTTGTAACCCCTCGTTCGTTGGTGTTTTTACATGTGCTAGATCGCGCCCTGCGCCGCGCTGCCGTACGCCACCGAAGCTGAATCAGCTGAAGCTTTGCTTTCGTTGCTGCGTGGGTCTTCGTCTGCTGGAGGTGGCACCGCGGACGGTAGCCACGGCAGTGGTAGCGCGCTGCAACATGCAGCCGAGCCATTCAGCGGCAAGCCACCCTCTCATCCTTTGTCCAACGGTGTAGTGGTGGCAGAGCCTCCGCTTCCTCCTTCTTCTGCCCACTGCATCTCGCAGTCACTGGCGGCCGCGCACACTGCCGCTGCCCTGTCGGCTCCGGATTCTCACCACAGCCATGCTGCTAGTGCCGCTGCTGCTGCTGCTGCTAGTGCCACCAATGTCTCAGGTCCGGTTGCTGCGGCTGCGCTGCCGTCGCACCTCAACATGCTTTACTTGCAGCAACACCACGCTGCTCAGGAAGCGGCGGCAGCGGCGGCCACTGCAGCGGCTGCTCAGACTAGCGCTCAACCCACCCCTGTTCCTCCTGCTCCTTTCTGTGGGAATGACGCCGGTCCTGTTGCCAGCAATGCTAGTGGAGTAGGAGGCCCCAATCCCAATCCCAGCTCATCAACAAGTTTCGTGAGCTGGCTTCAACAACAGCAGCAACCTTCAGGAGGAGGTGCAATAGGAGCAGGTGCAGGAGTAGGAGTCGGAAACCTTTCAGGGGAGGAGCGGCAGTTGCGGGTCAACACGGGGACTGACGTGCTGTACGGCGCTTTACTGCCAAACGCTTCGCACAACGCGCGGCACCTCACTACTTCGCCACCCCACGGAGCATTAGCCCAGCACCATTTCTACCAACAGCACCAACAGCAGCAGCAATTCATGCACCAGTTTGAGCAACAACACGCACTACAGGGGCGTCAACACCCCCTTCAACAACTGCAACAGGAGCTCCACCACCACCAGCAACAGCACCTGCAGCAGCAACACGAGAACATGTCACAGCAACAAATGAACCAGCAGCAGCAGTTGCACGCGCCTTTTCCTTTCCCGCAACCTCATCTTTCCTTGCAGGGCATTCCGATGCAGCCGCCTTTCGCTTACCAGCACCACTACCAGCACCACTTTCAACCTGCGCCTCTGCCTGCTTCTCAGGCACCCTCTTCTTCTGCTTCAGCTTCCGCTACTAGTACCGCGGCAGCTACCAAATTCAGCAAAGATGCCGCCCTTCTAGCCACAGCTGCTCAAAGCCTTCCAGTGGCGGCAGCTGCCGCCGTAGCAACCGCAGCTGCTCAGGTGCTAGCATCTGACGCAACTTCAGATAACTCGAAGCTACCAGCCGCGAAAGTTTCAGAAGAAAGCGTAAATCTCGGCGTGTCTCCTGTTCCATGCACCGTGGGCGACATTGCCACAACAGTCGAAAACGCTACTGCAAGTGCTGCTGCAGCTACTGAAGACGCAACAGCAGCAGTTGGGGCAGCAGCAGCGGCTGTAAAAGACTCTGGCACAGTGCGTGAGCAGAAGTCTCCAGCATGCAATGAGCTTCCTCCTGCTTCTCTAAGGTTGCCTGAGAAGACTGAGATGCCTGTGCCAGCACTCTTGCCAGAGTCAGCCTCTGCGGTGGCTTCAGTAGTAGCAGCAGCTTTAGTTCCAGAAGTCACGGAGGTCGTAAATGGCAACTGTAAGAAGCGAGGTATAGGAGAAGTAGTGGCAGCGTCAGCAGGAGCAAATGAAGAGGAGGCATCAACTGGTAGCAAACGGGCAGCTGGCGCTTCTGTTGACTCAGCCATTGAATGACACCCGTGCGCAGTTGGCGGTGCGCTTATCACGGCGAGTGATCGTGCGCCGCTGCCGTGGTTGAGACGAAAGCGCGGTGCCCTGCTGCTTGAGTCCTTCGAAATTTTTCGGGAAAGAAGTAAGAGAAAACGAAATACATGTTCATACAAAGCGCATTCCAGCTGCTATGGAAACGCAATATCATTTGACTACAGATATCCACTTCTCCTTCTGGCGTGTGTGAAGAAAGACTGTGCTCATCGGCACATGCGGCGAGCAGAGGAAGTTACCATCTTAAGCACACTAATCCCAATTCGGGTTTGGTTTCTATTTGCAAGCCAGCTCTCAGCTCTTACGTTAGAGATGTGGAAATGTAATACAAGCCCTGTGGTATAAAGCAAATAACAAATAAAGGGATGGGGTGGCCTATTAAGCTGTAACCAACGAACGACGAGCCAAAGCTCAAAGCATAATGCGTGCTGCAGCTGCATGCCGCAGTACGTGCTACGTGCAGAGGTCCAGATAAGATGTGGGTCTTCATTTCTTTATTCGTGTATTTATTAACTATTTTCCGAGGCAATTAGAAACAATAGAATTATTACTCGAATAATTCCTCAAATCCCCAGAATAGATTTTACATAGCGACGAAACCACGCTGGTCGATAAATCACCTTCGGTGCTACATTTCAGCATCCCAGTCATGTGCGAGAAAGGCCTTCGGTGCTACATTTCAGCATCCCAGTCATGTGCGAGAAAGGCGGCTATCATTGGCAGCCGCAAGAAGGAGAGCTATCGAAGTCGCCGTTCGATCAATGGAGGGCTGGTACGCTGCTGGGTCCACCTTTTGCCGCAGCACTAGGATTAGAGTAGCACAGGCTGCGGACCCCGAATAGATAGGCACCAATTGCCGTACCATCAGCCGTTCCCCGTGAGCTCCATCGATCAAAAGGTCACCTGCTGAGGCTCCTGAGGTTGAAATAGTTCCTCCTGCTCGTGACCCTGCTGTCGCCGCAGGAGCTTCAGCAGCTCTTGTTTCTGCCTCTCCTTGCAGAGCTGAACTATGTGAGACCTCAGAGCTAGCGCGCGTGCGAGGTGAACAAGCTGCGAGATGAGCGCGGGCACTAGACAAAGCTTCCAGGCTCGCGACAATTTCTAATGGGTCTACCAATCGCATGGTTTCCATCCGGGATCCTCCTCCTCGTGCTTCGCCGTTGTAACTGCTGCTGGCATTTCTCGAGCCCTTATCACATGTGTCAGCTAGGACGCTTCCGCCACTACCGCCGCCGCCACCGTTGACTACGAGCACAGCGCGTTGAATAGCACCACTGCGATGCGCCACCAAGGATTCGAGCAATAGTTGCGCAGATGAAAGCAGCGCTGGCCGGAGTTGAGCAGAAAAGGTTGGAAAGCCGCCAAATAACCTGATTATTATGTAGAACTTACAGGAGTGAGAGATGACATGAGTAAATATTTAGGAGCCCACTATCTTCCTAGCGCGTCATGGCTATAGAATAAGAAAAGGCTATTAATTCGCAGAACAGCACTACAATCCTCCCTGGAATGGTAAGATCTTTCAAACATGTCATCGATCAACAACTTTCAACATGGACTGCTTACCCCGATTGTGAGCCGCCAGGACCTTCGCCGTGAGCATCTAAAAAGGCGCTCAAAATTGCTTCCGATGCATACCGACCCATTTCAGCGCGAGCAGTTTCTTCTACATCATCAACTTGGCCACGAGCTAATACAGATCCAAAATCCCCCAAAGCCATAGCAGGTGCGTTAATTCCAGAGACGTACCCATCGCTCTTTTTCTTTGCACTGCCACCTCTTGCCCCATTGTTGCTGCCATGAGTCCCATTGCTGCTCATGCCATTAGTGGCGCGACCGTGAAAGACCGCACAAAGGACTTTGTATTCGTTATCTCGTGCGAGTGAGACCGCCCGCCCATCCCCGAGAGTAAGAGCAGACAACGTAAGCCCAATAGACCGCTTCCGTAAAGATTGTAAGCATGAAGCAAAGGCGAATGAGAAGCCCACTTAAGCCAAGAAAGCAAGGCAAAACTTGAATTAGGTTTTCGCTTTAAGAAAATTAGCACTTGGCCATAAAGTCGTCTAAAATATGGTGCACAGAATCATAGATATCATAAGGTCTTTTGATGATTTAGGTAACGATATCAGCTTGCGTAATCACCTCAGCTGATTCGGTGATGGGGGCTAAGAGTCCGCCTACGAGATGAGGCTGTGCAATAGCATCGCCAGCGAGCTCACGCACGAAGAGAGCCATGCCTGAAGCGGTGCTAATTATCATCACCGTGTGAAGCATGATGATTATTATCTTAAGAGAAAATTACGTAGCCTTTGCAAGTGCTTGCATTTGGCAACCATCTACGTAAGTATCCCACACTAGCAAGCCGAAATAGTAATGTTGTCCTGAATTCAATACACAGGAGCTAGAGGCGGCATAATTGAACATTATTTTTTTCTAAAGCTTCGCGTGTAAATGCTGCAGCGTGTAGGTAAGTTCTTCCAATGCACAGAATTATTTCAAGGAAGAAGCATTGTTGCGTGCGCTGCACCTGTATTGTTGTATTGTTTGTTGTATGGTTGTATCTTTTTTAGAAGCTTTTCTCAGAATGACCGACGAGCCGAGGACGAGAATTCCGTGAACAAGAAAAGTGGTGAGATCCAACGATCCAACGTGACCTGACGACTGACGACTACTGACTACGTGTACTTTTCTGAAGAAGATTTAGGCTCAATAACAAGGCTAGGAATGGTGCTTGGAGAGCAGCATAGCCTGCTTCGTGCTAGCAAGCTAGCGTTGCTAGTGCTTGCTGGTTGCATCAGGCCAAGCCCTGCCTTTGTGTCGAATCGAAGATTCGGGGGCGCCCTTAGAGTTCATCAACGAACTCCTGCTCTGTCAGTGCTGGGTGATGATGCAGAAGCAGACACAAGCCAAAGCAACCTCAAGACCGCTGTGAAAGAATTTGCAGATGGAAATCTACCAAAGGAAGACTTTGAGAAGTTAGTTCAGGCCGAGGAGGCGAAGGCGAAGGTCAAGGCAGATGCGGTAAGTTTCTCTCCTTGAAACGCATTCGGAAATTCGTACGAGGCATATTCATCACGAGACTGCTCGAAGGTCTTGAGTGTTCTCAACATTGCGATAATCCGAGGGTTTTGCGCCCATGAATGCTTGCTTGTTGAAGTCAACGCTAAATTTTTCATGACCGTTTTTAGATTGCGGCCCAGCGTGCAGCAGAAGCAGCCGCCGAGAAGGCCAAGCTCTCAACTGCAGCTGCTGGTGGGCTTGCGACCGTAGGCCTTGTCGCAGGAGGGCTTCTCGATGGCGCCCTGGCCAATGGCGCTGCACCCTGGGCAAGCCCCCTTGGTGCTGTGCTAGCTGGCGGGCTGAGCTATGCGCTCAGCGTGCAGGACAGTGACCTCTCAGCTGGTTTCCGGCAGGCAGCCGGCACCGCTAGCATCAAAGCGGGTGCAGCAGCCAAAGGCGCGGCCCAATCAGCGCTCGAAAGTGCACGGGCGGCGCTCACGGCCAAGGCGAACGCAGCGGCCGAAGAAGTAAAAGCAGCGCCCGGCCGAGCAGCGGCAGCAGCGCAAGCCGCCGCGCAGGAGGCGCTGGAGGAGGCCAAAGCAGCTCCTGGGAAGGCAGCAGCAGCCGCGAGTGCAGCCGCAATAGCCGCAGCCCAAAAAGCAGCTGATGAAGTCAAGGCGGCGCCAGGTAAAGCAGCCTCGTATGCTAAAGCTCAGGCAGTGGCAGCAGCAGAGGAAGTAGCAGCAGTGCCGGGAAAAGCAGCAACATATGCTAAGGAGAAGGCAGTAGCAGCAGCCGAGGAAGTAGCAGCAGTGCCAGGAAAAGCAGCAACATATGCCAAGGAGAAGGCAGTGGCAACGGCTGAAGAAATTAAGGCGGCACCAGGGCGTGCCACTGCATCAGTGGTTCGAACTGTGGACACCCAGCTGACCAACGTGGCAACGAAATTAGGAATGACATACCCACCTGCCAATGCCGCTTCGGACCCTGCACCAGACGCCGTCTTATCCGAGGTCACCGACAGCTAAACATAGATTTTCCTTTAGAGGAAACTGACTAAGCTTTTTTTTGACGACCTAAAGCCAACATAGACCGAATTCATCTCATTTAGCTGAGGGCCCGACAGCAGACTAGCACTATGAGAAATATATAGATATAGTTCGAAGTCCGAATGTCCGGATAGGGGAATCGCATTGGAGTTGATAATAAAGGTAATTATTAAGACCCACTTCAACTTCGCCACTTCGTATAAAATCGGTCCGAGCTCTAGTGTAGAGCTGCATAGCCCGGATTATTCGAATTTGCGAGGGCGGGCGGGGACAAAGTTTCCACCAGCGAATAAGAGCTGCGGAGTTTTATAGAGGTCTCAGAGCTGAAATTCTTTTGCTCGGGCGATGCTGTCTTCATATTTAACTTGAGCATCCAGCATCTAGATCGTGCTCTCAACAATGTTAGAATGCAGCATTTTTTTGGACGACTACCTTCCCGGCGTCCAAAAAACGAAAGGAAGCATTGAAACAAGGAGAGAAGGAGAGTAGACTTTTCTCCTAAAACTCTTTCAGATTATTTTTACGATGCCCGGAAGTTGTCTAAATAGAAAATCGCAAAATGTCGACGATCAACGATTTTGACAGATTTAGCTTCGCAGTGCTGGATTTACACCTTTCGAGCCATATCTTCTGACCATCCAGTCGGATGCAGCTCCAGTTTGAAGCACGTTTGGATGTACCGAACTCCCTATCTTTAAGAAATGAGTAGCAACCGTTTGGCCTTTGGTCGTTCACCAAAGTTTCCTACTATTCAAATCTCGGGCCGATCTTACACGAAGTGGGTCTTAAATCACGAAGAAGAAGAAGAAGTTGGAGTTGGAAGCGGGGGCTTATGTAACACTGCCTTCTAGCTTCTAACTTCCCCTTCCGCGCCTATTTAGCTACAAACCGACCGACCTCGAGGTCTAGACGCTAGGCAGTGTACAGCCCTATGTCTTATATGAGTTATATGTGAGAGGTACCTGTAGTACCATAGTACTCTATGTCTAGTACATCCCTTGAGTTTTAGTCCAAAAAGCACTGTCTTCATTCAAGGAGGCGACCAAGTCCTAAAAACTCCGCAAGGCTCCTGCCAGTCTTCTTGGTGCCATCAATTCGTTTCGCCGATGCGCTGGCGCCACTTGCCGCTTCTGCTGTTCGCGGGCGTTTGGCTCCTGCTGTTCCAGCTCTGTTGTTGCTCCCCGCAGCACCAGGCGCAAACCCAGCGTCGACATTACGCAGTGAAGCGTTGGAAGTTACTAGAGGTGCAGCAACACGCACGAAGGCAGAGCCTGAACGCGATGCTGATGGTGCGGCCGTCATTGCAGGAGCCAGGGCATGAGCTGAACGAGGCCGAGCAGTATTATCCACGCGCAATCGTCGCCAATTGACCGCAGCTCGTGACGACGTTGATGCTGCTGACGATGATGATGAGGATGATGACGATGAGGAAGAAGATGATGATGAAGAAGAAATGAAAGAGGAAGAAGACGACGACGACGATGATGATACCGCCGCTGGCACTGCTACAGTTGGATTGGTGTCTGGCATTGCAACAGGAAGAGGCGCAAAAGAGCGCGCAGGATCGTACACAGAGGTGCAATCCTCTTCCCTATCTTTCTCAGTAGGTTCCAGCAGCGGTCTGGCTGTGACACCAGCGCCTCCTTTGGCACTTTTGGTGGCGGGCGATGCCACGTCCTTGGCTGCCACCGCAGCTGCTGCTCCTATAGAACTGCTGGTAGCAGCACTCTCAAGCGGTAGTTCCTGGACCAACTCCGGTTCGTTCGCCTTGGTTTTGATGGCTTTTCCCTTCAAGCCCTTGACTGTTGTCATGGCAACCGTGGCTGGTTTGAACCCTTCGCCGATCATGCTTGCCTCCGCAGCACGCGTAGCAGCAGCGGTAGCAGGAGGAGGACTTGGTTCGTGCGGGGGCAGTTTTTTACTGCGTCGCCCACCAATCAAATTGGTGGGCTTCACAGTCACTACGCGCACTTCAGGCGGCTGCGTTAGGGGCTGCGTAAACGGCTGAGACCATGGCTGAGACTGAGGCCAAGACGGCTGTGATTGAGCGAGCTGGGATGACTGAGAAATGTCCTGTGATTCTTCCAACCTCTCCTTGTCGTCTTCTGCATCGTCGTCGTGTTCGCTCTCACTTCTTTCTAGCTGTGTGCCTCCTGGACCTACCTCAACGTCTTCTTCTAAGTCCAAAATTACTTTTGCTTGCATTCTTTCTTGTTCAAGTTTTTCTGCAGTCATCTTTGTAGTCTCTTTCAACACTTGTGCACTGAGCGTATCCTGTGCAACGTAGGCAACCTCCATGTCATCTTCGTCCTCATCGTCGTCGCCACCAGGTACTAGTCGCAAGGAGCCGCTGAAATTCACTGCTGCTGCGGGTGTAGCTGCTAAAGGCGCGGCTGCTGTTGCTGACACTGGAGCCGCAGGGGAAGCCACGGCGGGCAGTGTCACCGCTGCAGGGGCAGAGGCAGAGGCAACAGCAGTGCTAGGTCTACGACTTGCGGTGTTGGCGGTGGTGGCCGCCGCTAGTGGTGGCGTTGCTGCGGCATCCTGAACCAACGGAGGTGGCGGAGGCTTTGGCGGCGGAGGTTTCGGCGGAGGAGGCTCGCGAAGGCGGATCGGCAAGGCCTCGATGGATAAAGGCCCTTCGAGTTCCTGGCAGAGCAAAAGCGGCGCGTTGCCGTACGCGTCGAGCACTGTGCCGGTGCGCACCGTTTTGCTCCCCTTGCTGTTGCTTGCGCCGTCATTATTATTGCTGTCATGGTGAGAAGAGAGAGCAGCTGCTGCTGCCCTTTGTAGAGCCTCCAAACAGTGGCGGTGGTTGGGCAACTTGGAAAGCACGATGGCCTTTACCTTCGAGAAGAGAGAGAAAAGCCATGCCAGGGGCCAGGGAAGATAGAAAGTTGACATCGATTCAGAGTGAGGAAGACCAAGCCGAAGCCCCGATGAACGAAGAGGGATCAGTTGTGCAAAGAGACTTACAAAAACCGTGGAGCACGCAATTCCTTTCGGAGCACGTGTCCATTCAAATGGCAAGTGCGCCAACCAAAAATTGGGAGTCGAATCAAGACGTCTTTCACTCTCGTGATTGAAACTTACCGGCGGGCTCAAATTCACGTCATTGAGGCAGTGACCGGACTTGACGTACAGGGATTGGTCCAAATCCACGTCAATGTGCGCCAGAGTCGCGGCCTACCGTTGTTACAATAGTAGGAGGAAGAAGAGACTAGCGTGAGAAGTTGGGAACATTGAAGGCATTGGTGAGAACAAGTGACCGAATCAAAGCATAGGCATACAGTTTCTGCCAAGCAAAGGGCGCGGAACATAGGCGTAGTAAGGAGATAAAGCTCAGCGATTTTAGCATGTGCACCTGAATGCAGAACGGCTTGCTTTTGTTTAAGATCTCGTTGCCCGCTTCCCGCACGCTGCCGCGCATCCAAGCCCCGCACACCACTGCAGTCGACCAGTGCCACTCTTTGATAGCAATTAAGCACCGTCGCGCCCCCAAGCGGTTCAAAGTGAGTGGCATTGTGGTGCCTGCCATTGATGAAGATGATGACGTCACTGTGCTCAGGCTTGCCGGCGGGCCAGTGTCTTTTCGGAGCCCAGAGTCTGACAGTCGGCCTGAACTTGATGAAGGCTTCAGTGATGATGCAGCAGTGGAACTTGGTTGTCCTACCCGATAGCGGCTGAGGGCTTGGGGGGGCAGGTGCACGACAACAGTGTGTGTACCGTCGTGGCAGTACAGCATCCGAGTGGCATCGTTGGCTTCGATCACTTGAAGCACTGATAAAAGGCATGGGCACACAATATGGCGCATACATTTAGTACAGAGACTCAAGTCTAGAGTCTACTTCTATTTTACTTATCATGCTACCCCGTTGAGTCGCATCATGCTACTTCAGTGGAACAGTGTAGTTGTCTCCTGTATTTTTGTTAGTTCACCTTGATCAGTTTGGGGCACCGCTATGGGTTTCGCGGTATTTGTAGCTGCATCGAGGGTCTTAGAAAGATTGGCTGCGAGCCATGGCTGAACCAAGCGGCTCATAGTTGAAGTAGGAAGAGACAGGGAGCCACAGAACTTGCTAGCTGGGGCCTCGATAAGTAGCTCAGATCTGTAATTATAAGTACAGTAGTAATAATTACAGTAATTACAATTAACTTTTCCTTTTCAACGCAGCCCCGAAGAGCCCAAAGAAAGAGCACGCGTGAGGAGAATTGACAGAGGTATGCTTTGAGCGTAGCTAAGCAGAGAACCTGTTTCACAGTCTGGAGCAGCAAAGAGGCCGGGGCGACACAACTGCCGTAATGACAGCCTCCTTTTAGCTTTTCCTTCAGTCACTTTTGTCCTGTGCCAAACATGGGAGACAAACAGGTGGGATTTCAGTGCACAGCTCAGTACAGATAGATGATATCAAACAAACCGTGCGAT
>Ga0307931_1001020_pt1 | contig 18426 bp, 19 predicted proteins | sample OrgLakmetageno47_FD_201816 | JGI IMG/M metagenome (GOLD analysis project Ga0307931, IMG submission 201816) | Saline water microbial communities from Organic Lake, Antarctica - #47 | ecosystem: Environmental > Aquatic > Non-marine Saline and Alkaline > Saline | place: Antarctica: Organic Lake... | reverse complement strand
ATGCTACGGCAGAAGGAGCGCCAGATCCATCCGCCATGGCCAAATCCGAGTTTATCGCTAAAGAGCAGAAAATGTTTCTTTTCGCCCATAATGGCGGCGAGAAGAAACATTTTCAGAAGCTAGCAGAGAGCCTGCGGCACGCCGCAGAAACTCACTCGGCCTCGTACCGTAGCGAACTCGAACAGTTCTCCGGCGCTGTCAGTGACCGTGTACTAAAAGAATGCCGAGAAGTTAAGTCTTGGCTATAACCCACCTAACAAGGCCAGTCACGGCGACGCCTGCTACATTGCGGCTTCGCCTCCATTTCGCAGCCGCGCGTGCTGTTGGCGTTAAAAGGGAAGGTTCGCGTGTCTCAACCAGTCTCTCTTGATGAACTATAAGTGCCGATTGTTGCTTGGCATGCGTATGAATGGGCTCAGAATCTGCTTAAACGCTACCACTATGACGACGAATCAAGACGGATACTTCAACTTGGCAAAGGTACCGCTTCTAAAATTCTTGGAGAGGTTCTGCCTTTGGCTGCGTATGCCAGGCAGAGGAAAGATTTTGAGGATGTGTATCTCCACTATTTCTCGAGCAGTCCTCAGTCTTTCGACGCTGAGTTTCGCATCAGAGAGGGTGAGCTGGTAGAGCGAACAGAGGTGACCATTGCTATCAATGGCTTTGAAGAGCAGATTCGCCGGGAAACTATCGAGCAACATGGCTGGAGTCCGGGATTTGGGCTTAATGAGTATACTGGCAGTGTCCGAAACCGAGAGATCCCTGAGCCCGAGCACAGACTTCACGGGCAGGAAGAAGCTGTGGCGAACCTCGAAAGCTTGGTTGAATTCGCATATGCGAAGAAAGTTAGAAATATTGGTAAGTACCCGGGTATATCTTTGGTAATTGGAGTTGACTGTTTTGCACTGAATTCCAAGGCGGAATTTCAAGAAGTAATCTCGCCAGTGGTTGCTACTAAAACTCCATTTGAGGCAGTTAATGTTGTGGATATCAACGGACGCTTTTACCATCGCCACAAGTAGCTTTTAACAAGGCTAGGCACTGCGACGTTGTAGGCGTCGCAGTGCCTAGCCTTCATTCCATAGCCGCGCATGCTGCCGGCGTTATAGTGCAATCGATTTAGAGTCGTGAGTTTGAAAAAAATTCTTCTTCTAGCTCTTGTAGGTTTTGATGTGTGGAACTACAACACAAATAACCAAGAGGGCTCGCATAGCGAATTTTGAGTTTTCGCTTCAGGAGTAGCCGACGAAATACCGCTATTCGGCGACTCATCGGCGGGCTCCCATCTTCGATAGTCATCTTCAAGAGCGCATTCGCCTGAATCAGCTTGTTGGTACCAGGCAGCAAAATCTTCTGCGCTGGCGTTGAGGCGTGACCCGTTTCTTCTAAACAACTGATTCTGCCGCCACTGTTTCAGCCATAGGCTTTTCTGCGGTCGCTCTGACCACCCTTGGCGATGGGTCCAGGTTATGAACCGGTTTAGCTGTTCCTGGCTTTTTCAAGCGCATTACCTATGGCTTTGTGCTCGTTAGGTTGTGCTGCGAGGATCCGGACTACCTTTCCGGCCATTACGCTAATATCACCCGTTAGCATCTTTTTCAGGTAATCACGACGCGCTATTTTAGGGCCGTGTTTGGCATTCCATTTCTCGTGTGCTTCCGCCAGGAGCCACCCCATGAGGCCAATCTGGTGCCGTTCGCACTCAATCCATCCTGCGGCCCTGGCTCTGGCGTTTATGCCGTAACGGTTGCCTCTGATGTTGCCTTGGTCCGTCTTGCCTTGTGCTTTGCTTAGGCAGCCAGCGGCCTTTGCTACATAGGTTCCGGCTTTTTGCGGGTCTTTGATTTCTTTCAGGTGGGCGAAACCATGGCCCCATAACGCCTCAATCCGCAACGCTCATCCATGCAAAATGCTTGAACGGCACTTGCCATTTCATCATCAGGTGAACGGTGTGTTCGTGGCGTTGCCGCAATCGGTCGAGACTGCGCTCCGCGCTAAGGGTTGGCGGTTCTATAATTTTATCGGTGGTTGCTCCCGCCTGGTCTGTTCCTGGTCCACCACCGAGGCCCAGGTGGACAAGTTCCTGGCGGACTTGCGCGCACTGGTGTTATAAATCCGCCGCTCTGCGCCTTTGTGATCACGCCAGCGCAGACAACAAAGCGACCTTCTTTTGCTGCGATCCTATCAGTTCAGGTCAGCTGCTGGGCACTGCAGTAACCGCGCTGAAAGTAGATCAAGCTGTCACCGTATTCACGCTGGCGAATGCCAACAACCTCGCAAATGAAAATATCGTGACTACCGGCTTGGACGCGGTTGCTGATGCGACAGTCAAAATTGATCAAAGCGTCATTCAGCACGGGTACGCCAGTGCATTCAGTACTCCATTCGGCGGTTGCAAACCGCTCCGCCATGGCAGTTTTGCCCCCGAACAGATTCGATAGCGCCTTCTGGTCAGACGTCAGGGTGTTTACGCACAAATGCCCGTTGGCACAGAAAGTGTCGTACACCGAGGCGTTGCGGTTAAGGCACACCAGAAGACTGGGCGGTTCGTCCGACACGCTACAAACTGCGGTTGCGGTGAAGCCGGCTCGGCCAGCGGGGCCGTCGGTGGTAACCACGTTGACTGCAGCAGCAAGCACCGCCATAGCATTACGAAAAGCGTCGCGGCTTACTTCCACCGGCGATAAAACCGGTTTTTTGGCGGCTAGCATAAACAACTCCTTCAAGTAAGAATGCAGGTTTTGGCATAGCTCAAACGGGGCAAACGGTCGAACACCTTGCTGCTATCGCCATAGCCGAGATTGATCAACATGTTTGACTTCCAGTGGCTGTCGCTGAAGAACGCCCGATCAAGTGCCTCGGCATCGAAGCCAGACATTGGGCCGGTATCCAGACCCATGCTCCGCGCGGCCATGATGAAATAAGCCCCTTGCATGGAGCTATTACGAAAAGCTGTTTCATAGCTGATCTCCGGGCTGCCGGTAAACCAGCTGCGTGCATCTGCGTGCGGGAAGAGCTCGGGTAGAGCGTCATAGAAGTGACTGTCATAGGCAACAATCACGCTGACCGGTGCGCTCATGGTCTTTTCACGATTACCGGATGACAGGCAGGGCTTAAGCCGTTCCTTGCCCTGAGGGGTGCGTACGAAGACGAAACGTGCGGGGCTGCAGTTAGCCGAGGTCGGGGCCATTTTGACCAGGTCGTATATCTGCTCCAGCAGGCTGTCTGCGACAGGCAGATCCTGCCAGCCGTTGTGGCTGCGAGCGTCGTTGAAAAGTTGCGCAAGGGCGCTCTGGTCCAGTGATTCGTGCATGGTGCTCTCGCTCAGGCGGATGTGATGGGGGTTTGCGCGGCGTTGACGATGAAGTCGCGCAGTGTTTTGTTGACGGTCTCGGCACAGGTCACGCTAGAGGCGTGGCCATCATAATCGAAGACCTTGAGCTGGGCATTGGGCAGCGCCTGTTCCAGTGCCTGTGAGCAATTCCAGGGCACCAGCATGTCGTCGCGATTGGCGATCAGCAGCGTCGGTTGTTTAATAGCGTGGAGCCTTTCGCCCGGGCTGAAGCTCAGCAACGCCCTGATGCGGCAAAGAAGATTGTTTACCGGTGGAAAATCCAGGACCTGCTGACTTTCCTCCGCCCGCAAGCGCTCACTGTGCTCGGCTATCCAGGTAGGTGGATAAAGGAACAGCGGCTGCGCTTCGACGTAGGCCGCTGGACCGACACCTGCCAGCAGCTTTTTGCGCACAGCAAAGCAGCGCTCAGTGTGCGGGCTGGCCGTGGCCCAGGCGTTCATCAGAGTCAGAGTGCAAAGCCCCGGTGCCTGCTGCACTCCAAGTTCCAGGCCGATCAGGCCGCCGAGCGCATGGCCGACAAAGTGGTACTCACCCACACCATGAGTTGCCAGCAAAGCCCGCAGCCCTGCGGCCATGTTGGCAATGCTGTGGTTCTCCGGAAGTAACGCGGGGCTTCGCCCGGTACCAAGCTGATCGTAGAGGACGATGCGGTAGTTCCTACCCAGTTCTTGCAGCTGCGGTGCCCAGAAGTGCGCGGCACCCCCCAGCCCCGAGCTGAACACCAGGGTTGGCGCATTGGCGTCCTGCCGGCCATGAAACTCGATGTGCATTGAGTTGCTCACTGAGTCAGCCGACATGGGCGATGCTGGCAATTTCGATCAGTGCGTCCGGTTTTACCAAACCGCATTGAATGCAATAGCGAGCAGGCTTTTCACCCGGAAAAAATTCAGCGTAAACCGTGTTGACCGCGGCGTAGTCACTCCAGTCGCGCACCATGATCATGTTAAAGGTCACATCATCCATTGTGCCGCCGGCTTCTTCAACGACACCTTTGATGGTTTCCAGTACATGCCGTGTTTGCGCCGCAGCATCACCGACGTGCACCACGTTGTTGTCTTTGTCGAAGGGCAGCGTGCCGGAAACATACAGAACGCCATCGGCCATAGAGCCTGGAACGAAGGGGGCTAAAGGTTTGCCGGTGCCGGCGGGAAGAATAGTCTGCTTGCTCATGCGATTGCTCCTTGGGTTTTAGTAGAGGCGGCGAGGGTCGTGCAGAAGTCGTCTACTGTGCTGACCCAGCCAAAAAAAGTTTCGATGTTATACAGGGACGCCCGCTGGACGAACTCGGGGCCGGCCTGGTGGGTGGCGTCAGCGAGAACGACACCGAAGTACTCGAGAAAAAACCCGTCCCGCAGGGTGGACTCCACGCAGACGTTGGTAGCAATGCCGGTAAACACCAGGTTACGGATGCCCCGGCTGCGCAACAGGCTGTCAAACGCCGTATTGAAAAACCCGCTGTAGCGTGATTTTGGCACCACCAAATCACCGGGTAGAGGGCTTAGTTCACTCACCAGATCGTAGTCCCAGGTGCCCTTGGCCAGCAGCGTACCCATGAGTGCGGGGTGCTTGCGCATCGTTTTCATTGCGTTGGACTTGTACCAGTTGGGCGAGCCGGGGCCGCCAGCTTCGGCGTACTCCGGGTCCCAGCCGTTTTGAAAAAAAATGACCTGCACGTCCGCAGCACGCGCCGCTTTGATCGCTCTGGCGATCGACTCTATAACCGGACCGGTGCTGGTGATGTCAAATCCGGCTAGATCCAGATAACCACCCTTGGTCGAATAGGCGTTTTGCATATCAACCACGACCAGTGCGCTGTCGTTAGCGTTGATAGCCAGAGATTCGGGGCGCGCCGGCAGAACCATGCTGTTGTCGTGGCTGTGGTTCGGTGCATAACCAACAACCGGTGGGTTCAGATTGCTCATTCGATGCGCTCCAGCATCTCGGTTACGTGCTTGCGGCTTTTCATCAGCGGCTGAATCTTTTGGCCAAAGTTTTCTATTCCTTGAACGAAGTCATCAAAGGTCAGCATCACGCCGCTGGTTGCCGGTACCTCGGCAATTTCGTCGAGCATGCTTGCGACCGCCTCATAGGAACCTACCAGCGTACCCATGTTGATGTTGACGGCAGAAGTAGGGTCGGCCATCTGCCGGATATTGGTGTCGCCCTTCGACTTGGTATCTGCGGCGCCTTGTTGACCCAGCCACGCCACGGCTTCTTCATCAACACCATCCTTATACGACTGCCAACGAGCGCGGGCGGCTTCGTCGGTCTCATCGGCGATCACCATGAACAATGCAACCGCGGTTACGTCGCGTTCACTGCCGACCATGGCCGTTTCCAGCCGCTCGGCGGTAGGCGCGAAAGCTTTGGGGGTGTTGACGCCCTTGCCGAAGCAGAAGCTGTAATCGGCGAACTTGGCTGTGAACGCCATGCCGGCTTCGCTCTGCCCTGCACAGATAATCTTCATGTCAGCCTGCGGTTTTGGACTGACACGGCAGTCGTCCATCTGGAAGTGGTCGCCTTTGAAATCGCTGGTGCCGGTGCCCCACAAATCACGCAGAACGGTAGCGTATTCACTGAGGTAGTCGTAGCGACTGGCAAAGAACTCATCACCGGGCCACAGACCCATCTGTGAGTACTCAGGTTTCTGCCAACCAGTGACCAGATTGATGCCAAAACGGCCGTTTGAGATTGAATCGATGGTGGACGCCATACGCGCCACTATGGCCGGCGGGATGGTCAACGTGGCTGCCGTAGCGAATAACTGGATGCGATCGGTGACGGCCGCGAGGCCAGCCATCAGCGTGAAGGATTCCAGGTTGTGCTCCCAAAACTCCGTTTCACCACCGAAGCCTCGGAGCTTGATCATCGACAGAGCAAACTCGAAACCATAGTGCTCTGCGCGCTGCACTATGGTCTTGTTTAAGTCAAAGGTCGGCATATACTGTGGGGCGTTTTTGGAGATCAGCCAGCCGTTGTTACCGATGGGGATGAAGATGCCTATATTCATTGTTTTGCCCTCAGGGTCGGGTACTTAATATGCCTCTGCGTACAGCGTGTGGCTCTGCGCCTTGGCTCTCTGAAGACAAAGGCATCAAACGTGCCACGTTAATTTTTATTATATTTATCAATAATTTAATAAATTCTGGTAAATATTTCAGACCAAACAGTCTAAATTAGAGCACTTGGTTTGTGCGTCCCGGTCCGAATTGGGGCATAAGTCAAGAGTTTAAGCTGTAGGCCGTGCAAAAAGTTAGAATGCGTACAACCAGACAACAAGGCTGAAACCAGAGTGAGCAAGCAGATACAGCGGCAGGGCGTTCCTGTGAGCAGGACGAAGGCGCGCAGCAGGGTGCCTAGCGAGACGACATTGAATCGGCGCAAGCGTCTGATGGAAACCAAACGCAGCGCCATCATGGTCGCCGCGCTGGATATTTTTTCTCGCTATGGTGTGCATGGCACCAGTCTTGACCAAGTAGCGAGCCAGGCCGATGTGTCCAAAACCAATCTGTTGTACTACTTCACCTCTAAGGATGAGCTGTATGTAAACGTGCTGCGCCAACTGATGGACGTTTGGCTGCGGCCGCTTCAGACGTTCACTGTTGAGCAAGATCCAGTGGATGCCATCGGCGACTATTTGCAGGTCAAGCTTGAGCTGTCCCGTGACAACCCTGCCGAGTCACGACTTTTCTGTCTTGAAATGATTCAGGGAGCGCCGTTGCTGTTGGAAGAGCTACGCACGTCTTTGCGCGAGATCGTCGAGTCCAAAGTCTCGGTGATCAATGCCTGGATAGCAGCCGGTAAGTTGGCACCGATTGAGCCTCACCACCTGATTTTCTCTCTCTGGGCGACAACCCAGCATTACGCCGACTTCCGTGTACAGGTAGAGGCGGTGTCTGGCCGCACGCTGGATGATCCGGCTTTCTTTGCCGAAACCCTCGCTAATCTAAAGTCGCTGGTGCTACAAGGTATCTGCCCACGCTCTTAGAAGGTGGTTCGACGGAAGTGGCTTCAACATCGCCCTGTTTTGGGCTGACTGCACAAACCGGGTGCTCTAATTCAGACCGTCTGATCAAACCTAAGTCTTTGCAAATACTTAACTCGTTGTTATTAAAATACAAAATTTTTTTGGCATAGTTGCTGCTGTTGTTTTCCTCGTTCCGAAGCAGTGGGCGATCGACATCGCCTGCCGTTTCTTAAGATCGGTAGGCGGTTGAACCCGCGCCCGAGTTTTAGTTGGAGGATGCAATCGTATGACGCTTCAATATGTTCCGATCATCAATCTTGCCCCCTATTTTGGCGGAACAGCCGAGGGCAAGGCCGCTGTGGCCAAGGAAGTTAATCAGGCGTGCCGAGATATTGGTTTTCTGGTTATTACTCAACATCAGATTCCAGCAGAACTGATTGAGCGAGTCAGCAAGCTGACCGGCAATTTCTTTGACCTGCCGCTGGATGAAAAGCGCAAAGCAAACAGGCCGCGCCCGGATATGGTTCGCGGTTACAGCGCAGTGGCCGAAGAAAGTCTGTCGTACTCCATGGAAAAAGCCGCGCCGGGCGATCTGAAGGAATCCTTCTCAATCGGACCGTTGAATGTGCCCGCTGAGCCTTATTATTCCGAAGAACTGGCCGGTCCGCACTTTGCACCAAATGTCTGGCCCACCACACTGCCGGGATTCGATACCGCCTACGCTGAGTACTTTGACGCTATGGGGGATCTGGCTCGCAGCCTGATGCGCATTTTCGCCCTGGCGTTGGAACTGCCTGAGCCGTTCTTTGATGACAAGATTGATAACCACATAAGCATGTTCCGCAGTTTACGCTACCCGCATTTGAAAGGAGGTATTGAAGAAGGCCAGCTGCGGGCGGGTGCGCACACCGATTACGGCAGTCTGACGATCGTCAAACCAGACGGTGCGCTCGGCGGTTTGCAGGTCCGCAATCGTGAACGCACATGGATTGATGTGCCTTACGTTGAAGACGGTTTTGTGGTCAACATCGGCGATCTGATGATGCAGTGGACCAATGACCAGTGGATTTCGACTCTGCACCGGGTGGTTAATCCGCCGGAAAACGTCGACGGCGATCAACAACGTCAGTCACTGGTGTTCTTCCATCAGCCCAACTACGACGTCATGGTCAAGTGTTTGCCCAGCTGTTTGCCAGCCGGTGACGAACCGCGCTACGCACCGGTCACCTCCGGTGACCACCTGCAGTCCAAGTTTGTGCGCCAGACCACCTTTGGCGGCAGCAAGGTGGCCTGACATGAGCAAACTCTCTTATGTAAATGTTTTCGCCCGCAACATCAAAGCTTTAAGCGGTTTTTATCAGCGCGTGTTCGACTTCCCGGAAGTAGAGGCGATACGTTCTCCGATTTTCCGGGGCTTGGATGCCGGTAGCTGCTGCATTGGTTTCAACGCCCCTGATGCCTACGACCTGCTGCATCCGATACTTTTAAGGAATTGGCTAAGAAGTATCCTGAAGTGGCCTTCCTGAACGGTTCTGGTACCACCAATTCAGACAATCTGGTGTCCTTCTACGGTCGCACTTACGAGAGTCAATACCTGTGTGGCATGGCTGCAGGCGCAGCGTCCAAGACCGGCAAGCTCGGTTTTGTCGCGGCCAACCCCTTCGGCCAGGTCAACTGGACCGTCAACGCCTTTGCGATGGGCGCTCAAGAGATCAATCCTGACGCCACCGTGACGGTGATCTACACCGGCGCCTGGAACGACCCGGTCAAGGAACGCGCCGCACCGGCGCCTGGAACGACCCGGTCAAGGAACGCGCCGCTGCGACCGCGCTGATTGATCAGGGTGCGGACGTCATCGGCCAGCACGTAGACAGTCCGACTCCGCAGATCGTTGCCCAGGAGCGCGGTGTCCACGGTACGGGTCATCACCGCGATATGAGCGAGTTTGCACCTGAAGCCACCGTCTGCTCTTCGGTTTGGGTATGGGATCGTTTTCTAGCTCCTGAACTGAAGAAAATCATGGCCGGCAACTGGAAGCCAATGGAATATGGTGCGCTGCTGTCCATGGAGCAGGGCGGAACGGATATTGCCTGCTGCGGCAAAGCCGTGAGCGAAGAAGACGAGACGAAGATCATGGCTCAGCGTGATGAACTGCTCAAGGGTGAGAAGCTCATCTACGCGGGCCCTCTTTCTGATCGTGATGGCAATGAAAAAGTGGCCGCGGGCGAGTCGCTGTCTGATGGCGATTTGTGGTCGATGGACTGGTTTGTAACAGGAGTGATCAACCAGCAATGAGTCATAGGAACGCGATCCAACTCGACGCCGTCAGCAAATCGTTTGACGGCTTCAAGGCTCTTTCCGGCGCATCTTTTACGGCCCGCTGGGGCGAAGTACATGCCTTGCTGGGTGAGAATGGCGCAGGCAAATCGTCATTGATGAACATTGCCGCCGGGTTGTACGCACCGGAAACCGGGTCGCTGTTCATTGATGACAATCTGGTGCGTTTGAAAGGGCCACTGGACGCGTCCAACCAGGGAATTGGTATGGTGCATCAACACTTCAAGCTGGTCAGACCTTTCAGCGTTGTGGAAAATATACTGCTCGGCCAGCGCAATCAGCAGGCCAGCCGTTATCGCAAACGTCTGCAGCAAGTCGCTGAGGAGATCAAGGCCACAGCGGCGAAACTGGGATTCAGCATCGACCCTTTTGCAAGGGTTGACCAGTTGTCGGTTGCCGAACAGCAGCGCGTTGAAATTCTCAAGGTGCTGTTGGCCGGTGCCCGCATTTTGATTCTGGACGAACCGACTGCAGTGCTCACCGATGCGGAAGCAGAAAACTTGCTGACCACGGTGCAGAACTTTGCTCATCAGGAAGGCGCTGCCGTCATCCTCGTGACGCACAAGATGAACGATGTCATGCGTTACGCCGACCAGGTTACCGTCATGCGCGCAGGCCTCACGGTAGCCAGCCTCAAACCGCAATCGGTTTCGGTGGGCGAACTGGTCAAGCTGACCGTCGGTGACGCACCGACCCCACCCCAAATTCCGGCAAGCCAAGCGGCCGGTGAGGTTAAGTTGGAAGTCAGCAATCTGCACTCCAGTGACGCTCACTCCTCGGTACTGCGTGGTGTCAATCTGAGCCTGCGAGCCGGGGAAATTTATGGCATCGCTGGAGTGGGCGGTAATGGTCAAAGCGAACTGGCCGGCGCACTGATGGGTTTACCAGAGCCGGTCTCTGGCTCCATGCAGTTGATCGGCGAGGGGGATTTGCGCGCGCTGACTGCTGCGCGTCGTCGTGAACTGGGCATCGCCAGTATTCCCGCTGATCGTTATTCCGCCGCCTTGGCTGCGCCGTTGTCGATCAGTGACAACTTTGCCATGGGCGAAATTCACAGCGGGCGCTACGGACCATTATGGTTCCTGAACCGAGGCCGCGTTGAAGCCGATACGGCCGCGGCCGTCAGCGAGTTTGATGTGCAGGGAGTGCGTTCGCTGCGACAAAAAGCGGCGCTGCTTTCTGGCGGTAACGCGCAGAAACTGGTTATCGCCCGCGAGTTCAACCGCCCGCCGCAGCTGGTGATCGTTCACAGCCCCAGTCGCGGGCTGGATGTACGCGCCACGCTGGCGGTGCACAAGCGCTTACGCAGCGCGCGGGATGCGGGTGCCGCGGTGCTACTGATCAGTGAAGACCTGGATGAAGTAATGGCGCTGGCAGATCGTATTGGAGTGATGTCGGCGGGACGTATTATCGGTGAATTTGCCCAACCGGCAGATCGCCAGGCGATAGGACAAGCCATGGTGAATCATGTTTGATGCGACCAACTTTCAACCCTTTCTGGTGCGACGTTACACGCTGGAAGTGCGTCAGCAAATGGCCTGGTACTGGCAGGCCATCGTCATTGCCTTGGCTTTGGTGGTTGGCCTGCTGATCTCGGCAGCGATTCTGGTCATCGCCGGCGTACCCGCGGGCGAACTACTCAACGAGTTTGTGATTCTCACTCTGTTTGACAGCCAGAGCCTGCGAGCGGTTCTGTTCCAGGCGGCGCCTCTTATCATGGTTGGCCTGGCAGGGTGCCTGGCCTTCCGCGCGCGGTTCTGGAATCTGGGCCTTGAAGGGCAGATGATCTGGGGCGCAATTGGCGCCACGGCTATTTCGTTGTTCGAGATCGGGCCGCCTTCGCTGCGTCTGCCGCTGATGATGCTCAGTGCGCTGATCTGCGGTCTGCTTTGGGCGCTGGCACCAGTGCTGCTGAAGTTGCATCTCAAGGTCAACGAAATCATTTCGACCCTGATGCTCAACTATATAGCGCTGAATTTCTTACTGCATCTTGTCTACGGCAGTTGGAAGGACCCACGAGATTCCTTTCCTTACTCACCGCAGTATCGCATTTTCGAGCGTCTACCCGAAGTGTTCGACGGGCTAAGTCTGGCGGTAGTGCTGGCACTATTAACGGCGCTGTTTGTACTCTGGTTTACCGATGTGTCGCGTGCCAGCCTGTATCTGCGCTTTGTTGATAACAGCCCCGGCGTAGCGCGTGCAGTCGGCGTGCCGGTGAAGCGAGTGGTCCTGGTTACTGTGTTGCTGTCCGGTGCGTTGGCTGGTGTGGCTGGTTTCATGGTGACGGCGGGGCAGGAAGGACGTCTGACTCAATCGTTTTACGCGGGTTACGGTTTCTCCGGCATTTTGATTGCCTTTTTGGCACGTAACCAGCCAATTGCCGCCACGGTGGTCGCACTGCTGGTGGCAACGCTGTTTGTGGCGGGCCGAAGTCTGCAGGTTTTCTATCAAATCCCTTTCTCCATGGTGCAACTGATACAGGCCATTTTGGTGATCTGCGTGGCGTCTTCGGAGTTTTTTATTCATCACCGTATTCGCCGTATTCAAGGAGGGCAGAGCTGATGACGATGCTTATAAGCTGGGTCGGCAACATTCCCGACTTTGCCGTACCCTTCGCCTTGGCGGCGTTGGGGCTGATTCTCATCGAGCGCACCGGTGTATTGGCGCTGGGCGCGGAAGGATTGATGCTGGTAGGTGCGCTGTCGGGTATTGGTGCGTCGATCATGACCGGCGGCTCAACGGTCTGGGCCCTGGTCATAGCCATGATCGCAGCCGCCGTGGTGTCGCAGTTGTTTGCCCTGATGGTGCTGGTAATGCGGATCAATCAGGTGATTTCCGGTCTGGCGCTGGTGTTCTTCTGTCAGGGCCTGACCGGATTGCTCGGCACCTTGATGAACTGGACCAACAAACCGGTTCAGGGGCTGCAGGCCCTGCCACTGTGGCCGCTGTCTGAGCTCCCCCTGGTGGGCAAACTGTTCGTGCACAACCCGGTGGTCTACCTGACTCCAATCGTCTTTTTGCTGGCGGTACTGGTATTGAATCGCACCGTGCTGGGCCTGCGCGTGCGCGCCGTAGGTGAAAACCCGCAGGCGGCGGATGCCGCTGGCATATCTGTCCTGGCCTATCGCTGCGCGGCGATTGCTGCAGGTTCAGCGCTGATCGGCCTGGCTGGCGCCTACATATCGGTGTTGAGCACCAAGATGTGGGTTGCCGACATGATCGGTGGTCGTGGCTGGATTGCGGTGGCGTTGGTTATCTTTGCCCGCTGGGCACCCTGGAAAGCGCTTGCCGGTGCGGTACTGTTTGGCTGCATCGAAGCGCTGATTCCGCAGATGGCGGCTTCGGGTATCCGTCTGCCACAGTACTTCGTGTTCATGACGCCGTACGCTGTCACCCTGGGGGTGATGATCTGGGTGGCGATTGTCAGCCGTGACAACAGCAGCCAGCCTGGCGCGCTGGGTGAACCCTTTATTCGCGAGGAGCGGCGCTGAGTCGGCGCCATTGGGCATGATCGCAGGTCAGTTTCCAGTCATTCACGCGTCATTATTTGACCCTTTCTGCTCCCGCCAACACCCGGCTCCTAAACTTTCTTTGGCGAAATTGACAAACGCCCTGACCAACGGCGAGATATATCGTGATTGTGGGTACTGCAGATTGACCCGCCCTTGGTATTTCCCGACAATCGACCAATCCGCCAGTATCTGAATCATAACCCCCGTTTCAATTTCATCCGTTACTGAAAAGTCGGGAAACAGGCCCACTCCGAATTCGTTTAGAACCGCGTCTTTGCGAATTTCGGTGTGGTTGGCGATATGGCGACCCGAGGTCGTGACGCTCGCTGTCTCGTGCCCTTTAACAAAAGAAGCGCTGGCTTTTTATTCTGTTATGAGATTTGTTGCGATTTGATTTTCGCTGACTTTCCTCTGCTTGTTTCCATTCTTCATCAGGGAGTACAGAGCAGGCAAGGGTCGCGATTGGACCGTTGGGGTGGTTCGGTGGGTCACTGATCGTTATTGCGTCTCTTTATGCAACGCTACCCAAGACGAAAAAAACCCGCGGTGCAGTGAAAAACAGTCATCGGCCTGGGGTCAATCCTTGATGGCCTCAACCACCTTCAGGTCAGCGTTACGTTTATAACAGCGAGGATAACAAGCGCCACGGCTGCCGGCCACGGGCTTCGCAACACGAAGCTAAACATCGTCAGCGGGATCAGAACGGTCAGTGCCGCCAGTATGTGGGGTAATTCTGCCACAGCGCTTGCTGACATACTGACTACGTGGACAAGCCCTAAAGCGCCAAACAGCAGGGTTAACCAGACGTTCCAATTACGGCGTTGTGACGACAATGTACTCTTCCTTTCTAGTGTCTTAGTGGTTATCGCTAAACATTAACGATTAGAAGGCGCTTGTAAAAACGCTGTATCTTTTTCAGTATACGGTTGTGATTGGGTTAAAGGGTATCGACTGGTCTGGATCAGTTCAGAGATGAATGCTCATTGATTATCGTCGATGGGTGCCATTGGGTCATTAGAGATGACATGAGCACCTACGTGACAGGAGTACTTACATGACAGGAGTACTTACATGACAGGCCCACTCAACGGCATCCGCATTATTGACTTGACCGCCATGGTGTCTGGCCCCCTGGCTACCATGATGCTGGCGGACCAGGGCGCCGAGGTAATCAAGGTCGAGAATCCGTCCGGCGGCGACTTCACTCGGTCTGCCGCCAACCGGCAGGGCAATGTGTCAGCGTCTTTTCTCAATAACAACCGCAACAAAAAATCGGTCGCGCTTAACCTGAAAGAGCCGGCGGGTCGCGAAGCGCTGTTAACGCTGGTGGCCACCGCCGATGTGTTTGTGCAGAACTTCCGCCCCGGTGTGATCGACAGGATGGGCCTGGGCGAGGACGAATTGCGCAAGGTGGCTCCAAACCTGGTTATGGTGTCTATCAGTGGCTTTGGTGACGCCGGCCCCTTTGCCCAGCGGCCGGTTTACGATCCGCTGATTCAGGCCTTGTCTGGTTTAGCCACGGTGCAAGCCGGCACTGACGAACGGCGTCCGCAACTGGTCAGAACCATTCTGCCTGACAAACTCACGGGTGTTGCTGCTGCCCAGGCCATCACCGCGGCCCTGTTTGCCCGCGAGCGCAGCGGTGAGGGTCAACATGTCCGGTTGTCCATGCTGGACGCCATCATTGCGTTTCTGTGGAGTTCTGACATGGGCAGCCAGACGTTTGTGCAAGGCGAATTGCCACAGCAGGCCGCCGCCAGCTTTCAGGATCTGATCTACCAGACAACCACCGGTTGCATCACTATTGCGGTGCAGAATGATCGCGAATGGCAGGCGCTGATCCGTGCGGTGAATCGGCCGGAATGGGCCGAGGACCCGAGGTTTCTGACGGCCGAGCTGCGGCAGGAAAACATCGACGCTCGGCTCGATCTGATTCAGTCCGTTATCAAATCAGACTCGGCAGAGCAGTGGCTTGCGCGATTGGAACAAGAGTTGGTGCCCTGCGCGCCGGTGCTGACCCGCACGGAGGTGTTGAACCATCCACAGGTTCAGGCCAATGAGTTACTGGTGGAGTACAACCACCCGCAGGCTGGCCACATTCGCCAGACCCGCGCCCCGGCCCGGTTTTCAGCCTCGCCAACGCAGCCTTTGCAAGGCGCCCCGGCCCTCGGGCAGGACACTGCGGCTTTGCTGGCAGCCTGCGGCTATTCCGCGGATGACATACAGACCCTGGTTGATTCAGGCGCGGCAGGCCTGCCAGAGTAAGAGCCGCTACGAGCGATTGCAGGGTTACTCCCCAGCGCCTCCAACCCAGACCCATAGACAGAGTAGGTTGGCCTCGACGCTTGCGGGTGCGCCGCCAAACTGTGTGGCCTCGCCATTGATCATCAGGCGCGCATCGGCTTGCGGTTGAAGCGATGCATGGCCTTGAAAGCGCCAGCAGCGCGCTCAGTGCGCGCGTCAAAACACGACTCGTTATAGCTTTTTCCCTGATCGACTAAGTGCGCACACGCGCTGTGCCAGACGACCGATCAAAATGCCAATAAAATGAGCCGTCAACCACGCTGTAGCAACCTACGGTCCTGTCGGCGGATCATTTATAGTGGTCATAACTGCAAGAGTGGCCATAAAATCAGTATGAGTAGAACCTTGATGACTCTGGCAAAAAACTCTTGATAAATTGATGAGCGTAAAAATTACGACGCTGGGAACGTGGAATATCTACCGGATACTGGTTCATTCGACCCGAAGCGTTGAGTTCTCGATGTTTACTTTCCCTGAGCACAAGCGAGCCCTGTTTCAGTCATTTATTTTTGACGTATTCATTCGCTGTCAGTCATCCATGTGCTGTGGCCTGTTAGGGGTTCTCGGCTTCATCTGCGTCGAGTGCCAGAGGTTCACCATCTTCGTCCAGGAGCTGATAATTGTACGCCGCCTGCAAGCCGGTTTGGTCTTCAACCTCTTCCTCCTCGGGCTCAGGATCAATGTAGCGCGGGTACAGAGGCGACAACATTGCGACCAGGATGCCGATCGCGGAAAAAGTAGAAAATGCATGGGCGTAACCGAATTCGCTTACCAATACGCCGACCACGGGCGAGCCAGTTGCCTGCCCGAGCGAGACGGCCATGAATGGCAGTACCGGCCCCACCGACAACCGGCCCGGCAGCAGGCGAATGCCGGTCATCAGATAGAGCCCCGTCAGGCTCATATAAGCCAGGCCGAAGACCAACGCAGAGAATGCCGCCAGCACCAGCTGATCAGGGCTGGCCGCCAGCAGTGCCAAGCTTGCGGATAACATCACCAGCATCAGTGAATGTGTGATGGGGGGGTTGTTGCGATCGGCTAGGTCGGCCACCACAGCACCTCCGATGCCGGCAACGCCGACCGCTAGCCACAGCCACCCGGTTGCAGCGGGCGGTAGGCCGCCGAGGGTGATCATTAAATCGGGTGCGAAAATCCAGTACGCAGAGGAAACGAAGCCCATCACAAAGGCAAACAGTGAAAGCCTGAACAGACGTGACCACTGCAGGGCGCTGATTGGGGTTGGCGGTGCAGAGTTTGCGGGAATAATTCGAGATACGGAAGGGATAAAGTACCACGCGGCCACAACGCCAATCCCGGCCAGGATGGCAAAGCACAGGTACGCGGAGCGCCAGGCGCTAGACAGGAACAGAACCACCGGTACGGCAACGGCCACGCCAATGCTGGTGCCCGCATTCATGACTGAACTGACACGGCCGTGCACCGCGCGGCTTACCATAGCTTGCATGGCGGCCGTGAGCGCCGGCATCATAAGACCCGTGCAGATGCCACACGCGAACACGCCCACTCCGAGCGACAGAGCGCTGGACGCCTGGCTGATAAGCGCCAGACCGACGACGCCAAAACCACACGACAGAACGGCGGTGTTGCGGGCACCGAGACGATCGGCACAGAGCGGCGCCACCAACGTCGCCAGCAAGAAACTGATAAGCGGCAGCGCGCCAAGGATACCGATTACTTCAGGCGTAAGACCCAGCTCGGCCCGGATAGGCGGTACAAATAAACCAAAGGCGAAGCGCGCAAGCCCGTAGCTGATCGCGATCAGCACTGCACCAAAGAGCGCAAACCCTGTATTCGAAAGAGGCTTCATGCCACCTCGGCCCGTCAGGCGTTGAGGATCCCCGGCAACAGAGGCGTGGAAACCGGAAATCGGGTCAGATTTATAGACGTAATTTAGGCTTTCGTTGTACCAGAAAGAGTGCTCAAAACTAACCTTGCCCGGTTTTCCCTACACAAAACGCAGGTAAAAAAAGACCCCGGTCAATGGGGTTTTAGAGTTCTTCAACGGTCTGAACACATCATTTAAACGAGCGAGGATGTCAGTGTGTGCCATCGGCGAGCCGGAACTTGGATGCTGGTCTGGGGACGCTTGCGATCGTATCTGTAATCCTGTGTGACAATACGCCATGTAAACTATATTGGTGCAATATTCGTTAAATTCCATTCTCTGAAAATAATGGCGGAATAGTTGTTATATCTAATCTTGATAAGGAAAATGTAAATTTCCACGCAGAAGATAGCGGCAGCTACCATTGCGGTTTCAAATGAGAGCCGGTTTTTGATGCTGCAAAAGCTGTATTTTAAGAAATGAAAATTGTGGATTCAAGCGTGGTGTATAAGCCACCTAGAGATTTTTGGTATTGTTGCTAACGGAAAAATACAAAATGTGTAAGAAAAAAATACGCGCAAGACGGTTTAGAGCAAAAGTTTTGTGCGTAAAATTTGGCCAAAAAAATTATGTAAAAAGTCTCTCTATTACTCTGATTGCAAGCTGGTTTCTATTGACTCTGAGTCCTGCAATTGCCCAATCTACAAGCAACATTGGACTGACTCAAGCCGAACGAGATTACTTAAAGGCGAAACAAGTGTTGCGTGTTTGTGTTGACCCCGATCGCTTACCTTTTGACGGGGTGGATGAGGATGGACAACATGTTGGGCTGTCAAAAGATTATTTCGACATTTTTTCTCACATGTTAGACATTCAGATGGTTGTGCCAGAAGTCCAAGACTGAAATGACCTGATTAGTAAGGCTAAGAGCCGAAAATGTGATGTGGTTTCTCAGATCAACGCCAGTGAAGCGCGACAATCTTTTCTGGATTTTACGACTCCGTATTTTTACCTGCCGTTAGCCGTTGTCACTCGTTATGACAGAATTTTTATTGAGGAAAGCCTCGAAGGTGCCGGAACCCAGTTCGCGGTAATCAAAGGTGAT
>Ga0307931_1001018_pt1 | contig 18443 bp, 17 predicted proteins | sample OrgLakmetageno47_FD_201816 | JGI IMG/M metagenome (GOLD analysis project Ga0307931, IMG submission 201816) | Saline water microbial communities from Organic Lake, Antarctica - #47 | ecosystem: Environmental > Aquatic > Non-marine Saline and Alkaline > Saline | place: Antarctica: Organic Lake... | reverse complement strand
TTATCGAACCTATTGAAATGGAATGTGTGTAGACAATATGAAATACAGACATAGAATTGTCAATTTTTAAAAAAAAAAAAGCTTCAAAAAGTCATACTACTGTGCTCCTGCAAACATGGATCGCATACATCTACCAACTGCAGTAGTCCACTCGCCTCTCACTCGCTCGCCACTCTCTCTTTACTCACCACTTCGACCACCCGTCCAAATCCACCATGGGGTCTGGTTCTAATAAGCAAAGCAGCGGCTCGACGTAAGGCAATCCTGTGAAAGCGTCAGCTTGCGTGCTCTTGGAATGAAATGGTCACGTTGTCATTTGTCACCCCCATAGCCCACGCATCCAAACACAGGATAAACAGAAGACAGAGAGATATGAGTGAATTCGAGAAAACAACACGGGCTGAGTAAAAAAGAAGAAATAGTATATATACAGCAAGCTAAAGTAAAGGAAGGAGGAAGAAAATGCATTTATTGACACAAAAAAAGCAGTACTATGGAGAAAGTACCAAGTACCCTTACCAGTCGGTGCACGATCTTGAACCCTGCCGCGTAAAAGCATTCTTTGCCTCCACGCCACTGCCCAAGGTCGCTGTGAAAGCGCTCGTTGTGCAACCGAATGGTTCTGTTGAGAGAGATAAGAAAAAGACGTCGTGATGCTCACTCCTGGGTGAACGATTCTCAGAACATTCTGCATTCGCATTCCAGGTGGCACTATTTTTTTTTCAGTGCGTTTGTTAATCTTTCTTTGCCCACGCCTACATTGCTACGAATCCAAAGGGACAGCTCTTCTACATGCAATACAGCTCACTTCACCACCAAAGCATACACGCTCACACCTCACACCCGTCACAGATACAGCCAAATACACTCAACACACCCAACATGAGTAAATACCAACCGCCGTTTTTCGTCGTCCGGGTGAGCGACCAGGCCCGCCAAGAGAGCGGCCACGGCTTGCAGAGCAACTTTTGCGGACTGGGCATCAGCAATAGCAGTACTGGCAGTGGCAGCAGCAGATTCACCTGTGTTGCCATCCGTAGCAGTAGTGGCAGGAGCAGATTCCGAAGCTTCTCCCTCCCCATGAACTAAACTACCATCACTCGAAATAGCAGCAGCAGGAGGAGAGGCAGCAACAGTACCGGTACTAGTGTGGCTATCTACGAGGAGTGCGATGGCTTGGCGCATGCCTTCTTCACCTTTCGGCCACCTCTATTACAGGTAGAAAGAGAAACAGAGGAGTGGCCGAATAATGGGGGTGGAACAATGACAAACAGGGGCTGTAGAAGGTATATCGGCAAAAAAAGGGTACTTCTTGGGACGAACAAATTTCCCACGTGAAGTCTCGAAAGACATCACAAATCATGCAGGCACCCCTCCCCTTAAATTGCGTTCTAACGAAGCGCACCACAGACACCTTCTTCGTATGCATTGCTTCTTCTTCTACTACTTAAAGCGTATTCTCAACAGCATCGCCCTTGAGCACACAACAAAAACATAACTTCCGTACCTTCGCCTGATCTTCGAACGCTTTGCGCTCTTCTTGTATCACCTACAGTTCGTTGAAAAAAAACTGACATCAAACCATCGCAGCAGGCTACAAGCGTAAAGAACTCAGATTAACGATGAGAGAAGCGCAGCAGCGGCAAAGTACAGTTCATTATCCATCCATAGTGCTCTGGGAACCAGTCTCTATCTCACAAACAATATCTTTCATCTCAATACCTTTTCAGCCACCTCTTTAGCGCGTTTCGCTTCCGCCGCTGCTGCTTCTACTGCTGCTGCCTAGAAACAAGAGAAGACGACGTCCGTTCGACAACAGTAAACAAAAGAAAGGTAGCAACGGCCCTCCCACTCACCCTGATATGAAACTCGAATGGCGCAAGAACAGTACAAACGGATCACGCCATAACTATGCTATCATGACCACAACTCACTTCGGCTTGCTGTGCAGCTTCCACTCTCCTCGCTTCCTCCGCTGCCTTGATTGCTGCAATTCTCTGTGCTGCCACCTCTTCGGCTTCCCTCTGCGCAGCGGCCTGGCGTGCTTTCTCTTCGACCATGGCTGCGGACTCTGCGTGGGCCTGAGCGTTGAGGTAAGCTCGCGGCAGGACATCTGCCGCGAGCGACTGGTGCAGCGCTGACGCACGTGGGCGCGAAAAAGATGTAGTACAAAGCAGGAAATATGAGAATGAAAGATACCAAAAGGATCATATATCAAAATGTCTGCGTATCTGAATGAAAGCAATGAATAGAAAGCAGATTGATTACTGGTCAAAGCCCCCACCGGACAGCGCGTCAATTCGGGCAATCATTGCACTCCCGTAGCGAGGCACCACTTCCGTGTGCTGCGCGCGCTCGGCCTTCAGTACATGTGGCAGCATGTGGGCAGGAGGTGCGCAGAGAGAAACAGAGGGCAATGGTCTGAGAAAGAAAGACATTCCCATCAGAAGAGGTGATTGGATGATATTCAGTCTAAGTCTCTATCATCCTGGACCAGAGCTAAGGTCTAGGCACGAGTTCAAGAATATCGCACCTCGAGGACTTCTAATGCTGCTCTTGCTTCATCTCGCTGCGACTCTAAGTTCGCCACCTTCTCTTGCTTCTTTGACATCTTTTTGGAAGCACTTGGCACTGACGCACTAGCACTTGATCCTTCGCCGTCCTCTTCCATTCCAACCGATGCTTCCACTCCAGATCCCTGTGCTTCTTCGCCACCTTGCATTACTTCTTCTTCTTCTTCTTCCTCTAAAGCATCGGCTAATGCTTGCTCTGCATCATCTGCCTTCGATCGAAATTCTTGGAGCCGAGCCAAAAACTCAGCGGTGGTGACCTCACTTTGCTCATTCTTCTTTGAGTTGTGCTTCGCTACCGCGCTCGCTGCTGCTGTTAGCCGTGCCTTCAAAGCATCAACCTAGAGTGTACATGACAGCATGTGAGGGTTACGAGAGTAGTAAAAACTGTACTCTATTGTAAGAAAAAATGCCATGACACGCTTTCTGCACGCGAATCGATAGCAATCAACTTACAGATGCTAGTTCATAGTTCTACAAAGAGTGTACTCGAATTCACTCACATTTTCTGGCAGCAGCGCCGGTGACTGGAGTGATTCTGCGCAGCTAGCTACCTCCGCTTCTAGTTTTCGAAATTCAGACATTATCAAACACTGCAGTGGCTTTTACTTGAGACGTTCCTCCGAAAGTTTAACCACAAGCCGAAATATTGCCTCGACTTCGTAGGCGTAGGATGGCAGGATGTTCGTCCAACAGAATAATCGTGTCGTGTGGCGTCGTGACGAACGGTTGGTTGACGTGTCGAAAGATGAGTGTTACAGGGAAGGAATCCTAAATTTTTGTATATTCTTTTTCTCTGTTTTGAGACAGGCCCCGAAGCCCGAAGGGCTGGAGTAAGAAGATTTGGAGCTTTGTGCTTTGACCTTCGTGCTTTTTGTGTTGCTTTAAACCCTGAAGAACTTCGGATTTAGGTTTGAGCCTTGATTCATTGCTTCAATCAACTCCGGATTTATCGAAAACAGCTCATAAATAGTTCGTAAACAGTAAACAAAGCCGAAGCAAAGGGATGTACCTAATGACTCGTAAATTCCTTCTTTTGTACGCGGCACGAGGTAGGTTACGGAGCCAAAGGCCAACCGGGCTCTTGCGTGCTGGGACTGGTTCAAAGAAAGGAATTAATTATACCAATTCCCCCAATTGCCCTTGTCGTGAATATATTGACTGGCGTATTTCGTCGATAGAAGATAAGAAGTCCAAGGGATTGAGAATATTCTTCCCAGTTGCAATGGCACATCTAACATCAACAAATAGCATAAGGCTGTGTATTGATGAGACCTCAAGGACAAGTCCAAGGACTCGAATATAAAATACCAAGACCGGGCTCCGTCTTATCTGCAGTTCCGAACTATAATTTCGACTTGGTGCTTCCGAAGACCTTGTTGAGCATTTTACCCGATTTCGTAGATGATTTTTTGTTGAGTTTGGCCTGAATGGGATTGCGATAAAGCATGCGTGAGCACGAGGAGTTCGATAAAATTAAAATAAAAAGATGGCAACAACTTAGTGTCGTATACATCATCCTAATGAGCCACCATTCAAATGAAGAGGAAGTTACTTCTAGATATTTTAGTATAGTTTTTGAGGGGCAGTTTCCTCAGCGAACCTCTAGCTTCGCGTTGGCTGCGCTCAGTTGGTTGACTTCGTCTTCTTCTTCCGCCAGGTCTTCTCGCAACTCGTGTATTTCCTGTTAGATCGCAGGAGGGAGTGTGAGAAGCGTAGAAAACGAAGGAATGCATGCACGAGGGCACGAGGAGACAAACAAAACGACAGGAAATGCTTTGGAATGGTGCTCTGCTCATGTTGGCTGAAACGATTCAGTTCTAACTGAAAAGCTAACGCAAATAATTGAAAGTGGAAAATTCGTAAGATAAGTGTTCTCAATCGAATTAGGATAGAATCAGATTCAACCCAAGTGGTATTTTAATACAATCAACTTACCCTCTTGAGGCGTTCGACAGTTTCACTCAAGCCATTCTCGCCGTTTTCATTGGCCCCACTGTTGTTGCTCCCAGCTCCTCCAGAAGCTGTTCGCCCTGTGGCTTTACTAGCGCGAGCGCCCAGCGCTGCCGTGTCATTGAGAGGCAATCGGCTCAAAGATCGCGTTGTGTGGGTCACGTAGGCGGGCACCCGTAAATAGATCTAGGTATACGGATTTTATGACGAACGCCAGGGGAGAGAAAAAGAAGAATATACCGAATGAATGTAAAGAACACTCGGAAGTTTTGCATGGCAATTTCCCTATATATTTCCCACTTGATAAATAACTACCTTCAAGGATGGTCGATGTTTCTGCTCCCAAATGCTGTAGCCAGCCCTTCCCGTGCGGAGAGTGTCTTCTTTCTTGGCCGCTTCTGCCGCCTGGTCGAGTGAGCAAAGGAGTATGCGCAAAAAGAAAAGGCAAAACGAGAGAATGAGACGATGTATACTTCAATAACGCTAAGTTATATCCTGTCCTACTTCATATTCATCTCCTTTTTGGCGCCAATACCTTTCTCATTTGTTGCATTTTTTAAATCATAACGAATCCAAGTGTCTCATTCCACAAATCAAACCTGGCTGGCAATGGCGGCGCTTTCGGCATTTTCGCTGTCGCCGTTGCTCACGCCACCGGTAGCTGCCGAGAAGGCGGCGAGGTCAACGTACGGTGGCGGAGGCGGCTCCATCGTTGGCAGCTCAATCAATACCCAGCCGACCTGTGAAATGCAAAGATTCAAGTAAGAGCATTAGACAAACAAAACAACAACAAGTTGATAGAAATGTGGCACTTAAGTCACTAACTCAAAATATGAATTTAAGAAAAAAGTGTTTGAAAACAAAATGACATTCAAAAAGAATGCAGCTCTTTCTCAGAATAGCTTGTGATTTCTTCTTTTCTTCAATTTAATTCATTTTTCTTCTTATATTTTCTTCCTTGCCCGATGTATTTATGTGTTGCGTCTTCATGACACCGTCTTCTACCTGGTACCGCCGGCCGTGCTCCGCTAAATCTTTATTGGGTGGCGGCATGCGAGTAAACTCCATCAATTCCCGCGGCACGTCTTTGCCTCCCTTCAGAACGGGGAACCCAAACCTCAGACAGGGGCGAAACCGCTTGTCGTGCACGTAAGCATGCCGGTCGATTTGCACGTCTTTCGAGAACGGCGATCCTGCGTCTTTGTCTTTGGCGTCGGCTGCAGCGCAATACCTGTTTTTGTTTACATGTATGCACACGCGCACACACAATATCGCATGACAAGAATAAGCAAAACTAGAAGAGAACAAACGAAATGTAAAAAATGGCAGGGAAGGGTTTATCATCTTAGTATATTTATTAGAATTGAGGTACAATAGCATAGTAAAACAATGAAAGCGTCACGGAAGAAGAAGAAAGTAAGAATTTCATCATCATGTAATTCTGTCGTATCTCTTTTACATGTGGTCCGACGCTCTCTGCAGCCCGGTAGGCCACGCCACGTCAAATTTGCCCAATTTCGGCAGCACGATTTCTTCTTCTAACGCATCATCCATTTCAGCTCTGTCGTCGTTGCCGTCCTCGTCTTCGTCGTCGTCGTTGTTCGACCCGCTCTTTGTCTTCTTCTTTTGCGCTTCTTTCTTTTTCAACAACTTGTCGCGAAATGACGTCATCAATTCCGCCTTGGACATTCCTTTTTTAATCTTCAAATCGCTGTTCTTATCTCCAAACGGGTTGAAATCTTCAGCCCCACCGTTTCCTCCATTGTTGTCGTCGTTCGCCACGTTCATCGCCGCATTGAACTGCCGAATGTCCTGCACTTGCCGCCTGCGAGGCGCTTTCAGCAAATAGGGCTTCAGGAAAGTTTCGTGTTGCATGTACTTGGAAGTCGGTGCGTCTTTCGGACGACGGCTTGGTTTCGTAATCGCCGGAAAATCGAAATTCACCTCCGAAATGTTCTCCGGCACCTTGGGATGCAAATATGATAAATGTGAGGTATAAAGAAACTCGATATGGAGAACGGTAAGAATTGAAACATAATGCAACAAATCGCGCTACGTGATTTCAGGAGACAATATACAATCATGAGTTGGAGTTCCTAATATTTCTAATTCGATCAATACAACACGATCTATTCATCATTCACTCGTTTCGCTTACCACTTCGCGTCGTTCCAATGGCTTCTCATCCCACGGGAGCACGCCCAAGCCCAACACTGGAATCCCGTGCAAGCCCTTCAAGTGGCAGTAGTTAGACGCAATCACCCGCACTTTGATGCTGCCTACCGAGGGGACCGTGATTTCAGCGCATTGCCCGTCCATCGGCAGAGACCGGTCCAAGGGCACCTGAAAGAAATTATTCGAGAAAAAAAAAAACAAAAAAGATGGCAGGATCATAAAATCGAATACAATGACCCCATCCCTCTCTTAAGACATTATCAAGTACATTCTTGGCACTTCTTCAGTGTGTTCTGTACATCATATCCCTGCAATGTTGCTATATTGTCGAATATTATCCTAATAAAGCACTCTTTCTATCTCCATCCTACCGTCAAGCCAATGCGCCCGCCCAAATGACGACCAGGCCGCAGCGTCGCCACCACACTGCCGCTGTCCAGTAAATCTACAATGTCGTGCTGAAACAACCTCAAGTTGCTGAAGTCTTTCACCGTGCATTTCGGCGCAAACACCATCAACTGCAACATCGTGGTTCAGTGTTGGGTTTAAAAGAGAGAGAGAAGGCAAGAAAGAGAAAGTAAAGCAAGAAAGGAATCCACACATGTAAAGTATGTACGCGCTCAAGCAAGCAAATTTGGGCTTCGACGCGAACTCGCAAGCAAAATATTGAAAACCTCAACGATTTCGTTCCTTCTTTTCGTTCTTGTTAGACCTCAAAATCTCGGTCAATGCATACCTGGTAAAGCACCCGATGCCGCGTGTAGTCCGCGTAAAACTTACGGTACGCCGCCCGCCGCGCCCGCCTCAGCACCCGGTCCTTCTCGGCAATGGCTTTGGCCAGGTCTTGCGCGGCGCTGGCTTCGCTCGGCAATTCCCTTCGTTTGGCGCGCAAGTGAGCCCGCTGCGCCACCACTACCTCATCCTGCAGCTGTTGCACTTTCAAAGCCACGCGCTCCGAGCTGAACTTCAAGGGATTGCCCAAGCCTCCTTCTCGTCGTCCTTCTTCCCCATTTTTTTCGTCACCCTCGTCGAGGGGGGACATGAGCTGCGCCCACCCTTGCTGCTCCACGTCCCGGGAATAGCCGGTTTCGCTGTGCTCTAATATGTTATCGGGTTTCACGACGTGGCATGATGGCGTGGGTAGCCTGGCAAACACCCCTCTTCGCGCGAGCTCCCTGGCGCGCTCGGCTCTTGTCGGCGCTACTTCTTCTTCTCCCTTGGCTCTCGCTGCTACTTCTGCCTTGTGTGCATGCACTTTTGCACGCTTTTGCGCTGCCACTACTTCCTTGTGGGTCAATTCTCGGTCCACCCGGACCGCAGGCAAGTGAATCTGCACGGGGCAGTTAGGGAGCGCTAAATGCGGCCACTGCACTTGTAGTTTGCCACAGCCACGAATGGCCACGTCGACACGATTGCCCAACTGTACGCGCTCCGGCGCATCCAAGTGGAAACGTTGCATGCCGGCAATTGCATCGAGGTGAGAGCGCTGGGAGAAGATGCGGCGGGGGAACATGAAGAGGAATACGTAAACAATTATGGAAAGAAGACAATTAGTAGAAAGAACAAAAAAGCGGATAAATTATCGGGAAAGAGATTTGAAAATTTACACAAAATAAGCCTCTGAAGGGTAAAACATTTTTGATATATGAGAAGTAATCAAAGGAAAGCAGTTTCAGGGAAAGAAAAAGTACTCACTCTCTGAGAAAGGTCTCCTGTTGCTTCTGCTCTTTCTGCCGCCTCTTTTGCCGCTGTCTCATGTGCGACATCTTTCTCGACATACTTGGCTAAGCCTTTCTTTTTCAAAGTCTTGTGGTGACGTTTTTCCACTTCCAACTCGTGGTCTTCGTGGAATTCAATGGCCGGAATTTCGAACTGAATTTCCGGCAAATGCTGGTGCTGCAAACCTCGCGGCAATTGCACGGTGTACTCGACTTTGCCGCCGATTTTGATGCGCAAATACCTACGATGATTGCAGCATCAGAGGGAGTGAAATTACAATGAACACTCCACTCCAAACAGACCAAATAAAAGACTCCACTCAAGCGGTTTAAAAGAAAACAAATCAGTGGAATACAGTAAAAGTACACGATCACAGGCACGATACAGCCCCAAACTCAAGAAAAACGCACTGGAACTTTTCGCGGCCGTCGTCGTAGGCAGGATCCGTCTTCAATTGATCCGTTAAGTCGTCTGGTTTCGGGGGCACTTTCAAAGTCACCACGAGCCTTGGTCCTCTCACGCGCGCTGGGTTTACCCCAACACAAGTCACATGCGACGCGGTGCCTCGGGGCATGTCTTGCGTGGCATTGGGGTACACTACAGGTAGTGGGGGCGGCCCGAGCAGGCAAGCTTTCAGTTTTTGCCATCTGGATTGCCCTGCTGCCTCGTAGTCTTCGCCCGTGACTTGAAATTGCCCCCGCTGGTACGCGAGCAAACTCGGCGATTCGAGCGCAAAACTAGTGACGTAGGCTATATTTGCGTTGATGTCAAAGGATACCAGGCCCTGTTTATAATAATAGAAAACAAGGCAAACAAGAAAGAAGTATGTGGGCAGTCATGTAGCATAATCATGAAGAAAATTAGTTGGAGAAGAGGTGGTCAAAACAAAAAACATTACAAGAGAGATACCATTGAACTGAAGATACATAGCTAAAACCACAACGAAAACAAACAAGACGCCAACCTGCAATGTGCGTTTCACACGGGCATGCATTTCGGGGTACATCATCCGGAACGCCAACTCTCGTGTGTAGAGCGCCAGCACACTCTTTCGGAGCAATTTCTGTTTGATTGCGTCTTCTAACTGGCTCGTTTTAATCGCCCACAAATAGTCGACGTTGCCCTCAAAGGCCTGAGCAGGGTATTGGCCGTCTTTTTGCCGACTCATGCTTGATATAGAGGCCCCCATTTTCTTTTTGCTCGAACTGGAGCTGGAGCGCCGGGAATTTTGGTACGTGATCTTTTCACGGAAAGCCCATAGGGCCTCGAGCCGCGTCAATTCGTGGTCTCGATATTCGTAGGAAGCGCAAATGTCCGGCACGAATTCGTCGTTTTCTTCCACGTGGGGGAAGAATGATTGCAGGCCGCGGCTGCCTGATTCACGGCAGTACAAGTCAAAGAATTGATTGAAGCGTTTGTTCAATTGCTTTGCTTTCATGGAAGCCGCCGTACGCGTCAAAGGCTTTTCTTCCAAAATTTCGTCGTCGCTGTCGCTGGGGTCTTCCGACTCCTCGTCTTCCCGCACGTTCCTAGTAAGGAAGCCCACCTTGAAGTCGAACATGTAGCGCGCGGCTTCAGAGGCCTTGAAGTTTTCTTGCGCGCACGCCAGCACTCGCCGCCCGCCAGGCCCTGTGGTCTCGCACCGGTGCAGAGGATCATTGTCGCTCACCAGCGGTGGCCGCGTGTCTACGTGCTCGGTCCGCAGCCCAAACATGTACGCCGACCCTCCACCACTAGCGCTGATGGTGTTCGATTTCAGCGCTTTCGCTTTGGGCTTTGGTGGCCTCAGACTTCGAGAAGGCTTGGCAGTAGCACTCAATGAGTCCGCTTGCGTGACGGATTTAACAATGTCTTCAGGTTGTATTAATTTGGAGGCGTCAACAACATCATCAGGATCTCTTCTCAAATCCTGGGCACTGCTTGTGGCGCTGTCATTACTACCACTCTCACTTCTGCTTCTGCTCCTTTCCTCGTCGCTGGATGCTTTGCTCTCGCTGGCAGCACTTTGACCTCCGCCTTGATTATCCGTATTGCTTTCAAATGCGGTGTCATCGTCTTTGACTTCTTCATCGTTTCCATTGGAGTTGCCACCGCCTGCATCGGCATCGGTGATCGGTTCAGTTGGTGCGCCGCCTTCATTCGGCACCTTTGAGGTTGCACCATCTTCTACCGGTGTATTTGGGGCCTCATCATCTTCTGCCGGCGTTTCTGAAGATGTCTTATCCGCTGTCAATGTTGTTGTGGTTAGCTCAATTTCAGCTCTATTATTGATGTTCTTGCCAGCATTCAAATCGTCAGGCTGCGGCTCATCTTTGGCTTCTTCAGCGCCACTTGCGATTGCCCCTGACGGAGCTAGACCTGATTCAACGTCATCCTCGAGCGTAGGTTTGGACTTACGCGGGGTCGCTAATTTGTTTGCTGCAGCTAACGCAGAAAGCATGTCCGGTAAAGCACTTTCGTCATCCGGGGAACATACGCTGAGAAGCGTGCGAATCAAATAGTCCAGATTCATCACTTTAGTCGCAATGAACCAACCAATCCACACGAAGAAAAGGATAATGTGAGGTAAAGAATTGGCATGGTTCGCGATTCGCTTCAAAGGCCGTAAGATCGAAAACGTGTTTGGGATGCGATCTGGCTCCCAGTAGTCCAACGCATTCGTCACGTCCTCACGGTAGACAGGCTCCATGAAAGCAGCGGACACGTTGGTCGCATTCGCGAGAATCGTTTGATTCGCCCACGCGCGGCCTTCGCGAACGAGTTGAGCCACGTACGCAGTGTTGTTTGCCCCGGGTACGTTGTGCACCTCGTAATCAAAGAGTGCAGGGCTCGAAAACGTCCACGCAGCGAAAATAACATGCGCCAGAATCCCCAGCGGCAGGATTTCCGTGGTGGTTTCTGCCAGCGCCGAGCCATATTTCGGTGGCAGGCGGTACATGCGCAAAAACGCCCATCGCTCAATGATGTACGTGAAGAAGAAACAGCCCGCCGCAGCAATCCACAGGAACGGCATCCCCGGCGAAAAGATGACGCAGACGAAGTAAATGACAAAGAGGGAGGCGTATCGTTCCTGAAGTTGCATTTTCGGCCCTGTGTACAAGTTCTCGAGTTGAAGCTGAATTTTGGCTTTCGTGCGCGACATGTCAAAGGTGCACCCTCGATCAAGACACCGCGTCAGATTAATCTGGACGTAGTCTTTCACGATCTTGGTGTTCACGGTGTATGTGTTGATGATCATGGTGTAGCAAATCGAGCTGCCAACCGTCAGGTACCAATTCATATCAAGTTCCGAGAGGCTACCCGACATGAGGTTGGAGAAGGACAGCACTCGTTTCAAAAGGCCCTGCTTACCACCCGTAAAGTAATCCAGGTTTCCACTGATCAACAGAACGAGTAAGCCTGTGTTCATCATCATGGTGCCAAAAAGCTTGATGCAATGCGCCAAAATTTGCTCGGTTTCGGTTTCGTGGCCTTCAAATTCCACCAGATGGCCAAACACAGATTTCAAAAGCTCATTCACTACGACCACCGTGAACACCGCGAGGGTAGACATGGCTTCAATGGTCGTGTACTCGGAAAAGAAATCCGAGCAAAGGTACTCGTCCAGGCCAGTGCCAGGGTTGCGAAGAGCAACTTCGGACGTTTGTTGAGAATATTCTTCCGAGCTCTCAAGCCACAGGCAAAAACACCCGAGCATTGCGTCATCTGGGTAGCTATTGTTGTAGAAATCTGCGTACACGTTGTACGAAATGTCGAGCCGGGAAAGCTTATTCGAAGTCGTGTCATCGTTATCAAATTTCACGGTTGACTCCCAACTTGGGTCACCAGAGTATTTGTATTCGTACATGGAGCAATCTGCTGTAGCCGCTTGCTTCATGGTTGCCTCTGATTGAATGCCTTTGGCTTTGATAATCACCGCGAAGCCAAAAATGAGGATGAGAAGAGAAATAATGTTTGAGATGCAAACTTTAGTCACTCGCTGAACTGGCGGCACTGAAAAATTTTCCCTGGAAGAACGAATGCATCGTGGAATGAAATCAGTAACAAGTAATAATAATAAAAAGACAACATTGTAGTCGATAGCGTTACCAGATGTAGTCGGAGGGTCGCATCACAGTCCGAACGTCCAAAACATGCTTGCCTTTGTACAAGCTCCCACTTGGCGCTGTACACCAACAACTACCAAGCATTCTCCCGATAAATCCACGGTTATAGATGGCACACGCACGCTGAAATCCTTCTTCAGAAGCAAAGGTTATGAATGCTGTCCGGGCTTGGAGAATTTCGTCTTTTCTGTTCACAGCCTCAGCCACTTCAAGAAATTTAACTTTACTTTCGCTTACACGCTTCTCTTGCTTTTTCGTGTCTACGAACCCGCGAGACATGGAATGCGTGCGCAGCAACACGAGTTTTTCTTTTTCGAGATCCAATTGAAGCGCCAAATTTCCCCGCTTTCGCATCAAGCGAATCTTCTCCTGGTCGTTGTTGCCGAAGTTTACGTCTACTACATGAATGTGCGGATCTCGAGGTCGACCTGGGATAATGCTCTTTTGGGCGCTGAGGAGGTTTTCAAAATGCAAGATAAGGTTCCTTCGAAGCGCATTCAAATCAGACCGTTTGCCTGTCTTCAACTTTGGCAGGAACATAATTCGGAGAGTGTAGTCGTCCACAGAGCACCGGCCCACATCGTTCTCAACAATCGATTTCAACTGTTTTTCACTGAGCCAAAGGCACACCACAAAGAGGCCACCTACAATGAGAGCGTCCAACCAGCTCGCGAATTTGCCAAACATTTCACGGGAGTGGCCAATTTGCCCTTCCTCGTAATACGGTATGCTGAAGTCAGCCACCCCACACTGCCCACGCACAAAAAAACGTCGCTTGGACTCATCAGGACAATCTGTGTAATTCGAAGTCGCTGAACTCAAGGTTGTCGTACAAATAAGCCCTCCTTGTCCTGCGTTTATATATCGATCCCAGACATACACACCTTCCCCACACGGTCTCTCAGGTGCTACCTCCCACGAATAAGTATTGTTGGCAAGCACGTCAATGGTGCAGTTACCCTGGTTGAGGCAAAAGGCTTGAGCAATGAACTGAGCAGACCCACTGTTGCACATTGGGTTTGGAACACCAGCCAGACTGTCGAGATTGACTTGCCGCGAATCGTGCAGCTTGGAAGAGCAGCACGCGTCGCCGTTCCACATGTTCCCCAGGAAACAGGGAATGGTGTCTCCCTTGGCTGCAGTGCCAACGGGCTGACGGTACACTTCCAAGCATTCCCCCCACGAGTAATTCGAGAACGACGGGTCAGCTGGGCACTCCCCTGTAGACGCTTCGGGCTCTTGGGCAGGAGGGCAGCTGCAAGTGCCCTCCGGATCTCCGTAGTAGGCCTCGAGCCGCTGAATCATGCCCCCCATGCAATCGAGGTGAATGGTGTCCCCCTCCCAGCCCGACCCGCACACATAGGACCTGCCGCCCAAAGACCCTGCAGACGTAAAGAAAATGAACCTAATCAAGCCAAGCGCTTCAACCAAGACCATTTTCTGAGAGTCGTTCCAGGCACTCGTCGACCAGTAGTAGAAAATCGAGAACAGAGCCAAGAGTGAGCACCCCATGAAGGTGTTGGTCATGGTTTTCATGAACTTGAAGTAAAGCGACATGCCAATGCCGTATTCTTCAGTATAACCCGGTTCTTTACGGCAACCGAGCCTCACGAGGGTATCACGGTCGCACATGGCGCTGCACTCCAGGTTGTGCTGCCCTGCTTCCCGGTACAATTCCAGACGGCTCACCCAAGCTTCGCCATGAGCATCCGTCTTGATTTGGTGAGGTTGGTTCTGAGCGGTCACCACTGTGCATTTCGCTCGAGACACGTGCTTGGTTTCTTTGGTGCCACAGTCTTTTGGGTAGCCGTCGATCGTTTCTTCGTTGTCCCCGTCTTCAATACCCGCTTTGATAACGTGGTGCCGGCTCACTCCGCAACAACATTCATAGATAAACTTTCTTAAGCCCGGCATGAAGAATGGCCGAAATAAAATAATCAAAATAGAAAGCAAAGGGTTGTACCCGTTTGCCAACTCGTTAAGCTCCTCATCGTCCCTGTACAGTCGGAATCAATAGTAATCGTGTCAGTGTGCATGGTGCTAAAGCATATGTCTTAAGCTCAAATAGGTTTGGTGTTAGGCATCTTACCAGTCGCGATTCGGGTAGGTCTGCAAAACCTTGACATCAAGAGGCGTCATCACTCCAACAACGTTGTGCGCTCGCAGTTTTTTACTCAGTTCACCCTTGAGTTCTCCGCCTTTGATCCCTGCAGATCGAGCTCGCTCTCGATTCTTTTCGTCCTGAAGTCTCTTTTGTTCCTGTGTAAAGCAAAAGCATTCATAATAGACACAAATACGGCAACATGTGAACACACAAAAATAACAAAGTAGGCATGAAGTAACGTGCACACCTGTTCCAACGGTGTCAGCTTCGGCAATTTGATTCTCAACGGAAACTCAGGCTTCTCTTCTTCGAGGCTCTTTTTGAAGGGGTTTTTGACAGCGAGGGCTGACTTCTTTTTGTGCTTGTTTTTCTCCATTTCAAGCAATTCTTCCCCTGTTGCTTCAACATCAATCATGTCGTCGTCTTCAGGTTCGGTGTCTGACTCTTCTTCAATGTCAGTGTAATGCTCGTCGGCCGAATCGGGGATCTCGTCGCCGTCCTGGTCGCCTTCTTTCTTGACCCGTTCCGTGGATGCTTTGTCGATGTCAATGTTGAAAAAGCCTGCTTCGGTAGTGAACGTAAACACTGTCCCGCGCCTCCCACGCTCGTACTTGGCGGCGTTGCGCTTCAAAATTTCGAGCCGTTTGAGCTCTTCGTCCACTTCTGAAAGCATCCGAGGAGAGCTCGAGGACGGGTCTCCTGAGGTATATGGGCTCATCGGTTGTCCAGGCGACCACGGAGTGCCACCGTTGCTACTGATTGGTGAGGTCAACACCTCTGGGGATGGATCATCGCTAACAGCAGTAGGCGATAACGAAGCTGGTTTCACTGAAGTAGTCGTCTGCTCATCCGTGACAGTCGCCGACGGAGCACCGCCTTCAACAACTACCGAGGAATCAAAGCTTCCTGCAACTTCACCGTCGCCAGTGTTCAAATTCGTTGCAGTTTGGCTTGCTGAAAGTGGGACAACGCCAGTATTATTTAAGTCATCTGCTGCAGCTAAAGGTGAGGCGCCGCCCTCGAACGAGCCAGCAGAAGTGATCGGATTTTCTAACGCCAAGGCTTCGTTTTCAGCAGCCTTTTTCATGCGTAAACGTTCCCTCTTCGGAATCTTTTTCCCGAGCATAATCACTCGATCCCCAGGATAATACTTCTCCTTGAACACTTCTACTGTCTCCAGCAAGTCCTCGTCCGCGGCTGTTTGCATCAAAATCTTGCGAAGGCGTTTCCGCAACAAGCGCGTCTCGAGAATTTTGTCGAGTTTCTTTTGGAGCCTCTCTTCTTCCATCCATTTGTCACCTTGGCTTAGCAGGCAGCCGACCAGAGCAAAAGCTAATGTTATAACAACGGCCTCAAGTAGCTTTTTGGAGGCACTGCCAGGCCGCATGGCCTCCCAATTGATCCGGTAGTCCGTGGGTTTCGGCGTTGGGGTTTGAGTGGGCACTGCACTCGGTGCAGGAGTGACAGTTGGCACTGGCGTGATGGAAGGAAGCAGCGTGGGTGCACTGGTGGGCGGGAAACTGACCGCAGTTGGGGTCAGCGACGGTACTGGCGTTGGGAGCCCACTTGGAATGAGCGTGGGCAACTTTGTGGGAAGTGAAATCGGCAACGGTGTGGGTTGAAAAGAGGGCTCAGGTGATGGCAATGGCGTGGGCCGCAGTGTAGGGTATGCACGTGCCTGGCTGAGATAGAAACTGAGAGGGATAAACTGGCTGCACCCACACGCAGCAAGCATAGCGGTTTCTAAAGAGCCGTCCGATATACTCTCAAAAAGGGCTTCCTCTAGGGCAACCTAATGAATGGCATGAAAAGAAACAGCCTTCAGATACGGATTAGGCCAAAGCACGCACTCGTATAACGTGCAAACAATGCATTCGTTCTCAAATATCGTGACTAGGTTCCATATGGGATAGGGTGTAATAGGAGGAACTAGCTTTACTGTGACAATAAGCTGTGCAGCCAACATATTAGTACCTCGAACATATTTGCATCAGCAAACCCGAGAACGGCAAGCGAGCTGACCACGTTGAACGACACGGCATAGCTTACTAGCTCGCGCTCCTCTGACCATCTAGTCGCTGTGTTTGGACTAGGCAAGCTAGCACCTAGTTCACCTCCTTCTTGACCCTGACGAAAGAAGTTGTATGTTGTTCCCACGCTCTCGTCGAGGCGGCGGCGGTTTGGCAACACGAAGTTGATTAAATCCGTGTCCGCGCTGGCGCCAGCTAGGTGGCCAGAGAGAGAAGTTCGAAACACGTCTGCGGTGACTGAAGATGCTGAACCAACCGACACTAAGAAGTCGATGCCAATCGAGACAGTGTCTTCAGGAGTTGGTACAGCAGTTGGGGCAAAAGTGGCGCATACTTCACTTGTTGCCCAGAGGCTGAACCCTGCGACAAATAGGCGCCTAGAAATCAACATCGATTCCCTGTCTATATTACCAAGAAGTGTTAGGTAAATTCATCGTCATGATTGTGATGGTTCAGTCGCCGGCCATAGTCAGTTACTGCCTTCTTGAAAGCTTAGCTCTGTTCTATTCAAGCCACCGCACCGCACCTGCCGACTTTCTCAACCGGTAGTTAGTTATCATCGGTAATTATCATCGGGTTTCTCGTCATTCATCCATCCCATGCACCGTCCAATCAAAAGGGTCCAATCATAAGGAAGGAAGGAAGGAAGGGAGGTTTCGAGGTTTCTCTTTACTCTTTACCCAAGTAGAAAAACACCCTTATTCAAACCACAATGCAGTACCAAGGGTATCTACATCTGGGTACCCTTGGCAGTACCTACACTGCATCGATGGTGTTGGAGATACGCTGCATTGAATTGCCAAGATATACATATCGATATCTGCCCTTCCAGAACACGATCTATTTTTGATATGAAGCGCTAGCGCATGTGCAATTTGATAACGCCGGGGATTCCCGACTAGCAATTCCAGGAGAATCCTACTGACCTCGTTATTGCTGTTTGTAATTTAGCGAAATGTTGCCTCCCGGTAGTTCTATATTGCGTCGCCATCGACAAAATTGAAGCGCACAGTGAGCGAATTCGTTGTATTATCTGCAACCAAGCCATTAATTTGAAGATATTTGCTCGTTGTGTATGAATATCCAGCAGTATCAAAATATCGTGCGGCGTAGCTAACGAAGTTCTTTGCTCGATTGCCACTCCTTAATCAAATACCCCGCATATTGAAAGATCGAGCGGCGCGGTTACGCCAATGTTATTCGAAATTCTAAGCTCAAGTATAACTCGACTCTTCAAGGGCTGTGCGAAGAGCACCTGTTGGGCTAAGGACTAGGGCACGGGAACCTTCCACTAGCTACAGCTGCTTCTCCTCTTTCATTGCCTGATATATCTTATAATGGCATTTGGAATTTGGTAAACTCATCTGATGGAATCACGCAAGTAATAAATAGCTGGGGGGGGCTTCGGTGGGGCGGGAAGCACACTGAGTTGCACTCACATGCAAGGGGCAAACCCATTCACCTCCCTACCTAACTACTAGCTACCTAATGCGTTTGGGTATTGGGGGGGAGCGAGAGCGATAGCTGACGCTGAAGTGGCTCATTGGTAACCCCATCCCGGGAGAGTTAGAAAGAAATAAACATCTTTCTCTTTCTTGGCGAGCGAGCAGAATCGAAAGGCCGCAGCGAAAGCGGCTGCTTCAGTACGTCCATCTTCTAATGTTATGATAGTCGGATGTGCTTCGGCGACGGTTGCGTCATCGGTTCATCAGCCGCCTGCCGTCGCCTGTTCGGTTCTTGGGCATCCGCCAAGATCGCTGCTTGGCCCGCGCGTGAGCAGGATCTT
>Ga0307931_1001017_pt1 | contig 18445 bp, 16 predicted proteins | sample OrgLakmetageno47_FD_201816 | JGI IMG/M metagenome (GOLD analysis project Ga0307931, IMG submission 201816) | Saline water microbial communities from Organic Lake, Antarctica - #47 | ecosystem: Environmental > Aquatic > Non-marine Saline and Alkaline > Saline | place: Antarctica: Organic Lake... | reverse complement strand
TCGGCCTCGAAAGCGGTTAGGCTTCAAACCACCGCTGGAAGTGTTTATGGATCTGATCAACCATACCCAGGAAGCGCCATCTGGCGTTCATTAAACCGAGTGTTGCACTTGGAGTTGGAGACCGCCCACTGTTGCGCGAGCCCCGATTGTAATGGCTCCATCGTTGGTGCTGACATTGCCGTTAACGTTTACGTCGGCCTCAACTGTAATTGCGCCAGCGTCAGTCCTGACCGAGCCAGTGACGAGAGTGGCTTGGCTAGTGCTACTGCTACTGATGGTGACAGCGCCCGCCAATGTAGAGACAATCGAACCTGTAACCGTGCTTCCACCGCCGACGTTGATAGCACCGGATAGGGTGGTGAGATCACCGACGTTGCTGAAAACACCGATTGTTATAACGCCCGCCAGACTAGAGCTGATCGAACCGTTGACCGTGCTGCTATTGCCAACGTTGATGGCACCGGATTTGGTTCTGAGGTCACCGCCTACCACACTGTTATTACCGATTGTTATAACACCCGCCAAACTAGAGCTGATCGAACCATTGACCGTACTGCTATTGCCAACGTTGATAGCACCAGATTCGGTGCTGAGATCACCGCTTACATCGCTGTTATTACCAATGTTTATAGCACCCGCCAGACTAGAGCTGATCGAACCTGTAACCTCGCTTCCACTGCCAACGTTGATAGCACCGGATTTGGTGCTGAGATCACCGATTACGTCGCTGTTAGCACCGAGGACGATAGCGCCTGCCGTGGTTGTGGTCAGGTTACCTACAACTTGGCTGTTAGCACCGATGGTGATAGTGCTATCTATGGTGTTGGTGCCAGTAACATTTCCTTTAAGAATTGAGGTGGCGCCCAAATCGGTACGCCCTGTAACAGTAATGATCAGGTTGGAGGTGCCTGAACTGTTGATCTCGACGAAATTGCTGGCTGCGAGGTTGCCAGTGACAGCGATCTCAGTGTTCCCGCCGATGGTGATCGTATCCGAGGCGTTAAGTGTTAGTGAAGCGCAGTCGTAAACATTGTTCACAGGCCCTGTACAGCCTGGTGGTAAACTGCCGGGGAAGGTGTAGTCTGCCGCTTGAGCCGGTAACCAAACCAGCAGCAACAATAGCCCCCCTGTCCGCAATGTCCATTGACGTGCATCGAAACCGGATGACAAGTTGTTACAAAGTACCTCCAGAAACCCCCGTAACATCGGTCTCCGGCTGCCGGCCCTTCCGGCGGTGGATAAAGCAGTACACAAGAATTTAACCATGGTAATTTTATCCTGTGTTTTAATATTTTGATTTAATCATCATCAACTTCGTCATAGCGTATTTTAATCTGAGATTGCAGCCAGACCACACTGCCAGCGGGACGGCCACTGACATCACTTGTCACTTCAGGACCAAACCCGCGGGCAATAATCCGAAATAAAGCGTTCGGACTTTCAGCGTACACTCCTGCTGATACAGCCTTCCCTACAACCATGCGCTCAACTACGCACTCGGGTACTCGCTTGTAGGTGGCGACCAGGTCCAGCGGAATCAAGTGAACCTCATCTCGGTTGCTGTCCCACGTATCCACATCCTGCCAATCCAGCGAGTTAATTAAATAGTTATCGATGTTGAGAGGGGAATCTGTCAATACCTGCAAGATAAGATTCTCGCAATGCTGTAAAGCAATCTCCGCGGCTTGAGTAGCCAGTTCAGTGGTGCGTACATTGCCGGACACACTGATTGTAGAGCTCGCGTTGCGGATGCTGGTAACGGCAAGCAGCGAGATCACGGCTAATATAATCAACGCTATTATCAGTACTACACCGTGCTGGGACCGTGCCACTCGAAGACGTGGCGAGATTGTTCTCGGCGTTGGATCGGGTGCAAGCTGGATAGATTTTTTCATGATTGAGGTATTTCGACAGGGATAGCAATTTCGAGCCAATTTCGCAACATGACGGTGCTGGAGAAAGTACGCCGCAGCCTAAGGTCCGGCGGGGAGTCAACCAACTCACCGGCGCAGTTGAAGTACTGCGCTGAAGCTAGGTCTGACACCACGGGATCTTCGCTGCGCACCACTAGGCAAACGCGAACCGTGACGACTTTTCTCCAGCGTTCCTGTGCGGTAAAACTCGTCGAGTTGCTAATATCCAAGGCAGAATCGCTGAGGAGCCCGGTGGCGATCAAATAGCCGGCCACAGTTCGCGTTTGGCCGACAGGGTTCTCAACCCCATAGGTGATCTGCATGTCTTCGATGTTCTCGACAAGGGCTTGGGAGCTACTGCCACTGCCATTGCAGCTCAGGCTGCCAAGGGATGTGTCAATATAAAACCGATTGATTGCCACGAAATAGGACACATTAATCGGCGCAACCGCAACCGCAGCTCCAGAGAAATTGGGGACGCTGGCCGTAATCTCTCCCAACGGATACCCAAGGCAGTCGGTCGGGAACAATCCGATGGTGGGTACAGTATTGAATCTATCTGCTTCATAGCTCAGCGCAATAGAGTCTGGCCCAGTGTCGGTAGCGCAGCCGAGGTCATCAAGACTGGTTGCCCCAGTGAGACTGGTCGCCGGAGAACTGAAGCTGAACGCCCCGTCGCAGCCTCGAATGCTGTAATCAGAAAGCTCGAATAGACCGTTCGGTGTTATATCACCGGAATATGTCCAGCCAACTGCTGACGCAACATCAGAATAAGATGTCGGTTCCGTGTAGACAGGATTTTGCACGTTGGTGTCAAGTCGATCCGTCTGATAAGGGTTGTAGCCCGCCATCCGTAGCTGCTGGGTGAGAATGGTCAGTGCTGCCTGGCCATCTTCGTACATGCGCCCTTGGGCTTCGGCCATTCTTGAGGCTGCTGCTGAGCTTATATACGTGGACAAAACCGCCACCATAATGATCAATCCAAGCGTGAGGGAGATCATCAGTTCGATCAACGAAAAACCCTGAAGGTGGCGCAATTCCGGTGAGCGGCGATGGCGTGTCATAACTTAAATCTCACGTACAGGCAACGTGGTTTAGGGTCATTGTCAGCTAGCGCTAGTCCAGTGGGGCAGTTGTCGGAGGATGATGGATTGAGTGCAGCAAACGTATCGGGCTCCTGCCACATAATCCACAGGTTGCCAAAGCCGTTGCTGCAATTGGAGTCGTCGCACGATACGACGATGCCGCCAGCAGGCAGTTCGCGACGTGCTGCCACTTGCATCTCATAAACGTCCCGGGTGACCATGGTGTCAGACCTGCACGACGGATAGTCGCAAAGCTCGCTCGGCGACACAATGTCATCTGGTGTACCGTCGTAACTGCTGTCTATCTCGCTGTAGGGTAGGAGGCGATTAGCATCGTCCGAGTCGACAGGATTGGCCCGCATACGTTCGATATAGTTCGTTGACAAGTTGACGGCTGTTGCGCGGTAGCCCGCCAGTTTTGGCATCTGTACGGAGAAAGTCATCATCGCAACAAGAGGCAGTACCCCGAGCGATAGAATCAGCATGGTGACCAGCACTTCGATCAAAGAGGTGCCGATTTGAGAGTGATTCTTCATAAGTGGCGTCTTCTTCATCGCTATTGGAGCTAGTCGCATGAGCTGATGTTCCCGTCACCTGCAATTCGGGCGCGACCGCTAAGGTTGACACACACCACGCGCCGCACTGTTATGGCAAACATGCCATCGCCGCCAAATTGCATTCTTGTCACTCCGGTTAAGTCGCGCAGGCGTCCGGTCGCCGTAAAGCTAAACTTGTCGGTTGTTGAAGTGCCCACAATGGAATTTATCGCGGTGATCGGTGCCTGCACGCGCAGCAGAGGGTCGTTTGGGTCTTTTGTGTCTCCGCCATTGTTCAAGTCGTGAAAAATGATCCAGCCGCTGACCCAACCGTTTCCACCAGAATCAGTACTACAAGCGGGATCTGCAGCTTCGGGGGCTTCGCTACGGCACAACACAACGCCTCCGCCCCGCCGAATGGACTCACTCCGCGCGTAGCGCATGTCGGACAGAAAGGTATTCACGTTGCTGGCTATCGTGACCTTCTGGATCATCCATTGGAACGATGGCGCTGCAATCGTGACGAGAATCGCGATAATTCCGACCACGAGCATCAATTCGAGCAAGGTAAATCCGCGATATTTGTGCATAATGCATATTATATGCACAGCGAACACTTCCGTCAAGACTGGACACAGGCCCGGAATACCCGGTCCACTGGTGAGTTAGCCCAGCAATTTCCTTTGTAACTCGTGCTCTGCTTCTGACGAACAACGCTTTGACTTTGGCCCTTAGGGCCAGCCTCTCAGCGTCAATAATGTGGCATCGCTGGCAGTACTCATAGCGACTGGAACGACCAATATCAAACACTTCACAGACCACTTCAACCGACTTGTGCTCACTTAACGAGTCTATCAGCGCGTGCGATTCATCTCATCCAACATCAAAAGAGCGGTGCCTTTTTAGTGTGTCTTTCTCCTGTTCCATCCCTTTGCAGCAGGCTTCCAGCTTCTGTATCCAGCGCTGTTCTGGGATCAGTGCCTTATTCTTTAAGGTTAAACCTTCACGCTCTCCGGCCAGTTGCTGAACTCATCGTCGCAGAGCGCTTTTACCCATGCCCAAGGACGTGCAAGCCTGTGAAAAAGAACGTCGTTTTTTGGTCATCAGACACCTCCTTTAAGATAGCGAAATTACCACCTTAATGGATGTCCGGAATCATTGAACCACTACGATTACCATCACCAATCAGCTCGCAGCACTCCCAACACATCACCGAGTAAAGCTTCCAAAAATCACTACCCGCTCAGCTGCGCTTTATCACTGGTCCTGAGCATTTATCCGCACCCAGTGCCAACTCCTGCTCAAAAATAATAATGTTGAAGACGTGAACCAAGTCTTCATCCTCAGTGAAATTCTTCGGTGTTTCGAAAGTGACCAGTCTGGCATCAAGAACAGCGTAACCTTTGCCTCATCATGTCCAGGCTGAGCGTGTCAAAGATGACGCGACGGATTTCTGCAAAGAACCCGTTCTCAAATGCGCGTTAAACATCATCAACGCCGCTGCTGACCTGGAAATACACGCAGACCTGCAGCGGCGAATGATTTACTGCTCGAAGAGACTGAACAATCGGATGCAGCGGATCAGTCAGCGGAAAGTTTGTAAAATAAGTCTGCCTCGATTTTCTTCTGTAAAATTTCCCCTGCGCCTGGGGCACTGAATTTCTCCCGTGCCCAAAGTTTTCCACGGTCAGATCCTGCGTTTTGCCTCTCAAGCAATCTGGATCATGTAAGAAAAATGCAAAATGAGACGATTAGTACGAGAGGGCAAGGCAGGGGCAGAATGCAGAACCTGACCCCGAGCTTCGCATAACCGGCCGTTTGGGAACCACACCTCTTGGCGTCAATTCATGCGGTGAGTCACACTTTTTGATTCAACGAACTCCTGCCTTGCTAAAAACAACTCAGATAAAGATTGGCAAACAGCCTGAATGCCAGTGTCTGAGCTCGTTTTTATACCCGTGGGTTTAAGAGCCACTTGTGGTTAAGCTTTAGTTTCGAGTTGGCGAAATACCGGCTGCGGGGATCTTTCCACCCGTTGGTCAGGCGTGTGCTGCGTACCTATCGCGGCGGCTTCCGTAAAAAAGTTCGACACAGCGTTCACTGCGACAGCACCGATTCCCAACAACAAGACTGGAAAAATCAAAAGCTTGAGAGACCACCCACTTGGGCTCTTGGCCACCGTGTTGTGACGCTCAGCAACCAGACGTTTCACATGGCGAGCGTGGGCCCGATCAGTAGCCCATGATGCCTTTAGGCGACCGGAGGCCACCTTTGCCCGCGCTTTTGCCACCTGCCTTGGGCTCAGCACAAAATCCTTTTTCGATTTAATATAACGGACATACCCCAAGCCCTGGGTAACATTGTCCGGCAGAGGTGTTTTGAACCGGCTGCTGCCGACGAAAACCACGACCGAATGCACCTGCTGATTGCTTAGCCCGAGCAGTGCTTGCACTGTTTTCAAATGCTTGTAGTTCTGGTGCAAAGGATTTTGGAATGTGTAATTGGATTTGAAAATTTTCTGTGTCCAAAAAGGCTGCTTGGCGCTGCCGAAAATCCAGCCTTTCATATTCTTGGTTTCCACCACGAACACGCCAAACTCAGAAACCAGAATGTGATCAATCTGTGTGGTGCCATTCTTGGTGGGCAGCGTTACGTTTTTGATCAGGTGATAGCGGAACCTGTTGAGCAAACAGCGGGCAGAGAGATTGACCAGAAACTCCCCCAACTTGCCTTTGAACCAAGAAGTTTTGACAATCCTGGCAATGATGAAGAAAGGTATCAAGCACCAGAGCACCGCAACCAACGGCTGGAATATAGGGTTAACGTTCATTCAACGGGCGTCCTTGTGGTACATCTTTAGCGAGGCGAAAAAATCAGGCAAAATATTCCGCGCCTGAATCCAGACAATCTCCCTCTGGTAAAGCAGCTGGCGCGACGGCTAGGAGAAAACCTGAATTACACGATCAGGGTCGGCCTGACCCATTGGGACGAAAGCCAGGGCGATGGCGTACGTCAAAAAGTGGGCAAGCTCATCGCTCTTCAATGATGCCCACCCGGCCCATGCGCATGGCCGTGGGCTATCTCTTCCGGACTGGCGGCGCGTACTTCGATGATGTCGACGTCGAAGGTCAGGGTTTTGCCGGCCATCGGATGATTGTTGTCGACATCGGCAAACTTGAGGCCAACCTTAACGACGATCACGTGGCGCTGGCCCTGCTCGGTTTTTACCTGCGCGACCATGCCCGGCTTCCAGCGTTTGGCACCGATCAAATGCTTGATCGCCACACGCTGTATGGCATCGGCTTTGCGCGGGCCGTAGGCTTTTTCGGAAGTGATGGTGACACTGAAACTGTCGCCGGCATCGCGACCTTGCAAGGCTTCTTCCAGGCCTCGGATAATGCCGCCGTGGCCATGCAGGTAGGCGTTCGGCTCGCCGCCACGAGAGTTTTCAACAACCTTGCCTTGTTCATCACTGACGCTGTAGTGAAACAAGACCACCTGATTCTTTTCGATTGGCATAGGGCTCTCTACGAAGGTTCAAAGTACGCCATTATAACCAGCGGCGGCGCTGATTCCTTCCGTGATGGTTCTAATTGCGACGAAGTAGACTAAGGCGGTTACAACGAAAGGACAAGACAGAAGCAAAACACACAACCTGACCCCGGCACTTTTTGGCACTTTTCTGGTTGCCGCTACGCACTCAGCTAGCGTCAAAAAACAGGTTACACAGCGACTGATCCGTGGCCGCCGGGCAATGAATTTCCATCCGGGAATTAACAAGCCTTCCCTGCGCGTACCCGATGAACCGGAACACAGGAAAGGCTCGATTATAACAAAGCAGGAATCACTAGGGTTTACTGGAGAGAAAAGCCGATAGGTTAGCGATGTCTTCGTCACTCAGATTCTTGACATTGGCAATCATCAAGCCGGAGTTCGCCCCGACTTTCTCGCCCGCGCGGTAGGTTTCAAGCCGCGACTGGGTGTAGCCCGCGTCTCATCCAATCAGGGAGGGAAAGCTGGCCATGCCCTTAGCGGTCGGTCCGTGGCACTGGGCACAGTTGCTGGCGTAAAGGTTCTTGCCCGCGTCTATACCTCCCGCCTGGGCCTGAGACAGGCCCGGGGCAATGGTCACCGTGGACAGCACTGCTCGTCTCATAAGGTGTCCTTCAGGTTCCGTTCCACCCCATTGCTCACCTTTCAGGAAAGCGGCACTGCTGATGCCTTGGGAGTAACCGTCGTTGGTCCACAGTGGCTTCATCGCATCCGGGTAAGTTTCAAAGTCGGTCATGGACATATAGGCTGCACGCGCTTTACGGTCCATGCCCTCGTTCTGGTTGAGCTGGTAGCCGCAGTAATCGTCCGGGCAATCTCCCCGGCCTGCCATGTTCGGGCGTGGGTCCCAACCGCTGTTGCCGCCCGGCACCAAGGCGTTTACTCCATCGGAATGCCAGGGGCGGTGTTGCCATTGCCGTCAATGCGCAAAACTTTTCCACCCATCTTGTCCCCAAACTGCGGCAGGCCGCTGTTGTGGTTGTCGCCGGTGGTCACGTAGAGGAAGCCATCCTGCGGGTTGAAGCGGATCCGACCGCCGTTGTCGGCGCCAGGGCCACCGAACGGATGCTCGGTGGCGGCTTGCTTGTAAGGGATGTCTGTTACGATGTCGGCGCGATCAGACACGCTGGCCAAGTCACCGTCCACACGCAGTCGCAGCACTCGATTGACGGCAGGATTGTCGCCCGTGCGGGACGCGGAATACACGTAGATAGTGTTGTTATCCGCGAACTTCGGGTCCAGCGTAACGCCGTTCATGCCGGCTTGGCCCTCACAGACCAGGTCGTCAGAGGTCATGGCATAACCGGCGGTGCCGCCCATACCCAACAGGTTATTCACCGTGCCGTCCGGCAGTTGAACCGAAAGGCCTTTGCATTTTTCAGTAAAAAACATAGTGCCATCGGGAAGAAAGGCCAGATCCCAAGGGCTTTCCAGCCCATCCATGACTACGCCCTGGGTGACATCAGGCGTTTTGGCCTGCAGGCCCAGCGGCAAACTCACCAACATGGCCGTAGCCGCCGAAACACTGATCAGACGAACAGATCGTTTTTGTCTTATGATTGTCGCTCTTTTTTTGTCATTGTTATTGCACTTCAAAAAGCTCCCATGGTGAGCGTATACCTACTTTGCGAGTCGTCAATTTTTTAGCCAGGTGGAAGGCTGTCGACTTTTGCTTGACCCAACAAACAGCGTTTTGCCAAACCGCCTAACGCCAGCAGCAGAGCCAAGATGATAAGGGGCAGTAGAGTGAAAAAATCCATTGCTTGCTCTGCTTGCCGAGCCGACACCATGCTGACACTCAACAATGGTGCATGGAACGGTGCAATAAGCCAGAAGCACAGGCTACCTGGCAGCCCAAGGCTCATCAGCGCCGCCATGACCAGAACGACGCCAACCAAAGCCACGGGATGACCCGCCAATTCGACACCCCAGCGCCATAAGTAACGAATTTCGATAGGCAAAAGGATGGCCGTCACCGTCAACACCACTAGCAGGCTCAGTAGCAGTATCAACAGCAATGATCGGGGTGCGAATCGTGATTTTTCAGGCACAGATGCAGTGGTCCCCGAGATAAGCGATTAAGGCGGAACTCACAGCAGTATAGGCGAGCTCGTTGTCTTTGGTCACTCAATTAAGATTATATAAGACGTATACTGATTCAGTATTAACCACCCACCAATGCACGCAGCTTGAGGTACCCCCGGAATGATGAAACCCCTTCGATGGTTCATCAGAACCACCGCATTTTTGTTGGTTCTGCTGGCAGGCCCTGCACTGATTACCGCCTGCAGCAGTCATTCTGGTCAGAGCTGGCGTGACGCCGACCGCTCCAGCGCAGGCATTGCGCCGCTGCCCGGCCAGACCGAAGAAGCCATTGTGCAGGTGTATGGTGCCCGAGCTTACAACTGGCGCGGTAATTTTGCGGTTCATACCTGGATTGCAACCAAGGTGCGCGGGGCATCCACCTACGAGGTTCACGACGTCACTGGCTGGGGTTATGAAGCGGTACGATCTCGCCCCGGTAAGCCGGACACCGCTTGGTATGGCAACCCGCCGATGTTGCTGGCAGATCTTCGTGGTGAGAAGGCAGGCGCCGCCATCATCAATATCCGGACCGCTATCGACGCCTACCCCTTCGCGAATGAATACAAAGCCTGGCCCGGGCCCAACAGCAATACCTTTGTAGCCTGGGTCATCCGGCAGGTACCCGAACTGAATGTTGCGCTGCCCAACATTGCCATCGGAAAAGACTATCTTGCTGACGGAGTCTTTGCAAAAGCCCCCAGCGGTTCGGGCTACCAGTTCTCCCTCAACGGTTATTTCGGTCTTATGGCGAGTTTCCGGGAAGGTGTTGAACTGAACATCCTCGGCCTCAACATCGGCGTTGACCCACGGGCGTTGGCCGTCAAATTGCCCGGGATCGGGCACATTGGCCTGCGCGACCCCTGGATGGATCGCTCGACGTGGCACACAGCCCCGGTTATGGAGCAGGTTTCAGACGCCGATTGACGGGCAACATTAACCCAAGCACCAAACACCCGCTTTGCGGAAAGTCAGGTGGTTCGTATTCGCAAGTTTCGGGTGGCAAGAAGGGTGGTAGAGGTTACCCTCTCCCCGGAACCCGCAGGTTTCGGAGAGAGGGCAGCTTTGGCGTCTGGATAATTACCAGGACTTATAAGGAAGGAATTTCCCGTTCATGGTGACCACAACGCGGTCGCCCTTCGGGTTCTCTTCCTTATCCACATGCATGGAAAAATCGATCGCACTCATGATGCCATCACCAAACTTTTCATGGATCAGCTCTTTCAATGTATCACCATAGACGCCTACCACCTCGTACAGCCGATAGATAAGCGGATCCTGAGGTACTGCGTCGCTCCAGGCCTTCTTTGGACACTGCTGAAGCGTGACAGCAACTGTCTTGTCCAGGCCCAGCAGTTCGCAGGTCGCAAAAGCTTTATCTTCGGTCATGCTGTTCATGCCCAGACAGGCCGAGGTCGTAAAAACCGGCGACATGCCGATTGTGTCTGACAGCACTTCCCAGGTAATGCCCTTGATGGCTTTTGCTTCCAGAATTTTTGCGGTCATCAGTTCTTTCGTCATCATAATCATGTCCTCGTTTGACAGTTGTCCTCAAGCATTCGCCGCTCGGGCGGCAGATTCAATTTTTCCTTCCACCTGCGCGCCACCGCTTTTTGCAGGCTCCACAAACTTCGGCTTACCATCCGCATCAGGCAGCGCCGAATTGCTACGATTCACCAGATAATCCACCAGATAATCACGGGTTTTGTGATAAGCCGGATTCTGGAAAATCGTCGAACGGGCCCGCGGATGCGGCACATCCACTTTCACACTTTCGGCGATTCGTGCGTTGGGTCCGTTGGACATCAGGAAAATGCGATCGGACAAAAGAATGGCCTCGTCCACATCGTGAGTAATCATGAATACGGTCTGGCGGGTCTCTTCCCAGATCTTCACCAGCTCGTCCTGAATCACACCGCGGGTCAGCGCGTCCAGCGCACCGAACGGCTCGTCCAGCAGCAGCAGGTCCGGCTGCGTTGCAAACGCACGGGCAATGCTCACCCGCTGACGCATACCGCCGGACAGCTGCGAGGGCTTGCGCTCCAGAGCGTGGTCCAGGCCGACCATTTTAAGATATCGCTCACTGTGTTCACGGACCTGACCCTTGGACCAGGAAGGCCAGCGCGCCTGGACCGCAAACACAATATTTTTGAGCGTGGTTTTCCACGGCAGCAGACTGTAATTCTGAAACACCACGCCGCGATCCAGGCTCGGTCCCTTTACTTCCTTTCCGTTCATGACAATGTTGCCGGAGGTTGCCTCATCCAGACCGGCCAGAACGTTTAGAATCGTCGATTTGCCGCAGCCCGAGTGACCGATGATGCAGACGAACTCGCCTTTTTCGAGAGCGAAACTGACATCCTCAAAAACAGTCAGCCCGCCGCCCTGGCCGTCTGGATAAACCTTGGACAGACCGTCGACTTCCAAAAATGACTTATTCATAACAGGTCTCCGTTCGGAGGAGTAGTCCGGCGCAGGGAACCGCCGCCGGAACCCTCACTCTGTGTATTCCGCCAGCTTCTGGGCCTTGCTGAGCACCAGATCCAGAATCATGCCCACGATACCGATCATCACAATCGAGAAGATAACAGCGGTCAGATCCAGATTGTTCCACTCGTTCCAAACGTAGTAACCGATGCCCGTGCCACCCACCAGCATTTCGGCCGCCACAATAACCAGCCACGCAATACCAATAGAAATGCGCATGCCCGTCAGGATCGTAGGCGCCGCGGCCGGCAGAATAACGGTCAGGGCGGTTCGTACGTTGCTCAGTTCATGGGTCCGCGCCACGTTAATCCAGTCCTGCCTGACATTGGCGACGCCGAAGGCCGTGTTCAAAAGCATGGGCCAGATGGAACAGATAAAGATCACAAAGATGGCCGAGGCATTCGAATCCTGAATGATGAACAGAGCCAACGGCATCCATGCCAGCGGTGAGATCGGCCTGAGCAACTGAATATAAGGATTCAACGCCTTGTACATCAGTGGCGACATACCAATCAGAAAGCCGACAGGCAGGGCAATCGCCATGGCTGCCACAAACCCCGCCAGTACCCGGGAGACCGAGTAGGCCAACTGGATGCCAATGCCCTTGTCATTCGGACCCGCATCGTAGAAAGGGTCAGATAACTCCTCCCACGCGAGCTTGAAAACCGCTGAGGGTGGCGGAACACGAGATTCCTGTTCCACACCGCCCATCAACATTTCATACTCGGTCATGTTTTCCTGGGCTTTCGGCGGCTGGGTCGACATCTCCCACAAGCCCAGCACCAGAATGAGGAACGAGATCGACAGCAATGCCGCTCTGACGTTCAGCGAAGCCACGGTTAGACCCTCCCGATGGTAAAGCTTCGGGTGTACTCTTCCGCTTTGTCAGGATCAAAGGTCTTACCCATGATGACGTGATTTTTATAGGTCTTGTCCGGCACCGATATGCCCATGTCGGCCATTATCTTGCCGGTCTCACCTGCCAGGTAAACCTGCTCGGCAATGCCTTTGTAGTCCAGGTCGCCTTCCACATAGCCCCAACGCTTCATCTGGGTCAAAATCCACACGCCCATGGAATGCCAGGGGAACGGGTCGAAGTCGATGCGGTTCGGCACGTTCTTGATCTCGCCAAGGCCGTCAGCGTAATAGCCTGTCAGCACCTGCTCGATGACCTGAACTGGCTGGTTCAAGTAGTTCTTGGGTGCAATAGCCGCTGCAATTTCCTTGCGGTTATCGTGATTGTTCGAATACTGAGTAGCGTCCAGAATGGAGCGCAGCAGAGCCCCGTAGGTGTTCGGATTCTGAGTCGCGAACTTCTGGCTGCAAGCAAAGGCACAGCAAGGGTGACCTTCCCAGATGTCTTTGGTCAGCAGATGAATGAAGCCGACTTTTTCCCACACCGCACGCTGGTTGAAGGGATCTGGTGAAAGGTAGCCATCGAGGTTACCCGCACGAAGGTTGGCGACCATCTCGGGTGGCGGAACCACTCGAATCTGAACGTCTTTGTCGGGATCAATGCCGTTTTCTGCCAGGTAGTAACGCAGCAGGAAGTTGTGCATCGAGTATTCAAACGGAACACCAAACTTGAAGCCTTTCCACTGCTTGGGATCGCGTTTGTCCTTGTGATCGTTATGCAGCACGATGGCCTGGCCGTTGATGTTTTCCACGGCCGGCATGATGTAGGGCTCCGGGGTTGATCCAACACCCATGCTTATCGCCAGGGGCATCGGCGTCAGCATGTGCGACGCGTCGTATTCTCCGGCCAGGGACTTGTCCCGTGCCACTGCCCAGCCAGCCGTCTTGGTGATGGTGACGTCAAGGCCGTACTTTTCATAAAACCCGAGCGGGGACGCCATGATGATCGGAGTGGCGCAGGTAATCGGAACAAAGCCGACATTCAGCCTGGACTTCTCAAGCTTGCCCATGGACTCTTTCACGGCTGCCTTGGCCTTTTCCATCGGGAACACGCTGGCAATCAATGCAGCGGCGCTGCCGGCGCCTATCATCTTCATGAAGCTACGACGGCTGTGGTCGTTATGACCGAACACAGACCGCACCACAGCGCTTTCAATAGCGCGATCCAGCATCGCTTCAGAATCACCACCGTCAGCCACGAGATCTTGTTGAGCGCGATCGGTCAAAATCGGTGATCTAACGTCAACATCGGCTCTTGCACCAGTGCTCTTGCACTCAGTGCAACCGCATTGCTTCGAGTGAGTCAGGGCTCTATCCCCGTCGAATGGATTTCCAAGGCTCTTGATCGTCATCGAATTCTCTCCCAAAACTGGCGTAGGCGCTTTTTCAGCGCCTGCTGTGCGTTCGTCTGCACCTCCAAGGTGCACTGTAGCTGCTGGGCAATCAGATCAGACATTTTCGATTTCCCGTCCACGAACGACCCCGCGTTAACATTGCACGGTTCGCGCCAAGTTCAGAAATTATGTTGGAACACTGTTTTTATTCAATTTTTAAAAAAATTACCGCAAACACGCATTGACGAAATTTCGTTTTTTACGACTTTTCGTGACCGTATTCACGAGTTTTCGTGAGATGGCACGAGTCTTGATGCAGTTTTGGCATTGCAAATTCACATTGGACGTTGCGGTACGAGTCACCATCGCTTTTACTCTGAGATTCAGGAGCCAGCATGTCATCGCCCCACCCCCTCGCCCTGTCGTCTCCCCACCCGGATGTTCAGTGGGTTGACCACCTGCCAGAACCTGCGTTGCTGGTTGATGCTGCCAAAGATGTCATCATTGCGGTGAACAGTTCCTTTGCCCGTATGCTCGGCGCCAACCGGGGCAACCTGACAGGCACACCCTGCACGCGCCTGTTTGACGGTCAGCGCCCGCTGCTGATTGCCTTCACCGAAGAAACTCTGTTCAGAGGCGGCGCCTGGAGCCGCGACTTCCATTTGAAACATCGCAACGGCCGAACAGTAGAGCTTGAGATCTCCGCAGCCAGAGTCGGAGAAGCCGAAGAACAGAAGGTACTATTGCTGCTGCGCGACTGGCAGCTGTTGCGCACGCTTCGGGAGCGCCACGAAACCAATCACTACCACCGGGGTGGCCTGCTGGAGTGGCGACGCGTCGCAGAGTTGTTCAAGGATATAGAGCGCGAAAACCAACTTATTCTGCATGCGGTGGGTGAAGGCATTTATGGCGTCGACGCAAAAGGCAGGACAACCTTTGTCAACCCTGCAGGCGAACGCATGCTGGGCTGGCAGGGCGACGAGCTAATGGGGCGAGTTATTCATCGCGTCGTTCACCACTCTCACGAGGACGGCTCGCTATTTCCGCTCAAGGAATGTCCGATTTACGCGGCGTTTCAGGATGGCAGTGTTCACAGCATCTGTGGGGACTGGTTCTGGCGCAAAGACGGCTCTGGCTTTCCGGTCGAATACACCAGCACGCCAATTATGGACGGCGGTCATCCGGTAGGCGCTGTGGTGGTTTTCCGTGACGTGTCCCAGCGCAGAGAAGCGCAGCAGGAACTTCATCAGGCCCTCGAAGAAGTCAAAAGCTTGAAAAACAAACTGGAAATCGAGAACGCGTATCTACAAGAGGAGCTGAGTGGGGAGCATCACTTCCACGAGATTGTTGGGCAAAGCGACGCCATTAAAAGCATTATGCGCCGGATCGGGCTGGTGGCACCCACCGATGCCAACGTGCTGATCACCGGCGAGTCAGGCACCGGAAAAGAGTTGATTGCACGAGCCATTCATCAGGCCAGCGACCGCCGGGATCGGCCGCTGATTCGAGTCAACTGCGCGGCGATTCCAAAAGACCTGTTTGAAAGTGAATTTTTCGGCCACATCAAAGGTGCGTTTACCGGTGCCATCAACGATCGCGTCGGGCGCTTTGAGCTGGCGGACGGCGGCACCCTGTTTCTGGATGAAGTGGGTGAGATTCCCCTCGAGCTCCAGGGCAAGCTGTTGCGGGTGCTTCAAGACCAGCAATTTGAGCGGGTGGGCGAAAACCGCACCCGGGCCGTCAGCGTTCGGGTTATAGCTGCGACCAACAGGGAACTAAAAACCGAAGTTAAAGAAAAACAGTTTCGGGAGGACCTCTACTTCCGGCTCAATGTGTTCCCCATCGAATCGGTTCCCCTCCGGCGGCGCATCGAAGACATTCCGCTTCTTGCTCAGGAGTTTCTTGAGCGGGCCTGCGTGCGGTTCAATCGCCCTCGCCTGACCCTTCGAATATCGGACGTTGAGACCCTCAAAGCCTACCACTGGCCCGGTAACGTCAGAGAACTCGAGAACGTCATCGAGCGCCAAGTGATCACTGCTGACCGACATCTGGATTTTGATCTGACGAGCCGGGATCAGGGTGAATTATCGGTGCCTGACGACAAACAACCACCGGCACGCCATTCAGGCACTGAAGTCATGACCGACAAAGACATCCAGACCCTGGAGCGGAATAATCTGATTCGAGCGCTTACGGCCACCGCCGGGCGAGTTTCTGGTGATGACGGCGCAGCTGCCATGCTTGGCATGAAGCCGACGACTTTGTCGTCGAGACTCAAAAAACTCAACATCAACCCGGCACGCTTCAAGACAACACTGCCGGAATCTAACACCTGTCACTGACGCTGTAGTGAAACAAGGCCACCTGATTCTTCCCATGACGGTTCTAATTGCGAAGAAATAGACTGAGGCGACTGCAACGAAAGGACAAGGCAGGAATGACTAGGATTTACTGGAGAGGAAAGCCGTTAGATTAGCGATGTCTTCGTCACTCAGGTTCTTGGCATTGGGAATCATCAAGCCGGAATTCGCCCCAACTTTCTCGCCCGCACGGTAGGTTTCAAGCCGCGACTGAGTGTAGTCCGCATCTCGTCCAATCAGGGAGGGAAAGCTGGCCATGCCCTTAGCGGTCGGTCCGTGGCACTGGGCACAGTTGCTGGCGTAAAGGTTTTTACCCGCGTCTATATCTCCCGCCTGGGCCTGAGACAGGCCCAGGCCATGGTCATCGTGAACAGCACTGCTCGTCTCATAAGGTGTCCTTCAGCTTCCGATGGGGACTGCACCGCCCGGCGGCGGTGCAGTCAGGCAGATGATTACTCAGCGGTAAATCGCTGAATCTGGCCTTCGTCATTGGCGACGTAAAGCGCGCCATCCGGCCCCATCTCCAAACCACGAAAACGGGCAGAACCCATCGACAGCGGCATTTCAGTCATGTCCCGAATGGTTGGCCCATCGGCGGCTAGGTCAATCACGTTAATGCGCTGCCCTAACGGTGTACCGCCGAAACCAATCCCCAGAAAGCTGACCACCAGGCGGCCGTTCCAGTCACCCCATTGCTCACCTTTCAGGAAAGCGGCACTGCTGATGCCTTGGGAGTAACCGTCGTTGGTCCACAGTGACTTCATCGCATCCGGGTAAGTTTCAAAGTCGGTCATGGACATATAGGCTGCGCGCGCCTTACGGTCCATGCCCTCGTTCTGGTTGGGCTGGTAGCCGCAGTAATCGTCCGGGCAATCTCCCCGGCCTGCCATGTTCGGGCGTGGGTCCCAACCGCTGTTGCCACCCGGCACCAAGGCGTTTACTTCATCGGAATGCCAGGGACCGTGTTCGGTGATGATCGGCTGATGGCTCTCCGGGTGGAACGCAATGCCTTGAACGTTGCGGTGGCCGTAAGTGAAGATGCGCGGGTCGAAACCGTCCGGTGTGGTATCGGAATTGCCAGGGGCGGCGTTGCCACTGCCGTCAATGCGCAAAACTTTACCACCCATCTTGTCTCCAAACTGCGGCAGGCCGCTGTTGTGGTTGTCGCCGGTGGTCACGTAGAGGAAGCCATCCTGCGGGTTGAAGCGGATCCGACCGCCGTTGTGGGCGCCAGGGCCACCGAACGGATGCTCGGTGGCGGCTTGCTTGTAAGGGATGTCTGTTACGATGTCGGCGCGATCAGACACGCTGGCCAAGTCACCGTCCACACGCAGTCGCAGCACTCGATTGACGGCAGGATTGTCGCCCGTGCGGGACGCGGAATACACGTAGATAGTGTTGTTATCCGCGAACTTCGGGTCCAGCGTAACGCCGTTCATGCCGGCTTGGCCCTCACAGACCAGGTCGTCAGAGGTCATGGCATAACCGGCGGTGCCGCCCATACCCAACAGGTTATTCACCGTGCCGTCCGGCAGTTGAACCGAAAGGCCTTTGCATTTTTCAGTAAAAAACATAGTGCCATCGGGAAGAAAGGCCAGATCCCAAGGGCTTTCCAGCCCATCCATGACTACGCCCTGGGTGACATCAGGCGTTTTGGCCTGCAGGCCCAGCGGCAAACTCACCAACATGGCCGTAGCCGCCGAAACACTGATCAGACGAACAGATCGTTTTTGTCTTATGATTGTCGCTCTTTTTTTGTCATTGTTATTGCACTTCAAAAAGCTCCCATGGTGAGCGTATACCTACTTTGCGAGTCGTCAATTTTTTAGCCAGGTGGAAGGCTGTCGACTTTTGCTTGACCCAACAAACAGCGTTTTGCCAAACCGCCTAACGCCAGCAGCAGAGCCAAGATGATAAGGGGCAGTAGAGTGAAAAAATCCATTGCTTGCTCTGCTTGCCGAGCCGACACCATGCTGACACTCAACAATGGTGCATGGAACGGTGCAATAAGCCAGAAGCACAGGCTACCTGGCAGCCCAAGGCTCATCAGCGCAGCCATGACCAGAACGATACCAACCAAAGCCACGGGATGACCTGCCAATTCGACACCCCAGCGCCATAAGTAACGGATTTCGATAGGCAAAAGGATGGCCGTCACCGTCAACACCACTAGCAGGCTCA
>Ga0307931_1001016_pt1 | contig 18447 bp, 20 predicted proteins | sample OrgLakmetageno47_FD_201816 | JGI IMG/M metagenome (GOLD analysis project Ga0307931, IMG submission 201816) | Saline water microbial communities from Organic Lake, Antarctica - #47 | ecosystem: Environmental > Aquatic > Non-marine Saline and Alkaline > Saline | place: Antarctica: Organic Lake... | reverse complement strand
GTGGCAGTGAATATAAAAGCCCCCCCCCCCCCCCCTCAAAAATACAAACAGCAACATGCAAGCGGGCCGCTTGTGGCCTAGCGGACCCTCCCTATCATAGAGCTAAACCCGTATATCTTCCATCAAACGCCATGGACGCTAGTCGTGGTCGTCCTCCAGCGTTTTTCGAAACCCTCGCAAGGCCCGCCACCTTAAGAGCAAGTCGACTGCGTATACCCCGAAGAGTGCTCTGAGTGAAATGGCCTCTGTCGAAGAGGGGAGGTGGAATAGCAGAGGAAAGGGAGCATAGCAGCAAGGGCGCAGTGGTACAGTGCCATTTGGGTTTGTATTAGTTCGAGTTACAGTGGCCAGGCCAGTGGCTCAACACACAAATAAAAACGCCAAACAGCCAGCACCAGTAGCTGAATTAAACCAGTAAGGCCAGTAATCAGCAAGGGCGTTCGGGACTTCGGGCGTTCCTAAGAGCTAAGAGAGAGAGAGCGATATAGTTGCTTTTTGCTTTCCCAACCACCATTCACTAGTCCGTTTCGTTTTCGATGTGATAAGGGAGACCTACGGATATAAATATATAAACAAAACCAATTAGACGTTACATGGGACAGAAATAGGAATAGGGAGTCGGGATATGGTGTCGACAAAAATAATCTACAGCAGAATAAGGGGCCGCTCAAATTGCGGTGCCTTGTGCTTGCCTACCTTCTTCTTTGATCTCTGCTGCAGCTGCCACGCCCACTCCCTTCACGGGCCCTAAATTTGCTTGTGCTGCCTAATTTGGGAGGCCTTAAAACCACACGCCTTCGTCGCCTTCTTCGTCTTTCTTGTCGCCGCCCCGTGACGATTCTTCCGCAATCGACGTGAAGTATTCGGTGAGCATCATTGAAGACGGCCGCTTCATCGTGGGCATCGCTGGCACGGACATGCTTCGTCCAAACGCGGCTTCTCCGCCGCTTCCTAGCCCACCGATGTTCGTAGACATACCCCCTGTAAACTCGGCAATTGGACCGAGGCCAGCCGCCGCAGCGACGCCACTGCGCCCCACTGCCGCCCCCACGCCACTGCTAGGGCCGCCGGCCCCGGAACCGACGTGCATGGCCGGCGGCACGTCCAGGTTGAGGCCGAAACCCGCGCCGCCGTCGCCGCCTGCTGCTTGCTGCGACCGGCGCTGCGCTTCGGTAGAAGAAGGCGCGAAGTCAATCATCGACATGGTCTTTTCCAGGGCTTGGGTCTTGCTCATCGACTCTAGCAACTCGATGACGTCGTCCACCTTTTGGAATACGCACAGATGAAAGAACAAACAACATTCAACGAACAATAAGTGTGGAAAGTATAGTAAAAAACATATGAGACATGAGAAACAAGTAAGAAGATTTCACGATGATTTACCTGGTGCATGTAGCTGTCCGCCACCGTGGGCTTTTTGCCCACCGTCGCCGTGAAATACACGGGTTCTTGCGGCCCCGACGGCCCTCTCGGCGACGGAGGCGCAACTGGCGCCGCTGCTGAAGCTGCAGGCGCAGCAGTGGGGGCCGCACCAGCACCAGCGCCGCCACCACTAGCGTTGGCCGCTGTTGCTGCGGTGGCGGCGTCCGTAGCAGCAAAGGACGGCGTCAGGAGGTCTTTGGGGGGGCCGCTGCGGGTGCCGGTGGACCGGGTCGGGCCCCAGGACCCCCCAGGGGTTAAGCCCGCTAAGCTTGCTGCAATGGCGGCCGTTCGCATGAAGCGGCGCACGGTGACGTACGACTTTTCGTCCGACAAGTCATCGCCCACACAGAGCACAAAACCCGGAGGTTCGTCCACATAGGCATCGCCCAACAAGTGGGAGATGAAGTCGCCTTTGGATACTCCAGCAGGTCGAACTTCCACGTAATCGTCACCCCGGATCACGACCGCGCCCAAGGTCTTGAGCAGCTGCTTGAGCTGGTCTTCGAGTTCCTTGGCCTGTGTATGGGAAAGAGAGAAACAAATGATTGAGAGGGTCGAAGAGCAAGAGACAAATGGGTGAGAGAAAGCACAGGCGAAAGAACGGGAAAATAGTTCAAAATAATGAAAGCAAGCACACATGAAAACAGAAGAAGTGAAGTGTGTCTCTTCTTCTTCTTCTTCTTTTTGTTCTTCGTCGTGCACGATCATCATCACGATTCATCATCGTCACCTGCATCATGGCAAACTCTGGGTCCGCGTCGCGAAACTGCCACACCACCGCCGTCTCGTGCTCCTGCAAGTACACCCCGTGGGTGCGCTCCATGTACACTTGCATCACCGCCGTGGCCACCGGCTTCCAGGCCAGACCCCCACTCCCGTCGGCCAGCTGCTCCCAGTGGCTCGACGCGTGCGGGTCAGACGCTGACGCCAGCGGTTTCGCTTCGGGCTTCCGGTAGAAGAACCCCGACTCTGCCACCAGGCCTAAACCCGGAATCAAACCCAAGGCGTCCACCAGGACGGCGCGGCTGGAGCCGGAGAGGACAAAGACGCGGTTTCGCGGGTCTTTGCACAGCTCCCGCAGAGCGCCCAAGACTTTGGGGTCGGGGCGGTTGCGCTTCAGCGGGTTGCTGCTGCTGCTCGAAAGCTTGCCCGGCATGAAGAGGTCGTCTCCGCGGCCACTGCTGCTGCTGCTGCTGCTGTTGCTGCTGCTGAGAGCGGCCTGCTGGTAATGGGCAAAGGAATCGTCGGCGTCCTCCGGTGAGTGCAGAGTGCCCCCGTAGTCCAGCAAAATGAGCCTTCGGGCTGCTTTCCGGTAGGCCTTCACCACGCGCCCTTTGTCCAATTGGTCGAAGCCTGCTTTCATCGCGGTGACGCGGCGGTTCAGCCCAAATCCGAGTGTTACATACTTGCTGGCGTCGGCCGACTTTTTCACGCCTTTCAAGTCTTGCAAGACCCGCCCGCACCACGCGGCTGTGGTGTTCACCTTGGCGTACTCCACGTCCATTTCTAGCCGCTTCGCCCGCTCGCGGGGGTCCATGGTCACGGCCAGCTGCATCGCGTTCGCCACTTCGTCCACCTTTAGTGGGGGGGGGTGTATGGAGGGGTCACAGCAATGGTGGCGGGAAAGTGAGCGCGATGTTGTGGAAAAGGTGGAGTCATCAATTCTTTGAGAAGACAGCTTTAAAAAAAAAAGAGGAACAGGTAGCATTTTTCATAAAGTAGAAAGATGCTTTTAAATTTCTTCCACTCATTGAGATGTTCTTTTCTCACCTTCCAAGGGTTCACGTGCAGAGCACCGTTGAGAACTCGGCAGCAAGACGTGAACTCGGACAAGACCATCAGGCCGGGCGCGTGGCGCGGTGGTGCGCCGCCTCCTTCGCCACTGCCGTCTTCGCTGCTGTTGCTCTGGTCTTGGTTGCACATGTAGGACTGGGCGAGCACGTATTCCAGGGGCCACCGGTTGAGGCCGTCCCGCACGGTGGTGGTCACAAACACGTCAGCCACCTGATTGATTTCGAGACAGAGAGGTAAAGAGCCACAGAGAGCGATTAGGGGAAACATGAGAGAGGGAGAGCGAGAGAGCGCGAGCGAGGTGCGCAAGAAGAAAAACCAAATGACAAGGAGTGCTGTTTCTTACTTTTAGGCCGCGCAACACGCAACAAAAACGCACACAATACGCACACACATACACCCTCAATCACTCACACTCAACAGCGCCAAGCGGTGCTGCAATTGGCAGCTCGCGTCGTTGCGCTCTTCCACCACCACCGTGCCCTCGCCGAAGGCTGCGTTGATGCGAGCAGCCAAGGCTAAGCACTGCGCGCGGCACATGACGAAGTCCCCACCGCGTTCGTTGGCTGCTAGGGCTAGTTGCCGCAGAGTGACTCGCCCCACATGTTCGGGGTGCAGCTGCAAGAAGCGCTCAAACGCCAAGAGCTTGAGAGGTAACCCCTTGAGGCGCTCGAGCCGATCGATGCCCGCAAACACGGTCTTGCCGGCAGTGGCAGCAGTTAAAGCAGAAATCTCCGACTGGACCTGTTTTCATAAAAGCATGCACAGTTGGGGGAAAGAGATGGTAATTGCAATAAATACGACGGAAATTGGATTAAAGAAGCGAGTGATGAGATTGAAACGCGAGAAGGATGTACGGGAAAAAAAATACCTGCGGGTAGGCCACGACGCTGCGAAGCACATCCTGGTCCATGCCTGCGTGAATACATGTAATCAGCACGGAGCGCCCCCCGTAGTGCACCGTCATCCCCTGGGCGTCGTGGGTCCACTCTAAGCCCAAGAGACGCTGGCAGCAGGTCAAGAAATGCCGCGCGTACTCGTACAAGTGAAACCCGACTTGGTCGGCCGAAAGCATCCCGCGCAAAATGTCTTCCCGCTTGGTTAAAGTGCGGAAGATTTCCGAGGAAGGAAAGGGGGTATGCAGGAAGACGCCGATTTTGGCGGCGGCGTGGGCCTTGGAGACTAAGGTGGGCACCACCAGCAAATGAAAGCCATGAATCCACACCAAGTCGCCTTCGTGATACCTGCGAGGGAGAAAGGAAGCGTGCATGCATGACGAATCATTTCAACACAGTTTCAACACAGCCCAAGAGGCCTCGTACAGATTGATCTGGATAACTTGTCGACATCAGTCGTTCAAAGGAAGCATTTTGCTTACTGCTCTACGATGGCGGCTTTGAACGCGCGCTGCACCGCCATATACGCCGACCAGTGCCCCGTGCCCAAGTCCGCGGGAGCCGAGCTGCCGCCGCTGCCCGCATACAGGGGGGAGCCATCACCGGGAGGTGGTGGTGGGGGCGGCACCTGCAGCAGGGGGAACGCGGCCTGTTGGGAAGGGGGGCCCGCGCCCTCATCGGGGGTTGACGACCGAGACGTCGAACGATTGCCGCCGCTGCCACCACTGCCGTCCATGCTCGGGTGCTTGCGCGACGACATGGAGGACCCTCCCCTAACGCCGGCTGCGGCGTCCGCTAGAGAGGCAGTTATGGCGGCATCGAAGTCCAACGCCACGGGAAGCGGCGGCGATGCCGTCGGCTCTTGGTTCCCGTCGTCTACTTGGATTCCTGTCGGCGATCCTGGTGGCACCCCTGGCTGCTGTTGTGACGGTTGTGCTGGTGGAGGCGGCGCCTTGGTCGGTGACATAGGCGGTGAACCTGCCGACTGCGTAGCCGCGTCCAGGTGTTGCAATTGCGCCAGTCGAGCTTGCGCGTTGGCGTCGGTGAAGACCCGAGCGGCCTGGGGGCCCAAGGCTTTGCCCGTAGGCACCTGGCCGTATATTTCCAACGAGTTGTGGAACACCGGCCACAGGGTTTGCTTGCAGAAGCCGCTGTAAAACGCCGCCATCAACGGTTCCCCCAAATAGACGGGCACGCAGTTGTACGCGTGCAGTGCCTGCGTCAAGGCATCCCGATCGGCGCCCGGCGGAGGCACTTTGGCTCCGTCGGCGCAGCGCACGGTGCCCACTCGAGTCACCCGCAGCTGAGACTTGAGGGACAGGAGGGCTTCCCGGTCCCATTCCACGGTCCACTTGCCTTGCGGGTCGCCCCCTTCGCGCCGTGCGAGCACCGGCAAGAATATCGAGGCTACGATGAGGCCGTCGTGCACCCCCAGCGCTTTGGAGAACGATGGGCCCGACTTGAACCATTTTTTTAAGGGTAAAAAACGAGGTGCAAGAAATGAGTGGAAACTCAAGCGATGGAAAAGATGCACTAAGCTGGACAAGAGCAATAAAGACAGGTACGCGGAACTTCGAATGGTTTGATGGAACAAATAATCATTGGCTGAAGAAAGTTTCGATGGGAAACCGGAGTGGCAACTCACCTCATTGGTCCAATCTCCGAAGCGTGACTGGATGTTTTCTGGCGAGCCGCTCCCAACCGCTGCGCTGCTCGGCGGTAAATCTGGAGTGGCCGCAGTGGTCGCTTCTGGGGGTGGAGGGTCCTTTGGGGTCACGTGCAGCACGTCAGTGCTCGTGGTGGTCGCCGCCTCCTGCGCACTGTCTTCCAAGTCCCCACTCTCCAGCCCTTCCCGAGAATTGCTAGTGCCAACACCGCTGTTGCTTCCACCACCGGATTTGTTTTTGCGCAGGCCGCTCGCAAAGGCCGTGCTCACCGCAGCCGCCGAGTCGGCGAGGTCGTCTGCGCGCAAGCTCCGGGGATAGGCGACCCGCTCCCAAGTCGAGAATTCGCCGCCGCTGAACACCGCGTACCGGTACTGCACTACGCGGCCTTTCGGCAGGGACACTACGGGCGACTCCCAGATGGGGTAGCTTTTGGTGGTGGCGAAGAGCTGCACTGCGTGCTTTGGGTCGAAATTGCCCAAGCTCGGCGTGTCGCCGCTCACATAGACGTCTTCGCCGAAGCCAACCTTGGCTTCAACCTAGTAGCATAACGAGTAATAGGAGGAGGAAGAAGAACCGCCAAGCACCGTCGAATAGTGGGGACAAGTACAAAGTTACAGAAGCGCGTAAACATGTATATATATATATATATATATACATAGACATAGCGTATGCCAGGTAGGAGTGCCTAGCGAACTATGCAGGGATGGTAGGAACTGTTCGGAACCATAGAACAATTGCAGAGCCGCGCAAAAGGTGGAAACAAACCTGAAAGATCACGAGGTTGGAGTTTGGGTGAGCTCCTGCAGAGGCCGAAGTGAGTGACGAGCGGCCTTCAAAAGAGGCGGGAGGGTGTGATTGGCTCGGCGGGCTGTTAACTTGCATGTGCTCAGCTCCAGGCGCCATCATAGTTTATGGGGTACCCCCACACGGAGGCTGCAGAGAATACGGCTAGTACACCCAAGTTCGAACAATGCGAAATAGGCTTCAAGGCGCACGCTCCCCAGTGCTCTTTAGACAACCTGTACAATACATCAAACTTATGAGGTTGCCAGGTGCACCAAAGTAGAGTGGCTTGCACCGTGAGGAAAGCATATGGTTTGGGATAGCATATGGTAGGGCAATCACGACGCTTCTTTTACGGATCCGACCGGCCTTTCTGCGGCTACGAAGCTTATACAGGCTGCGTGATTACAACAAATTTATAGACTTTCAAGAAAATTCATAGTCGTGTGTAACCAGGTGAGTGAAAATAGGGTGTAGGGGGAGGGCAGGACGAGCGCTACTACCTTGATGGCCCTCAGCTATCCACTGACTTCGCTGACGTCAGACGCAATGTTGGCACGAGATGTTCAGCCCTTCGTGAATGAAAGAAGTGAACTCCTCGTGCAATGAGTCACGGAATTCGTAGACATAGACCGTAAATATTGCGTAGCGTGAGAGTGCGACCACTTTCCTCCTGCGGGGTGCGACGGAATGACATGAAGACAAGTCGACAAGAAGGGAGATCGTCCTATCGTCCTACAAACCATGGCAGGGCTGGGTGCGATGCCGTGCATCGTGTGCGATAACGGCACAGGTTTCGTGAAGGTACGCACAACTATTTTACTCCTCGATTCTCATTGCCCTCGACTTCACGCATTCATGATTACTCCCCTTGACACCATTGCCATCGACCATGCTATGGGGATGATCTCGCGAGCAGGTGGGCTATGCAGGCGAGAACTTCCCTCGGTCCATTTTCCCATCTATGGTCGGTCGACCAATCTTACGCGCTGAAGAGGCCATCAGTGACGCAGTAGTGCTGAAGGCGATTATGGTAAGACTGCTTCGTTAAAGATCGGAGCACATCCTCAAAGCCACCCTATCACACATATGGTACAGCACAGGCATTTCGCCTAAGCTTATCTCCACTTAAACTCTCCAATCGCTACTGTGGTCTATGAATTGGAATTGGCAATATTATTTATTTTGAAATCTGTCTATTGAATTTAGACAAAGCAGCGAGCTGTCATAGTCACTGCCGTGACGTTTCCAAGTGGCAAAGATCGGTTATCCGCGTCATTCTTGGCACGCATTCCTTCTCGAGTTATAAAGCCTAGATATACTTGTGCGCAATTTCACCTCTTTTGTGCATGCCGCTGTTGTGTTGTTATTTATCAGTGTGGCGACGAAGCTGCGGATCCGCGCGTGCGTCACTCGCTTGAGTGCAACTACCCGGTTGACGAAGGCATTGTGAAAAACTGGGAAGATATGAGGTGCGTTTATGACATGAAAATGACGTTGCGCGTGTGACTATTAGTTTGCTGGTATCTTTGGCCTCAGAGGAAAAATTCAATAACAGACATGTATCTCCCACTAAGCACCTCGTACTCTTTATTCTTCAATTTTTGCCCTGACTGCGCAACAGTCACTTGTGGAACTATACTTTCAACGAAAAGCTCAAAATCAACCCCTCGGAGCACAAAATTCTCCTCACTGAGCCGCCCATGAACCCTAAGGAGGTAAGCACCGCGTTCTGTTGATATTGTTCCGGTGCTAGCCCGTGGGTTGCTAGCCAACACAGTTTGTGTCATGTTCCAACAATAAGACAAGTCCGTGTAGCTTGACCCTTTCAGTGTCGCTTTCCACTTCATCGAACCTCCATTCTCGCGTTCCTCAAGTCCATTGCTCAATTTTTCTAAAAATAGTCTCTTCTTGTCTCAAGTTTCCCTTTTCTTTGTTGCGCCCTCTCTCTGTACAGAACCGGGAGCGGCTCTGCGAGCACATGTTTGAAACCTATGGATTCGACCAGGTCCAACATCCTGCTGTAGCAACTGCCTGACTCTTTTGCATGTGTGATTGCCTCCCTTGGAATTGTCTCAAGCCTCCTTAAATCTTGTTTTCATTGCTTGCATGCTCCCTCACCTACCTCCTTCTGATACACACCCACCCACAGGTCAACGTGTCGATTCAGGCCATGCTCACCCTGTACGCGCAAGGCCTGTTTACCGGCGTAGTGGTGGATACTGGTGATGGTGTGTCCCACGTGGTGCCGGTACGTGTACAGAGAACGACTTCCTGATTGTTGCCATGGAAGGTGAACTGCAAAACAGGAAGAACCTGAAGTTGCGCGTGTTTTTTGTCTTCATTTTTCTGAGCCCTCTCATTTGTGCACTTGGCCTATTTCTGTGTAAAATCTCATTCTACAATGTCTAATTAGGTGTACGAGGGCTTCGTGCCGGAAAACTTGATTTCCCGTCTGAACGTGGCCGGGCGCCACGTCACGAATTACTTGACCAAGCTGCTGTTGCTGCGGGGCTATGCGTTCAACTCCACGGCCGACTTCCAAACCGTGCAGCAGCTCAAGGAAAAGTTTTGCTACGTGGCTTACGACATCGCGCAGGTATGTGAACCGTGGTGATGATGATGATTTGAGACAATTTTAACGTAGAGAATTGCATTCTAAGGGATTAACCAGTCGAATCTTTCTCATGAATAGTCGAGTAGTAGTTATCGTCCTCGCGTAAGAAGTTTTCTTTTTAATGTCCGAGCCTCTTGTGACGACTCCCACCCTCTCTTGTCATTTTCTTTTGACTTTCTCCACCTCACCACTTCCTTGTTTTCATACGACAATAGGAGCGCAAGCTGGCCGAGGAGACTACGGTCCTAGAGGAAACTTTCGCGCTGCCCGACGGGCGGGTCATCAAGCTGGGCCGGGAGCGGTTTGAAGCCGCCGAGGCCATGTTTAACCCCGATCTCATTGACGTGGAGTCGAAGAACGGCGGCATTGGGGAAATGGTGTTCCGCATGATCCAACAGGTGAGTTGGGGAATTTTTGTTCAAGTCGCAGGCGAACAACAAGAAGCTTATAATTTTTTTACTTTCATGTCATTCTTTACTTTTTACCCTGTTTTCACTGCACTCTGCGTCTCGATGTGTGATTATGTACTATTCCTCTTGTTATATTTCTATTTTATATCTCTACAGGCGGATATGGACACTCGTGCGGCGTACTACAAGCACATCGTCCTCTCAGGCGGCTCAAGCATGTACCCTGGCCTCCCGTCGCGCCTGGAAAAGGAAATCACCGACCTGTATTGCAACGAGGTAAATGGGCACACCAGGAATGGTGGAAACAAGTGCAAGGGTTACGTACTAGCAAGAAGAGACTCACTCAGTTGCGATGATGCTGCCCCTAATTGAATCTAGCAGAAGTTTAACTTAATTTCAAACGTCAACTCCTGCTCTCCTTGATTTTCCCTTATACGCGCATATGATTGCTTGGTTGTTGTCCATTTTAATCATGTGAACACAGGTGCTCAAGGGCGACAAAGCCCGCCTGAAGAAGTTCAAGCTCAAGTAAGTTGAGGAGGACGGATTCTGCTTTGTCTCCGCCAATCTCTTGCTTCTCACTACCTGAACCTTTATCGTTTCGCTGTTTTTGGTTCGACTTCATTTTCACTTGCACTGCCTTACACCTCTCTCTCTCTCCCTCTTCTCTCTTCTCTTTCCTACCCCCCCCCCCTATCAGGATCGAAGACCCGCCGCGGCGGAAGCACATGGTGTTCTTGGGTGGCAGCGTGCTCGCCGACATCATGAAGGAGCGCCCCGAGTTCTGGATGAGCAAAGCCGACTACCAGGTTTATTTCTTGCATCCTCTTCGCACTAAGACATACCAAAGCGCGTTTGAACTTTCTCGTCGTGTTTTTGGTGAGCTAATTCTTTTTCGTGTGCGTTTGCTAGGAAATGGGCATCAAGCGCCTCCTTGCGCAAGCTCGCGGCGAAAAGAAAAGCTGAGGAATTAGTTCGCTTGAAAAATGACGAAGGAGGAAATAAAAAATAATTGGAGGCGGAGTTACAGAGGCACCCTTCTTTCGTTCTAGGCCGCGTTATTGTTTTCTCGCAATAAGGCATCAGTGCCACTTAGTGCACTATTTGATGTGCTAGTTGAGTGCACTAGTTCGTTGATTCTATTCAACATTCCAAGTAAGCTTGAGGCTCGAGATGTTCTTGGTGTATGGGCATGATGGGGTATATCTCAATAAGAACCAAAAGACGAAAGAACTGGGTGCTGTTAGTTATATCAATTACAAGAGCTAGTGCAGTGGAGATATGTAATTGATTTCGGTGGATATCCCCGCCGCGTGATGTCTGAAGTCAGGCTCCAAGGCAATTGCCATTGCCTTGAGAATCTTTATCCTTATGTCTCTAGAGTTCCATGGCTGAAATCTTCGATCAGAAATAAGAAGCATAGAACAGGCGGTTTGGGTTTCGGAAATATACACAACAGCGGTGCAGAGCTTCCCTCGGAGGGCTGGCGTCGAAAATCGAATGGAGCCATCTTTTCTATGACCTGAGTTCGAACTCCCCCGTGTTATGCGGTCTGTGTTCGAGTGCTATGCAGTCTTCCTTCTTCAACCATCCCATGTGCAAGCATCGTTGAGGTTTTTATTTCTCCACGAGGCCACCGCCTTTTCCAATGGTTGCTTTCAAGAACTCCAGGTAAAGCACCTGCATACGCAATATAGAGGGAAGAAAAGGTATTTGAACTTAAAATTTTTTTTGAACCGCGTGATAGTTATTTTTCAAGCTTTCCAAGTTGAAGAGAGGAAAACGAAGCAGCTCAAAACCACGCACCGTCATGAACGCTTGTTGCTTCGCATCTGCAGCTCCACCGTGGCCACCTTCAATGTTCTCATAGTAGTACAAGTCTTGCCCATAATTTTCTGGTACGCCGTTTTCGGCTTTGACCTGCGTGGGCGTGCAATGTGAGAGCATTCAACGCATATACTGCATGATAGCGATTCTAAAATTTGAGCGCATGAGTGAACTACGAAGGCGGTGACTAGCACTTTTCTCGTTGCATGTCTCTGTCATTCTCGAGTTCTTGCTAAAAGGTGACAGAGCACAACATAAATACCAACAGAAACGCTACGAGTATTCGTACCTCTTGCAGGCGCTTCACGAAGCTCCGGGCGTGGTACGGGTGCACGCGGTCGTCTCGGGTGGAGGTAGTCATCAGCAGAGGGGGGTAGGTCTTGAGCGCTTTGGAAGGGTCGATTTGGTGGTACGACGAGTACTGCTTGAGGAAGGCCCAATCGTCGGGCTTTTCCTGTACATGTATGGAAGTAAGTAGAGCACACGCGTCAACAGCAACATGTAAGCCAAAGCAATGAGAAAATGGGAAATGTACAGACATGAATGGGATTACCCCACACGAACACAAAATTGCGGGGTAGCAAAAGAGACAATTTAAAGTGAATCAAAGAAAGAAGCAGAAATTTCCCATTTCACTCTTCTTTGTTCTCACCAACAGAGGAGAACATGTTTCCCTACATATCAAGTACAGCTTTAGAATCATCGTCATCATCATACCGGGTCGCCGTATTCCCCGACCCACGACGCGCCAGCCAGGAGCTTGTGGTAGCGGTTCATGTCGAGGAGGGGCACTGCGCACACCTGCCGAGCGGCACATGGATTGCCAGCAAATATTCGCGTGCGTCAATATGCAATTATACTTTTTTTGGAAGAAGCGTAGAAAAGGCCACGGGAACGAGAGGTAGAGCAACGAAAATTCAAAGTGTCGTATTATTCTACTTTGCTCCAGGAGCGGTTTTCCATCGCTGAACTTCCGTCATTCAATATCCTCATCATTGGTAATGAACAATAACAATCATACGCACCACAGCGCCGAACAGGTCCGGCCTGCGCGTGAGCATGTTGCCTACGAGTAAGCCGCCGTTAGAGCCGCCGCGCACCGCGAGCTGGGATGGAGTCGTAAATCCACGCGTGATCAAATCTTCGGCCACCTGAAAGCAGTACAGACGTGCATGTGTGTGTACAACACATGTGCATAATTTGCCATTAAGCATCAGTTGCAATTATTCGTGCACAGGCGCACATGTGAGCACAAATCTACCCCGCACCCAAGCGTGGTCACACAAGTACATGTGCTCGCGTGAGCAATAACTATCTCTTTCATTTTCCCGCTCATCAATTATGAATCAATCCTCATCATTCATTCATTCATTCATTCAATCAACCATCCATCCACCCTATAACTCACCGCTTCCATGTCTTCGTAGGCTTTGTGGCGTTTGTCCCGCAGAGCCGCGGCGTGCCACGACGGGCCAAACTCCCCCCCGCCACGGATGTTGGCCTGCACGAAGGTGCCCCCACGCTCGAGCCTTTTCGGGAGGAAGCACATTGCGAAGAGTCAAGGATGGTTGAAGAGTAAGAAGCGAGATAGGAAGGTAATTAGCATGAGATAACTTCGCAATGAGAAAAGATGACAAAGAGCAAGGCTGCAAAAAGAATAATGAAAGAATAAAACCAAACAAGAACATAACTATTTGAGAAAAAATTCTTTGCTGCATATGAGCGCACCATCCAGCGCCCACGGTGGACAGGTAGCTCGCTTCCAGCGAGATGCGAAAGCCACCGTAGCCGTAGAGCAGCGTGGGGCTAGGTTTCGCACCGGGGGATTTCACCATGAAGTAGGGAACCTGAAGAATCATTGCATATTAGAGTGAAATACGGAAAACCGATACTTCATACACTAGCAGAGAAGAAAACAGGAGTGCAGAAAGAATTCACCAAATGAACTCAGGGACCAGAGGAATTTGAATAAACGAGCAAAGAGACAGTTGAGAAAAATCAAACGAGGCGAAGAATACCTCTCGAAAGTTACAGGGAGATCAACATCATTATTATCATTCACTTACTTGCGTGCCATCCTTCGAGGTGGCCATCCCTTGGGACACTTCTAGCCCTTGAGCATTGAACCTACGAGTAGACACATGTGTAAGGTACACACAAGCACACGCACCCCCCCTCGCGCTCCCAAATATAAAAAGGAAGAATGCTACTCCAGCCACTAAGAAAACTAACTGACATGTGTTAAAATTTCAGAGATATGGCCTAGACACTTAATTAGCTATACTGTGTGCGCGCGCGTGCGCTGTGATGCACATGACATATTCTTACATGGAAGGTAGCGCGCGGAGTTGCTCTGCAGAGGCCAGCCCCTCTGGGCCTTGCTTCGCGTTTGCAAGGCTCAAGGTGGACGGCTGCGGGCAACAAGAGGAAGTGATTATTCGTTAGTTATAGAAATATGCATTCTTCGAGATCAAGCATTTCAAACACATGCACACAAACATTCGCTACCCCCCCCCCCGCACACACGCATTCAATAAACATATGTACATCGCAACTTGTATTGTACCTGAGTGAAGCCACTGGTGACCCAGAACATCATGTCCGACTCATCATCGTCCACGGGGGACACCGAGCATCCTCGGGCAGCTCCCTCGGGCTCCTCTCCCCTGAACTGAAACTTGGGTCCAGCAGCGCTCTTGGCGCCGTCGTCCTTGAACTCCCAAAACGCCACCTTATCAAAGAGAAAAGCGGAGGGGTTAACATTTCATAGCTCGCTATGCAGCGTCACAGAAGGTTGCCAATATCATACCGAAAGCACAGCCAGCCTACACTTGTACGGCATATCCATATACATTAGTACCTTGGACTTCACGTTGTCGAGCGTAGTAACCACCAAGTAGTTTTGAGTGCGGGTCCAGCCCGCGAGAGACTCTCGAGCAGAAGGGGCAAACATCACCTGCCACGGCAGCGATTGAAACGTCGAGGCCTCTGCAGACCCATCCTTGTCGTCCTTGTCATTCCCCTTGGTAGAGGCAGAGGCGGCGGCTTGCTGCAGGAGTTGTGCCATGGGGCAGGTCAAGAGAGTGCCCGCTTTGAAGCCGGCGAAATCGCTCTTGAGGTTGACCACTGCCTGTAAAGATTAGGAGACCAATATAGAGGATAGAAGGATAGAAGTCTATGATCATAAAATGAACTGGAACATTGCAATAAGGCCAAGAGGAAGAGAAAGCGGCAATGTACTTCAACAATTATTCACAGGGGCTGCCAATAGAAAGAATAAGCCAAGAGAGATTCAAAGAGACAGTAAACTAATAGTAGTAACATAGTACAGGACCTGGTCAGCAAAGTGGCTGAGCGAGGCGTCGCGCGGGAGGATGCCGTCGAGGGACACCCAGGGATCTAATATATTATGAAAGAAGCAAGAGTTCGATTTTTAATTGTCAAACAAGCGCGAGAGGAAGGTGAGAATGGAGTAGACAGAAACGATTCTTTGCATGAGTAGATTGAAAATAGAAAAAAAACTCTACTTTTCAACTTCCTCTACTCACTCCATCATGTGAGAACACTTACCAGCTTCTTGCTTGTCGCCACCTCCCAGGACACGCAGCTGTTCAGTGGATGTCCAAAACGTCAAGCTACGGTGCCGGCGCTCGTAGGCATGCCCGCGGTGGCGAGACACGAAGCTGACGAATGCACGCAAGGAAGGAATGATGTATACCAAGGTGGAGGGGAAACTGACAAGAAGTGATAATGCAGCAAGACACGAGTGTAAAGTATTAGGTAACTTTTCAAAAAAAAAAAAAAAAGGAGTTCCTATTTATCTTTCATCACGTGCTAAAATCACAGCACTTACCCGGTTACGCTCACGTCCGACTGCTCGCCTTGAAACACTATGGAAGCCTCGCTCAATGGTTGGTCTCGGGTCCATTCTCGCACCGTGCGAGGGTAGCCGCTGTCGGTCAAGTCGGGCTGGCTTGAAGTTGAAGTTGATGCCTTCTCAACCACAGTGCCCACGAGCAACGTGTCCTTGTCTTTCCACGACACCTGCGAGAATATAAAAGTGAGAGTAGGAGTGCATGATGATAAGACATGCGGCAAGAAACAAAAGAAAAATTTAATGTATACACGTAAAGATACAATGTTGGAATGACATAAACTGGATACAATAAACACATTTCGTTGTTGTTGTTGTTGTTGTTATTGATCACTGTCCCTTTCTCTATCTCTCTCATTTCTTCCTTCTTACCGAGGTTTTGGCTTCGGGCACCACGAAGCCGCTTGATTCTGCGGCGACGAAAGTCTTCGACGCCAAGTTGAACTCGCGCACCTAATAATTCAAGGCAGAAAACCCAACGAAGCCAAATTTTTGGTCGTGACGGTGTGCCTATGTTATTGAGTATGAGTGGTGGAACGAAATGGTGTTGCTAAGTTTGGACTAGATCACTCATAGCGAAAAATGGGTTTACGCCCAAAAGATAAACGCCTGTGAGTGTCAAAAATCAGCGTGTACGTATGTGCAAGAATGCCTTCCTCCTGCAATTACTGTCGCAAAGGCATCATCACGATACCACGACAGCGTCGGCACCGCCACGGCTCAGTTTCAGCAAGCAGCGGTTTTGAGCGCCCGGCGAGCCATCGTCGAGGACCGAAGCTCCCTTGTAAACCCAGGACTCACCTTCGGCCTGAAACGATAATCAAAAGAAACGAAAAAAAAATAGAGAAAGGTGCATCGTTTACATCAAACAATCAACTCGATGCAATCAGGTGCGTTCATTGTATCATCATTAGACTACATCCCGATACACTCTACCGTAGATTCATACCACTACCAAGTACCAAGTATGTGCTAGTGTACAAGTACCTTTCCGAGCGCATCCAAATCCAGCACCGTTTCCCATTCGGTTGCTGCGTTGCCCAGGCGGTACGAGTCGAGGGTGGATCGGCGCCACAGGCCACGCGGGTTCGCGGCGTCCTGACGAGAGAATGTAGGCAGGGTGAGGCTGGGAGGCATGGCTAGAAGATCGACGACCGGCAATAGAATTTAGGCGACGGAGAGCACGCAGAAAAATATGCAAAGTAATTGGCAATATCTCGGAAGAAATGCCTTTCTCGCATACCTGCCAAAAGTTGTAGTAGTAGTCGCCGATCTTTCGCACCATTGGGATCTTTTCCTTGTTTTCCAAAATAGAGAGAATGCGGCCATAGAGGGGTGATTCTTTTGGATCGCCGAGCTTGGCCACTGTAGCGGTGTTTTCGGCCGTAACCCACGACAACGCCTTCTCACCCAATACCTAATCAATGATAACCAAATTGAATAAAAAGCATACGCTTTATCTGATCAAGTCCCCGGCTAATCGCTTTGATCATCCTTAAATATTCAACATTGAGTTTATAGTACGGTAGCCAATATATTGCGAAGTCGCGGACAAACCTCTTCTAGGTATGAGTGCTCGCCCTGCCGTTTCATCCAGTAATCCGGAAGGTCCGCAGAACTACGCGATCCTTCAAGTGCAGTAAGGCGTTCATCCTTACTGAAATGAGCAGTAAGAGCTACCACCGACAGAGCCGCCCCCTTCTTGAGACGGCAATAGGAGATAAGTTGCCGGGCTGCCAATGCCATGATGAGAGTCCTTGAGCCTACTAGTAGGATAGCTGCAGTAGTTATGAGTTCTGAGTTCTGCGAGGAGAGCTAACGAGCAAACCACGCCAAACGGTTGTGTTGTGTTTTAAACTCACTAATATGATATACACATGAAAATATACTGTAAAAGTAGGTTGTAGTTGTAGTTGTAGGTTCGAAGGCTTCGAAGGTTGAAGGTTCGAAGCATTTTACGAAATTCAAAGTCAAAGACAATACCTAAATTTATACCTTAAACCTAAGACCAACAAGACAACAGACCGCGAGAAAGATTTCAATTGCCCATTATCACGCGGTGGCGTAGTTGTTTTTGAAACCAAACCGTTAACCGTTTAAAGGCATACCTTTAAAAAACGCGCTGCTTTGCTTTTCATCTCTACCTATTAATATTGATAAATATAGGGGGCAAATGCCAGATGCCTTATATTTCATCATAGAACCTTCAGAAGGGCACTTCCCCCTTCCTATCGCCGGATGCTTCATACCACATAACGCCAGTGTGGTACTGAACTCTATACAGACAACCCGGGAGAAGCAGCAGAAGGAGTAGCAGGCCTGCGCACTTCAAACGTGAACACGTCTCTAATCGCTTCCAGAGCAGAGTCCGCCGCTTGAAAGGGTGCGGCTTCATGCTTCGCTTCACGGTCTAATACAAAGAGCGCATCAAATGGCGATTCTAGAACCTGCTCTAATATGATGTTTGGGTTGGTTTCTGAGTCACGGTGATTGAGCTCAGGCTTTCCGCTGGGTTGGTCGAGAGTCCAGGCTCGAGATGCGCCCGTGTTGGGAGCAACGTTGACCCGATTCATCATTACGACCACTGTGAGCTCGCATGCGTCCTGTTTAAAGGATAAGGTGTGGAGTTATGAAATAACACAAAGCAGGCAACCCTCGCTCAAGCATGTACGCAAAGAGTAAAAGAAAGACACAGGGAAATGCTAAATGATGCGCGTGGGCACCTTACAAACAACCAAAATACTAAGATATTATAAAACGTATCATACATTAATCTAGTGGTACATTTTGTATTTTCCAACGAGCCAAAAATAAAGAAAAGAGACTCTACCTGGTGTACGCCTTCGGGTCCAGGTTCGCCCCAAGTCCCCGGCTGTTGGGTCACCCGAAACGCTGTCATCATCGCTTCGTACGCCGATGATTCATTGAGTTGTGTTGACGACACGTCGGTGGTTGGTTTCCTCTTGTTCGAGAGCGCAGCCAAAAGTTCTTGCAAGAGTAATTGCATGGCACGCACGACTGAGTTGTCATCAGCTTCTTGAGGCCACGCCTAGAAGAAGGGGGAAATGTGTGATATGGTTGTGGTACAGTAGTACAATGCCGACCTGACACGGGCATGGAAGGCCCAACACCACCATTTTATTTCAAATTTGTGAAAGGG
>Ga0307931_1001014_pt1 | contig 18483 bp, 17 predicted proteins | sample OrgLakmetageno47_FD_201816 | JGI IMG/M metagenome (GOLD analysis project Ga0307931, IMG submission 201816) | Saline water microbial communities from Organic Lake, Antarctica - #47 | ecosystem: Environmental > Aquatic > Non-marine Saline and Alkaline > Saline | place: Antarctica: Organic Lake... | reverse complement strand
TTTTTCATCAATTTTCTGCCCCAGAAGTACATCACGAGAATGGCAGTCACAAGGACGGAACCAGAAGAGTATATGCGGATAGATTGTTTCTGGTCGTTACTCATCCATGGATCAGGGGCTACCCAGAGGCGAATTCCAACACTCTTAATGAAACGAGCAAAGGGGTAGTTTTCGCGCCCGTTGTCAGATCTACACGGTTTGTACACTTCTGGACCGCTAGCCCCCTGCATCGCCCATCGAGCTCGGCGCGCTATTACGTGCTCATCTAAGCATAAATTATCAAAAGGCCACTCTTTGTAAGTTTGCACGGTCTTCATCATCGAAATGATGAGAGCTATGACCAGAAGGTTCCGCGCAGCCTGGGGTACATACTTTGCAGGTTTTGTATGCACATTTGGCGACCATACTCGAGCAATGGCGTGCTTATCGACCCAATAATTCACAAGACAACCCAGAGTTGTCAGCAATGGCGCGGAAGGCACAATCGGCAAAACGAAAAGGGAAAGGAATATACTTTTGACGATGTTCGAGTAGCTGTCTGCAATGTCATGAGGAGTACTCAAATGAGCCCAATCCATCAACGGTTGATTAGGAAGAAATCGAGCGAGGAGCCTTTTAAGCATAGTGAATATGTCGAAGTGTCGCAATAACGGGCCAACAAAAGCATCACCCCATAGCATTGTTTTTATTCCAACGATACTTCGGAGAGACAATGTTTTATCAAAAGGAGTGACGACGATGAAAATTATGGAGCCTACACACTTGAGCAGCGAAGATCGAAGCAGAAGCGACATCTGCTTCGCATCTTCGTCGTGATGGTGCTCCTGAGACGCCATATACGCGAATCCAGAGCGAATCATTTGCATGTATACTTGTGACCATACAGCGTAACCAAAGCTCAGCAACCACTGTGGATGATGATAAGACTCGTCGTATATACCTTCGCTTTCGTTTGAACTCTTAGATTCAAAATAAATTGCGAATCCATACGCCACGGATATGAGCATGAAGGTGATGAACAACGTGTACAAGTCGTCTTTAAAGCGGCACCATTGACTAGATCCCAAGTTCCACCTGCATTCCAATGGTCATCATTTAGAAGTACGAAAATGCAACTACGAATGATTTGATTCAAATACATTGTGTGAATGTAATTCCTACCATATAATTTGCTCAGGGGCTGGAGGCTCGGATACATGAAGTTTCACATTTCCACGAAATTCGTATGCTCGGGCTTCTGACCCAGGTGGCTCTGACGTAGACAGTTTCTTTCCATTGAGAACTTCAAGACAGTCACGTTTGTCTGTTATCGAATCGAAAGTAACGAATATTTTAACTGTGTCGTAAGTAAGTCCATCTTTGAGGTTCTTGATTTCGTCAGCAAGTTCACGTGGACACTCGAGGAGGAGGCGCTCTGAAAGCATTTCACGGTCCACTGAGGGCAGAGTTCCAAGTATGTGGGGAAACCCCGAGAACATACCAAATCGTAAAAAGCGAAACATTATGTAAGGGTTGATGTACTTTGGGATTGGCTCCCGCATTCTCATTAATCTTAGGGGAGTTGTTGACACAGCGCCAGACTTGATACTTTCTTCTGCAAGTGCAATGAGACCCTTCCTCAAGCGTAGATGGCCACCCGTGAACCATGGCGCCATACTAGTGAGGGAATCTTCCAAACCACCGTCAGCATCTCGGTCACTCACATCTATATTGTGATTTTCGTTGCCATAAGCGGCAGCTTTCCTGTTTTGTTCCATAAATTTTCTTACAATCTTATCCATGCCATTTACCACCGACGAAAAATGCCCCTTCATGCGAATTGGGTTCGAAAGTCGATTGATCACTTTAGCATCTTCGACAACCACAATATCATTTACGAGCTCATCAGGGTTGTCTCTGTACAAGGCCAACATCAGTTGTCGAGGTTCAAGAGTTTTCCAAACCAAAGGGCCATCGTTTTTTGCCACGGTCACGTAACACACTTTTCCGAACTGTTTGAAAAAATCAAACCACTCATCTGGATCGCTAGCGTCTGAAGGTGGATTGTGAACTTGCACAGAATAATCAGCTGTCTCAACGTGATTGTCTGCCGTAGACTCCTTCACGACGTCGACGGTCTCTGCATACGTGTGGCGAAGACTCATAATGAAAAGCGCATAGAAAGCTGCTACTCCAACGCAACAGAAGGCGCCGACTGGGCTCGGATCTGGGCAAAGGTGCTTGCGGCCAAGCTGCGTGCACTCTTTGTTCATGCATACGAACTTCACTTGGTCACACTCTGCGGACGCCAGATTCGAGAGCAAACGGCTCAAAATTTTGCCGCCGTAAGCTTGAGGATCGTTTCTAGCACTTTCGTTATTTCCCGAAACCTCGTCGCGCTGCTCCATGTCACGCCAAGCAGAAACCATCACGAGCATGGCTAAAATAGACACAAAGCCAATCATCTTCAGTGTCCAAAAGTAAAGCACCCATCCATCGCCGAATTCGGTCAATGAGGCCAGTGGAAAGTCACACTCGTGGTATGACCGCGACCCCGTCTGTACAAAAATAGGGTAGCGGTTAATGTTATCAGTTAGAATAAAAAAGATCTGAGCCGTGAACATTTGACTATGTCATGCCATGTCTTACCACGTCTTCTCCAGGTTCGAGTCGCTCCCAGTGCAGGGTTCCGTCCAACAAACGAACAAGCCGTCGGCGTGGCACGCAGTACTTGCGGCGGAAGAGCCGCGCACGCGCAATGCTGGGCCGCGCCGGTGCACTCGAAATGCCTTCTTCTAGCGCCGCAGCTTCGTACTTCGTGTTGCGATTGCAGCCATAGACGACGAAGTCAATACAGTGCGTTAGACGAAGGCTCAACTTGTCGATCCAAAATGAGAAGGCCCGTGCGCAGTCGTAGCCTCGAAATCCTCGAATTAACGCATCGGTAATTTTATCACACAACTTAACTATAGGGAGCATGGTGCCTCTCACTCGGTGGCAATACCTTCGATAACTTCTCGGCTGTTAGGGCTAATTCAATCGACTCGAGTCTAATCCCGAGGTTTTAGAAACCACGCGCTATACTATAACTAGTTATGATAATGCACCATAGCTTCCACAGTTACGCATGGTACCTTCGAGCCGCAACTGTATAAAATCTTGGAAGATCGAAGCCAATGATGGCGACTTGAAACGGAGCAGACGGTTCATGAATCCTGCCTTAAGTGAATGATCTCAGCCGGTTGTTTTGTGCCCAAAAAATGTACGCCGTCGGTATTATGTACTATGAGATAGACGCAGGAAGATACGACGATACGACAACACGGCAATCGAGCAAAATGTGGAAATATTTTTGAGGACGATGATGGTGGACAAAGGACAAGAAGAGCATTAAATCCCCCGGCAGGGGGTGTTCCAGAAAAGCAAAATGGCTGCAGCTGACGGACGACAGTTAGCTTCCGTTACTATACTAGCCAGGTCGCCATGCCAGCACTTGTGCAGAATCCGATGAGCTCTTCGGCTAGGTCATCGTTAGAAATGCCACCTGCGACTGCGCTTGGAGTCTTGCTTCGAGAAGTCGTCGACGAACTGAATGTCAAGCCTCGGAAGTTGTTTCAAGAGCTGAGCTTGGGGGCTCCTCTTCTAACTCGCGAAGCTCTCTTTGTCACTTGCCGCTCTCGACTTGGTTTGAAGCAATCGTCTTTTCCGGATGAATACATCAAGGTATCTTGATGCAAGCTATCAGAGAGAAACTGTTTATCATGCAATTCTTGGACTCTTTTGCTTCCGAAGAAGAGTTAGCGCCCGAACTACTTTTTTCGTTCTTCATTAACAATTGTAGTTCACATTTGTAACAGGCTGCTTTTGCCCAAATGCTCGGCCGTGGCGAGCCAAAAAGTGGCGCTCTCATGGCACACAGCCACGTGGGTAAAGGTGTGAATTTCGGGGAGTTCGGCGCCTACTTGAAGCTGTGCCGACCCACGCCACCACCCACCCGCACACCCGCGACAGCACCGTGGGCGCAAAGGTCCATCGCAGTGGCTCACATGCACGCAAGCCACAATCAGCGGCGGGCAGCTTCCTTAGCGGTACGAGGCGTGAAATAGACTCGGTGCTATCATTTCTAGGCGCAACGTCTGATAATTGAGTCGACCCATCCTCGAGTTCTGTGATTGCACAGTACTATGGTGTGACAAGGTGAAAAGTTCCACAGTGGTGGCCTAGTTTCGTCTTTGTCGCAGCTTCAATTCTTACGAGAATTCATTTGCAAGGTGTGACAAGATCATCAAGCGCTTTCGCGTGACTTACTTCACCTTTATTTCTGATCTTCATTTTATCGTACTCCACAGGCATCACCGTCCTCGGTGCATAACGTGCATTACGTGTTTGAAGCAACCAAAGGGTTGCAGTTTTTCACGCTTCCGTTCACGGGCTTGTGGCGGCTGTATGCGCGCGGTGGCTACGGGGGGAATTTTGCCATGCAGGAAGGTGGCCACCCAGCGCAGGTACCTCTGCGTTTCTCTCTGCTTCTCCTGCTGCTTTTTCTTCTTCTTCTTCTTCTTTTTCTTCTTCTTCTTCTTCTTCTTCTTCTATTACTCAGGAAGTTGCATGAACTCTGCACACGAGTGCGCAGTACTACGTGTTCAATGCTAAATGGTGCACTTGTGTTGCAAAACACAATTTGATGCCTGTGTAGGTGTGCGTGCGCGTGCACGGCAAAGCGGGCCACACTCTGGTGCTCGGCGTTGGCGGTGCCGGCAAATTGGGCGGCGGCGGCGGCGCCAGCTTCGTTGCCGTGATCGGCGAAGACGGCACCCACGCCGACCCCTGTAGCCACACTGTAGCGGAGCAGTGGCGCTCAAACTTGACGGGCGGCGCTGCCCTCGCGGCTGGCATGGAAAACGATGAGGGCACATCACTTGCTGGTGATCACACTGGAGCGGCAGTTACTATGCATCCGGGCAGAATAGGAGCTGCTCATCATGCGTGGTCGTACGAGTCACAAATGCTGTCATCATCAATGCCAACGGCATCCTTGGATGGGTCATTTGTAACGCCATTGTCCTCATTCGAGGACCAGCGCTGGGACGAAGAGCACGCGGTCGCCATGCTCCTCCTTTGCGCGGGTGGGGGCGGTGGCGCAGGGCTACGGGACGGAGGCAAAGCTTCTCTGAAAACCGCTGGCGGCGTGGGCCTCGGCCAGGTACTGTGCTACAAAACACAAAACAAAAACTTCGAATTCGATCGACATTTCAAAGGGCTTAAGTGGGTTCGAAGCACTGACATTATGCTTACCAAGCATCTCTCTTTTTTTACTGTTAGGTCAGGTTTTGGTTTGTGTCGGTGTATCTCCGAACATGAGCTAGAAAGGAGAAAGGGTCATGTTTTGTTGTTAAGTGTTCTGTGAAATGTCACATTTTCCATTTATGAATGTTCAGGGTGACGAAGTCGTCAAGGGAGGTAAACGGGGCACGGATGGCACCAATGCAACCTGCACTGTAGCCGCACCACCCTCATCGACGAGAACTACGCGCACTGACGACGGTGTCATGGCAGAGCCTTCATCACCGGGAGCCAGCAGCGTTGGCGGCGGTGCTGGTAGCGGCGGGGGGGCTAGCCCTACTAGCCACCACAGAAGAGGCAGCAGTGGTGGGTCTGTCAGAGCACCCCAACCAGCGTCAGGTGGGCAGGGTGGTAAAGGGCTCTTGCCTCACCGAGGGGAGCACTGTGCAGCTCTGGTCTCCGCTTCCTCCCTGCGCCGATTCGGGCAAGTGAGTGGATACGCTGGGCGATTTGGCGGTGGAGATGCTGCAGCTAGTTACACCTTGAGCAGGCCTAACCAACCGACGGTGGCGCATTACCCGCCAAGTTTCCTGGCGGGTGGAGGGGGCGGCGGGGGCTACAGCGGTGGGGGTGGCGGTGCCCTGAGTGGGGGCGGCGGAGGCTCGTTCGCCGACCGAGGTGCGTGTGTGCTTTAATAGGAAGCATGTATATGTGTGTACGCGTGTCGCTTGTATAAGAGTGCTTTAGGACGAGAGAGAGAGAGAAAGAAAGAGCGATAAGTAGAGAAGGATATTTCAAGAGATGGGATGGCGAAATTGATTTCCAAGTGAGCAGAGCATTAAAAAAGGACTTGAAGGATTGTGTGCTTTCAAACATCATCGTAGTCGTCTTCTCGTGGGTTCCGCTCTTGCGACAAAAAACTTTCAGAGTGGCTGTTCATTGAAACGCAAACATTTTTCTGCTTTACTCCGATGTATATTGCGTGTGTATATGTTAATGTGATAAAAACAGGCATAGTCGAAGTCGAGACCATGGGGATTGTGGCAGCGCATCGCGACTCCTCGTCCAAAAGCGGCCTCGGAGTGGTTCAGCTCACGTATCTCAATCCTGTGTAACGAAATCTCGGGGTAATTATAAGCCCCCTTACATATTTCGATGTGTATCAGCTTCCCAAGTCCTCTTGACTCTTAATTGAGGAGGCCTGAGAGGCGTCGCGAGGGCCGAGTACCTTACAAGAAAGTATTTCGCAATGCCATATTAGCGCAAATGTGGGGAAACGGGAAAAGCGCAAAAACAGCAAACAGCAAACAGCAAGAACACGATGACTGAGAGTCGTCAGGAAGTCAGAAATGACGAGATGATAACGAACTAACTTAGCTTCAGATAGTCAGCGCCCTTCTAGAGAATGCACGGAGACACACCTTTCTAGCTAACGGAATTAATCTCAAGACTACACTAGCCGTGATAATTTCAATAAGTTCGTTTAGCTACAGATAGTAGGTATCAATTGGGTGAACAACTCCAAGCTCTTTTGCATTGCAGCTCACATCTAGTCTTCATTGAATCCTCGACAACAAAAGCGGAGTTGAAATTTTAGCGGGGCCATACAGGTCTCATTTTGCAGTTGACTAGGAAATAGAAGCATGTTGCGAGGGGCTGCGGCAGTGACGGGCACAGGAGTAGTAGGCATTGGCGGATGGTGGGCTTACACCGAGGCCATGAAATTGCAACGAAAACAGCGAAAAGCGCAACTCCCGCCCGTGGATGCAGCGCTCCAGCCCAACAAAAGTTTATCGTGCCGTTTGCGAAGCCGTCAAACCTTGACGCACGATACGGCTCGCTACCGGTGCGTTCGTCAATAGAAGAAGCTACTATTTGAAATAAGCAAGTAACCATCATTCTTAGGTTCATTCAGAAGTAGCCTGGAGCGCTCTAAGCTCGATTTCGACACCTTTAAAACACATTTCCTTCTACACTCACAGTTATTTTGACTTTATCTGCTGCATAGGCTCCTAACCCTTTGCACTGGTGCCATTATCACGTACTAGGTTTGATCTCCCAACTCCAGACCACGTCCTAGGCATGTCCGCATGCAGTCACTTGCTCGCCGTAAACGATGCAATGCTCAGCCGCGCCTACACACCCGTGACGCTCGATTCGGTGAGGCATTCTCCAAAGAAAGGGGAGAACAACTAACCTCATACCTCAAGTAGTTGAGAGGTTGCTAATCTTTTGGTAGCAGTGTGGTCAATTTCAACGGCCGCTCACTGTGTGTGCATTTTGTGAGTGCATTTTCAACGTGTATGAAATATGAAGCCTCACACATATAGCGTTTGGCTTTGTGTGTAACACTGCAGGTGGACAAGGGCTACTTTGACTTGGTCGTGAAGCGCTACCCCGGTGGCGAATTCGGCGCTGCGTTTCATGCGCTGCGCCCTGGAGTTGATTCGATGCAATTTCGAGGCCCCGTGAACACGTTGAACTACGTGGCCAACGGCCCTTGCAAAGTGCTGGGTCTAGTAGGTGGCGGCACTGGCATCACACCCCTGTACCAACTGGTGCGCACGGTGCTCAACAACCCAGAGGTAACTAGGTAGAAAAATCATCGTGCACCATTTGAATAGTAGAAAGAAATCCGTAGGCGGGAGGTGGGATGGGGAAGTTGAAAGTGCAAGTAATAACTGCGGATTGTCACGGTTGAACGTGAGTTTGATTTTTGGTGCAACATCGTGGCCGTCGCACTGTTGCTCTCAGCGGCAGTAAGAAGCGTACGTGTGTGTCAACACAATACTTTGTAATTATGATTATATAATATTTTACTTGGCTCGTGTAATGTGTGTGGGTACCCATGTGTTGTAACTGTGTTGTTGTTGTTTTTGCACCATTTTCATTTTGCCGTGTTGGTCAGGACCGCACGCAGCTGCGCTTGCTATACGCATGCAAGTGCCCCGAAGACCTGTTACTGAAAAGCGAGCTCGACGCCCTTGCGTTGCAGTACCCAGACCGTTTCCAAGTGCGCTACCTTGTGGAGAGCGAGACCTCTCCTTCCGACTCAGCCACCACCTCAACCTCCGCAAATGCAACAGCAACAGGAGCAGAAGCTGGAGCTGGAGCCTCGCCGCTACCTGTATTAGCTCCAGCTTCAACGGCCCAGTCCACCTGGATTAGCGGATGGTGGCCATCGTGGCAGCGACCTGCCATTACGAATAATACCAACCCCGGCCACGTATTTAAAGACGGTCGTAATTTAGCGGTAGGTCGAGTGAATCCTGAAGCAATGCGCGACTTCTTGCCGGCTCCAACCGACGCTGCAGCTGCTTTGCTGGTGTGTGGCCCACCTGGTATGATGCGCTTCCTCTGCGGGGACGACAGAAAGCAGTGGGGCCAAATGCCACTGCTAGGTGGGCTTCTAGCACAAGAAGGGTACGGCAAGGCCGTTCGAGTGATTCCGTTTTCGGATCGAAACACCGAATAAGTAGTTCTGCTTTTCGCTCTGCTTTCTTTTTGTCCTCCGGAAAACGGAATTACATCCCTAGATGTAGTATCAAAAGAATCAAGGGTTTGGTAAACCAGCGAATACCGCATCACCCGGAATTAATCTCAAGACTACACTAGCCGTGATAATTTCAATAAGTTCGTTTAGCTACAGATAGTAGGTATCAATTGGGTGAACAACTCCAAGCTCTTTTGCATTGCAGCTCACATCTAGTCTTCATTGAATCCTCGACAACAAAAGCGGAGTTGAAATTTTAGCGGGGCCATACAGGTCTCATTTTGCAGTTGACTAGGAAATAGAAGCATGTTGCGAGGGGCTGCGGCAGTGACGGGCACAGGAGTAGTAGGCATTGGCGGATGGTGGGCTTACACCGAGGCCATGAAATTGCAACGAAAACAGCGAAAAGCGCAACTCCCGCCCGTGGATGCAGCGCTCCAGCCCAACAAAAGTTTATCGTGCCGTTTGCGAAGCCGTCAAACCTTGACGCACGATACGGCTCGCTACCGGTGCGTTCGTCAATAGAAGAAGCTACTATTTGAAATAAGCAAGTAACCATCATTCTTAGGTTCATTCAGAAGTAGCCTGGAGCGCTCTAAGCTCGATTTCGACACCTTTAAAACACATTTCCTTCTACACTCACAGTTATTTTGACTTTATCTGCTGCATAGGCTCCTAACCCTTTGCACTGGTGCCATTATCACGTACTAGGTTTGATCTCCCAACTCCAGACCACGTCCTAGGCATGTCCGCATGCAGTCACTTGCTCGCCGTAAACGATGCAATGCTCAGCCGCGCCTACACACCCGTGACGCTCGATTCGGTGAGGCATTCTCCAAAGAAAGGGGAGAACAACTAACCTCATACCTCAAGTAGTTGAGAGGTTGCTAATCTTTTGGTAGCAGTGTGGTCAATTTCAACGGCCGCTCACTGTGTGTGCATTTTGTGAGTGCATTTTCAACGTGTATGAAATATGAAGCCTCACACATATAGCGTTTGGCTTTGTGTGTAACACTGCAGGTGGACAAGGGCTACTTTGACTTGGTCGTGAAGCGCTACCCCGGTGGCGAATTCGGCGCTGCGTTTCATGCGCTGCGCCCTGGAGTTGATTCGATGCAATTTCGAGGCCCCGTGAACACGTTGAACTACGTGGCCAACGGCCCTTGCAAAGTGCTGGGTCTAGTAGGTGGCGGCACTGGCATCACACCCCTGTACCAACTGGTGCGCACGGTGCTCAACAACCCAGAGGTAACTAGGTAGAAAAATCATCGTGCACCATTTGAATAGTAGAAAGAAATCCGTAGGCGGGAGGTGGGATGGGGAAGTTGAAAGTGCAAGTAATAACTGCGGATTGTCACGGTTGAACGTGAGTTTGATTTTTGGTGCAACATCGTGGCCGTCGCACTGTTGCTCTCAGCGGCAGTAAGAAGCGTACGTGTGTGTCAACACAATACTTTGTAATTATGATTATATAATATTTTACTTGGCTCGTGTAATGTGTGTGGGTACCCATGTGTTGTAACTGTGTTGTTGTTGTTTTTGCACCATTTTCATTTTGCCGTGTTGGTCAGGACCGCACGCAGCTGCGCTTGCTATACGCATGCAAGTGCCCCGAAGACCTGTTACTGAAAAGCGAGCTCGACGCCCTTGCGTTGCAGTACCCAGACCGTTTCCAAGTGCGCTACCTTGTGGAGAGCGAGACCTCTCCTTCCGACTCAGCCACCACCTCAACCTCCGCAAATGCAACAGCAACAGGAGCAGAAGCTGGAGCTGGAGCCTCGCCGCTACCTGTATTAGCTCCAGCTTCAACGGCCCAGTCCACCTGGATTAGCGGATGGTGGCCATCGTGGCAGCGACCTGCCATTACGAATAATACCAACCCCGGCCACGTATTTAAAGACGGTCGTAATTTAGCGGTAGGTCGAGTGAATCCTGAAGCAATGCGCGACTTCTTGCCGGCTCCAACCGACGCTGCAGCTGCTTTGCTGGTGTGTGGCCCACCTGGTATGATGCGCTTCCTCTGCGGGGACGACAGAAAGCAGTGGGGCCAAATGCCACTGCTAGGTGGGCTTCTAGCACAAGAAGGGTACGGCAAGGCCGTTCGAGTGATTCCGTTTTCGGATCGAAACACCGAATAAGTAGTTCTGCTTTTCGCTCTGCTTTCTTTTTGTCCTCCGGAAAACGGAATTACATCCCTAGATGTAGTATCAAAAGAATCAAGGGTTTGGTAAACCAGCGAATACCGCATCACCCGGTGTAAGAAGTAAGAAGAGAAGGAACTCAGAATTTCACACCGGCGAGAGCAAGAGAGGTGAGAGGAACGAAGTTATATTTTTGGTGCATCACATTAGAACACAATATTACCACGAATACCACGAAGTACAAAATCACAGAAAATGGCAGAGTCCAAGGCCGACTTTAAAGTTGAAAACAACGATAGGCGTACGCCTGCTGCACGTAAGGTTCGCGAGCCTATTGCTGAAGTAATCCCCAAGAGTGGGCTGGTCTACTCTGAGAAGAGCGCGCTGACTGAAGTCTTCTGCAAGCCTAAGATCATGCCTGTGAAACCGTCTGCTTCTTGGTCTCTCGACCGCAGCGATCCAGCGAATCGCTAAGTCACAGGACAATGATACTCTGAAGCCTACGAAATATAGCTAAATGTAGACTGATGTGCATAAATGACGAAGTGTCCTAGTCCTTTTCTTACTCCTAGTAGCTAACTAACTTTGCCGGCGAGATGGCGCCGCTGAAGGTGACATTGCACGTCTATGACCTTCAAGTAAACCTTGAAAGCGCCGTCTTCGCTTTCGACAACACATTTCAAAACAATGGTGAAAGAAATCAAGTAGGAGGAACGAGGCAACGACTAGTAGCACGCACTGCGAGCATATCGGCCCTGCAGCAGTTTTTTGTGCGGTATCTTGGTTATGGGTTGTCGCTAGCGGTGCGCGCAACGAACCGCGTAGGCATGGCAGTCGGCTGGGGTGGATTGCTGCACACGGGCGTATCGGTAGATTGGAGGCACAGCAGTAGCAGCAGCGGTAACGCAGCTAGCAGCTCGACCGTAGAATTTGGATTCGGTGCGTGCTCGGGTGAAGGCTCTGGAGTCTATGAGTGCAAACCCGGTTGTAACCCTCAGTTCCACCATGCTTGCACGATTTCTCTCGGAGAAACTCCCTTAGAGGTGGCACAGGTCCGCGCAATGGTGGCCGAGCTCGCGGCGACGTGGCCTTGCCACCGCTACCACCTGCTTCACCGCAACTGCCACCATTTCACTGCAGCGCTGTGCGAAGCTTTACAAGTTCAACCGCCGCCGCCCTGGTGCAACTGCCTAGCGCGTATTGGCGCCAAAGTAGCAGTAGTTACTGCACAAGTGAGTGCTGAGTTATCAGTTCTCTTTGTTAGCGGCAAGGGAGTAGAGATCGACTGCGGTTCATTAGGCAACATTCACCGCTTGAATGTGGGCCACCACAGTTGTGAATCTGTAAGAAGGCGTAGCAATGGGAGTGAAGATGATTGCAGCACTAACAGCAAAAGCTCATGTGGTGCTCTCGGCAGTGGGCAACCTGCAACACCAACACCATGTTTGGCTGCTTGCCGGCGGCTTGTGTTTGCTGCGGCTATTGTGTCGCGGCTGCTCACGTGCTTTGGCCTTTTAGTTGCCGATTGGTTCCTGCCCGAAGCTTTGGTAGCATCACCAGACGCAAAAACCTTCGGCACAGCTTCCCGAGCTTCTTGTGTTTCGCGGAAAAGTGAGGGAAGCGATTGTTGTGATAGTGGTGGTTGTAGCGATATTGCTGTGGAGTGCGAAGAGAAGGGTGAAGCAATGAGATGGCCTCAGGGTGGCGCGCGTTGGGACGGAGCTCACTTTCTATCCATAGCCCGCGACGGATATGGCTATGGTGGCTACGCATACAACAGCCGAGACAATTTCTTCAGCAATAGTTCGTGCAATTATGATGGCACCTATGACGAGCGGAGCTTTGCTTTCTTTCCGCTCTATCCGGCACTTGTGCGCGTGGTAGCTTTTAGTCTGAACTCCGTGGCAACCTTCGCTACGGCACCGTTTACTACAATGGTGCACGCAGAAGGCCAAGGAGATTGGGTGTATGTGGTGTCGGGGCTGTTGGTCAGCAACGTTTGTTTCGTGGGTGCAGCACTTGTGCTCCTTGAACTCGGCTTCGTCGTACTAGGAAGACCTACATTAGCCAAGGGGGTTTCTAGTATGAAAGCAGTTGCAGTAACATCTGAGCATGGGCAGCGGTTAGCATGTGTGGGTGCGTTAGCGTTTTGCGTGTCTCCAGCGGGGCCCTTCTTTTCTGCAGCCTACTCGGAAAGCCTTTTTAGCCTCCTGACTTTTTCTGGTCTCTTTCTCTTGAGCTCGGAAACCTACCCTCCTCATAATGACGATGGCAGCTGCATTATTAGTACTTGGTACTATTTCCCATGGCTTGCTACATGTTTGTTGGCTGCAGCAGCTGGAGCACGATCTATTGGTGCGCTTGCCGTGGTCTTTCTCGCTGCTGATTCGTGGAGGAGAGCATGGGCAGCAGCTGAGAGCACTACCGTGGAAGGGAAAGGGGCAACAGAGGTGGCGGCAGCAACAGAGCTGTCCAATCTACGTCCGGACCCACCTGTGGTGCCTCAAACGTCACATTCTTCATCTCGACACGAGCAAACTAGTGAACGCTCGCTTCATCATACTAGCAGTACTCGGCCACTAAGCAAAAGATGGGTCTTTAGCTTTGCGCTGCAAGTAGCTTTACGAGCACCGGGCTTGTGTTTGCGGTGCAGTGTCGTTGCCCTCCCGTCGCTTCTTCATGACGTCGCGACGGCAGCATCCTTGTGCGCTGCCGCTTCCCGAGACAACGCAGTGGTGAACGCTACGGCAGTATGCCATGTTGCAGAGATTTGTTCGGAGGTAGCAGTAGGTGCAGCAACTACTGTAGATAGTTCCTTACCTGGTTCTTCTTCATACTTTCCTCGAGCACCTTTGCCTATGAACTTTTGTGGCCACACTCTTTCAAAGATACCACCGCCCCCTCCACCGCCGCTATCGTCCTATTTGTCTTTGTGGGCACCAGCCTCCAATGGATCATCGCCGAGTACGTTCGTCACCAAAATGAGTGCAGTAGCTGTTCAGAAGCGGTTTATTGACACGTTCGAGTCTTCAAAGGAGCAAGTGACGTGGTGGGTCGGTGCCATGAAGTGGTGGTGGAAAGCAGGAATGCCATCGGGCTATAGGCACCTTCAGGTACGTGTACTTGTTTAAGTCTGCGAGTTTGTGCACACGCCATTACAATGGCAGACTTCTTCAGGGTGCAACTCCTTCTCTTTTAGGTGTGCAGGTTTTTCTTTTCAAAGAACATTTTCGCACTTTGCTGTTTATCTCCCTTTTGCTGCCTGTGTGACATATGATGCTTGACCATGCGATCGTGGTGGTGGTTTGATCTGTATACTTCAACTTCTTCAGAGGTCGCATTGGGACGTAGGCCTCTTTCAGTACTGGCAGCTCAAGCAGCTTCCCAACTTTGTTCTCGCCGCGCCTATGCTCATCTTTACAGCTGCAGGTTCTCAATGCTCCTTTAAATTTTTATTGCTGTACGATTTTAAATCTATGTAGGAGCCTTTGCATTTTATAAATGTTCGTTTTTGAGCGCCCTAAAATTGATTTTATACCGTCACTTTACGTTCCCTTTTGATACTTAATGCAACTATCTTCAATAGTCCATTTCTTCTTCATCTCGCTCTCGAAACACGTTGTGCTCATTAGGTCTAGCCTTTTGCGGAAATCCCTTGTGGCACTTCTGCTGGTCCGCTGCTGTTCATTCGAAGATGTTGATATCTCCACAACTTTCCTTTCGTCGTTTCTTCATTCTCCGGCGTAATCGCCACCCACTCTGTTGCATCGAACTCTGGCCCTATTTCGCTCAGTGGTTGATATTAGCTGTCACGGCATTCGCTTTAGCTAATGTTCAAGTAAGTGAAACAGTATGGCGTCTACACTTGTCATGTCTGTTGTCGTTTTGAAAGAGCTTTGCTTCATTATCTCCATATTAACTTACGTATTTGTTTTTGTGTGCGTTATGGCCTATTCCTTAGGTTGTAACTAGGCTCATTGGGGCTGCGTGCCCCCTCTTTTACTGGACTCTTGGAGAGGTCTTCGTAGGCGAATGCGCTTTGCCACTTTATGATAGTCAAGACGACGATGGTGATGGTGACGACGACGATCACGGCCAATTTAATGACAAGATATTAATCATTGCTGGAGACGCTCACAACGCCAATACGGATCATGCTGAGGCAAGAAAGGCTAAGGATAATGGCGCGGCTGCAGACAGTGACGACGAATACATTGGCCGCCTCACCAAGGACGGTGGCTGCCGTGGCCGCAGTGCATGCAAGACGAACAGCAACAGTAGCGACAAAAAGAGTACGCATGCCCTGAGCGAGAATCGAGCACCGACAGACAAGCAACCAAACGCAAGCACTTTGCTGTTGTCTCTACAGCTGCCAGAGCTGAAGCCTTGGGTACTAGCTTGGGTTATCACTTTCAACGTTGTGGGCACATTCCTTCACAGCAACGGGCTTCCTTGGACTTGATTTCTATTCGCCCATTCATTTAACATTCCATTACGTGTTTAAAGTGCGAATGTTTTACCTCTTTGAATCAACCAGCTCCTTGTTTTGCAGGATCGAGTTTCGTTGCACTTGAAAATTTGAAATAACAAAAAAAAACAGACAAAGTGGGATTGCGATATCGATTTCAATTGGTTGTCTTGGCCGCTCAAGTTCCTATCCAGGTTTTTACATGTGGCGCGCCTTGCTCCTGCCTTATTATATGTATAATACAAATACGGACAGACACTGACAGTTGAGATAGAGAACAGAGAACATCGCGGAGCACGAGCACGCAACGCGGATATCTGTTTTTATCCCATTATATTAGGACGATTCTCACCTCGTGTTGGGATTGGGGATTTACGTGGCTCCGCCATGAAGATACGGGCTCTTTGCTTCGGCTTTCTGGGGCTAGTGGAGGGCTTTCAAACACTGCAAAGCAGCAGCATACGAAGGCAGTCAACCTACGATTTGCATCGCCTACATGGAGACGTCAGCAGCGCTCCATTTCGTCCGAAAAAATGGCTGGAGAAGTTCTCTAGAAACAGACGCAACGACCTCACCTCCACCGATTCCAACGATGATGGCGAGAACGGTGAGGCCGCACCAATGATGACAAATGAGGAGTATAGCTCCGATATTGATGATTTAGACCAGCGTGGCACCGAGGCAGCTGAAGTCAATACTGATCAAGCGAGCTTAGGCGCTGCAGCTTTGGCAGCTGGATTAACGGTCGCTCTTGACGTTGGCTTTCTCGATGTAGCTACCAAGGTGATCATAGAATGCCAATGGCACTTCAGCGAACGCTGTTCTCGACCTTGAATATTGCTGTGTACTCAAACTATTGACTCCTTTATTTAGCCCTTTCTAATAGTCCATCTTCCACCCCCATGCCTTCCTTTTCCCGTGCCAAATCCCGTTGCTGATTGAAAGCCAGAACTGTCTATCATGCCTCTGTCTATTTTGACACATATAAGTCCCCAGGGCTTCATCTATTTTCTAATCTTTTCTAAAGTCATTTACTTTGCCGCTCTTCTCCACGTTTACCTCATGAAAGCTGGAGCTTGCCGCCACGTTAGGCCTCATGGCCAATTTCTTCACGACCAAGCCCACTGGCACTGCAGGGGAGCTGCTTCAGTCTGCTGGCGTGTTTGTTACTAGTAGTGCCGCAGCTGCCAGCGATTTGTTTCAAAACATTAGTGCTACTGTCACAAGTAAATCGTTCGCCGAAACAGGATCCTTGAAGGCGGTAAGTTCGGCTGCTGCTGCTGCTGCTGCTGCTGCTGCTGAGTTACCAACAACAGGTGAGGCAGCACAGGAGGAAGAGTCAGCGGGTGGGAGCGCACCACCAGAAGGGCAAGCTCTGTCTGCGATTGGCGTGCGCGAAGGTTTCGCCGCGTCAGAGTCTGCAACTCGACGGCTCATGCGACCGGACGTCAGCAACGGCAACGATAGCCCTGGTGACGACGCCCCTGATCTCGTGGAGACACAAGAGCTGCAAAGCGCTGACAATGCTGACACGCAGCCGGACGAAGCGGTGAGTTCAGAAAAGAAGTCGCAAAATGAATAGAAATTTGATTATCTCACCTTGCTATTTTCCTGCGAATTTCCTTCTTTTTACCTTTCAGGAGTCGCGCAGTGCAGCTATTCGCCAACGCTTAGGGCGAGTTGCACAGAATAAAGTATTTCGGTTTGCGCTCGCCGCCTCAATAGCTGTTATTATTTTTACGACCACAGGAAAAGCCTAAGGCACGTACGGTGGTGCAGCGCTTTTTAATTAAAGGATATTGATTAAGTAGGAGAGCTGCGTCTTTGATTTGTTCAAGGGACTCATGGCCATTAGCCGAGATCACAATTATAAGCAGCTCCATCTCTTGTTGTTCATCGAGCCAAACAACGAACAAGAAACAAGCGCCATTCCCGAAATTCAAGTCGATAAAAGGCCGCGCATACCCGGTAAGCCTCCAGTCTCGAGTTCCGATACAAGAAATTCATAGTCCATGAGCCCTTTTTTTCCTTTTCTCTTTGCTCTCAAAATCTACGACTCTGCCTCCATTAGCTATCACTATTAATAAATAATACCGGTAGTCCGGTAGTGCTAATAGTCTAATGGTGCCATACCGGTAGATAAATATTTCTAGGTAATAAGTTATATATCTGCTTTGAAGCACTTAGATTTGACTGCTTTCGTCAAGGCCGGAGGGCCGCGGTCATTTCAAACATCACCTAATTCTTCGTCCGGGTCAATCATCACGTGCCGGGCTGGAATGCGCAGGTGCGGGGTGGTGGGGTGGTGCGCCTGTAGCAATATGATTAACGGTTCAACGAAATTAAAATGCGTTTGTACTTCGCCTTCACGAGAATCCCAATTGATTCAAGTATCCTTCCTCTCCATCTTGAACTTCATCAGCATCGACAACCCCTAGGCCACCCTCCTCGTTGGTATCAGCAGGAGAAACTCTTTCGCCTTCATCTCCTTTTCGTGCCCCCAAATCCGAAGGAGCTTCTTCCGATGTGCGTTGAGTTGACCAAACCGCCCGTGATGCTGCTGATCAAAGGTTCCAAAAATTAGCTGCGAAGTACTTTTTCTGCTGACACCATCACACACACCTCGACAAATGCACGCGTAGATAAGGCAGTCGCCATCTCTCCTAATTGAGGCTGCCGATTCGTGCGTGGTTTTACGAACGATGGAGAGTGAGTTGCCATCCATGCATAGAGTATTTAGGTCATTTGTCTGACGTATTACTTTAGTCTCTTCCTCCCTCGCTCATCATCTATCAGTGGAAGTAAAAAAAAGTGTCACGCAAGAAGGTAAAAAATATGATACGGTGTACCGTACGTACCCTTGATAATAATCAAGTCCTCTCGCTAGTTCTCTCCCTAGCTAGCCCTCTAGCCTCGAGCCCTCTAGCTAGAGCATGATGCTTCGGCGCAAAGCTTCCGCTGGAAAAACAGCCACAATCGTCAACAAGATGATCAGCAAGCACTCTCGCCTCGACCGGCCCGTCGAAATGCTTTGGCACTGCAATGGTACGTTAAATCATTACGTATTCTTAAGAAATAACGTTCGCTCTTGATAATTGAGGGTGTACGAGAAGTATCGT